>Ga0181531_10000055_pt1 | contig 97920 bp, 83 predicted proteins | sample PEATcosm2014_Bin_38_FD_119743 | JGI IMG/M metagenome (GOLD analysis project Ga0181531, IMG submission 119743) | Peatland microbial communities from MTU Mesocosm Facility, Houghton, MI, USA - PEATcosm2014_Bin11_10_metaG | ecosystem: Environmental > Terrestrial > Soil > Wetlands > Peat | place... | reverse complement strand
GTTCCCGCAGTCGGCGACGTAGAAATTTCCTAGGGCGTCGACACCAACGCCAACGGGGTTGATCAGCTTCGCGCTGGTGGCTGGGCCGCCATCTCCGGTGTAACCGGAAACCCCTGTACCCGCCGCGGTGTTGATGATTCCGCTGACGAAACCCGCTTGCGGGCCAAGTCCGAATCCCTGCAGCGTCACGATCGCGTAGGGTGGACCTTCGGTTTTGGTGGCAACCACCAAGCCGCCATAGCGCAAGCCCGGCGTGCTCGGAGTGAATTGCACGTTAATCAGGCAGGTGTCGCCCATCTGGTAGAGGGTGCCGATGGTGCAGGCGCCCGCTTGCGGCTGCGAAGAGGCCACGGAAAAATCAAGGCTTGTCGAACCCTGCGTTTGAATGGTTATGCCCTGAAATATGTTTTCGTAGGGAACGGTGAAGATGATGGTGTGGGTGACGGTGGAACCCACGTTGGCGGACCAGTAGTTGGTTTCGGTATCGAATGCCCATACCGCCCCGACGGCGCTATTGTCCTGGTAGCCGCCCACGAGCGCGGTTTTCCCGTCCGCAGAAAGCGCGGTCCAGTAGCCTTCCTTGGGACTGCCAACGCTGCCGCTGCCAACCAGTTCGGTACTCTGCTCGATCCAATTGCCGCCAATATAATTGAAGACATAAGCGCCACCGATGCCAACATAAGGATCCGGTTCGAGAATGGTGCTTCCGTCGCGCGAGATGGTTAATCCGTAACCTTCGTACTCGTATCCGGAGGGATCGGCGTTTATTTTGTTGCCTAGCTGCGTCCATACGCCGCCGCTGCGGGTGTAAATCCAAAAGCCGCCCTGGTCGCCGTTGTCGTAGGGCGCGGAGGCCACGGCGGTATTGCCATCTCCAGAGAGACCGATAGAAGCCCCAAAATAGCTTTCGTCGTCGGGGTTGATGTCGCTGGGCACAAGTTTGCTGCCCTGTTGCGTCCAAGTTCCTGCGCTGCGGGTAAAGACCCAGAGCGCGCCGTACGAGTCATCGTTGTCGTAAGGCGCGCCATCTAGGAGAGTGTTGCCATCCGTGGAGAGCGCAACCTCGTAACCGTTTTCGGCCGAGCCCAAGGCGCCCGAACCCACCAGTTTGCTCCCCTGTTGAGTCCAAACCCCCGAATTTCGCGTGAAAACCCAAATCGCGCCAACGTCGCCATTGTCCCCAACGCCACCCTCGGCCAAGGTGTTACCATCTCCGGAAAGCGCCACAGAAGATCCCTGATTGCCATTGCCCGTGGCTCCGGTGCCGACCAGTTTGCTGCCCTGCTGGGACCAAACCCCATTGCTACGGGTGAAAACCCAGACCGCGCCGAGACTCACGTTGTCGTTGTGCCCGCCGAAGGCCACCGTGTTTCCGTCCGCGGAAATGGCTACCGAGTAGCCCATCTCCGCAACCCCGGTCACGTCGGAGCCGGCCAGTTTGCCGCCCTGCTGGGACCAGACGCCGTTGGAGCGCGTGAAGATCCAGACGGCTCCAACGTAGGCATTGTCGTAAACCCCTCCGACGATGGCGGTGTTGCCGTCCGCGGAGAGCGCCAACTCGTAGCCCTGACCGGCATTTCCCGAAGCGCCCGTGCCGACCAGCTTGGAGCCAATCTGCTGCAACTGAGCCGGGACGGTCGGAACGAAACTTTGCCCGAAGGTGCCCGTGGAAAATAGGCACGCAGACGTCGCCAATAGCAACGCGGCCCTGCGCACGGAGAGCAATCCATGGCTTACAGCGCGAAACATGCCGGCGCGCTTCTTCGCCGCGATTCGTGCTGGCCACAAAATGCGAAGCGGAACTCTCATGTGTTCATTCCTCATTCAGCAGGGCGGACATTCGGCGTGCGATGGCTAGCAAGTTGCACCAGGGTGTCCCTGCAAGGCGGGTATAAGCATGCAGCACACCAAAGGCTAACCCGTTGAATCGATGAACTATACAAGAGCCCGGAGGGTCGAACGTCCCGATTCTGGGTCGATGCGTCCGAGACTTAGACTGACTCCGTTGGATGGGAATCCAGTGGGTAGCTCGGAGCCAAATCAGGAAGTACGGTCTGAGCACAATTTTGATTCTGGCGTTGGTTTTCTTTTCTTGACTTTGGGTTTCTCTTGACTGCAGCAACACCATCCTCCCAGAAGACACTCCGGGTGGCGCGAGTATATGAACCGCTGGCCAACTCGTTCGTCTCCAAAAGTGTTACCTATGTAGCCGGTACATTCTGTTATCCATTTTTCCCTGACGGACCCTCGGCGTTACGGCCACCACCTACCCCAGTAGGTGGAAGTCGCCATCCTCAACCTCAAACGGGACAAGCCCTCCTGGGGCGCGCGCAAATCCGCGAACGTTTGCTGCGTCGCTCTTCCTGTGAGGTGAAGGTGCCCGCCCGCAGCACCATCCACGCCGTGCTCGATCGTCACGGGCAACGCCCCGGGCGCAAGAGCCACCATTGCAGGGCTTCAAACTAGGCGAGATAAGAATAGGCAACCGGCACACGCTCCAGGCACCTCTCCACGCGTGCGGTAATGACCCGGCGGCCTAAGAGGGATCCGTAGTCGTGGGAAGGCGAAAATTCCGGAGAGCGTGACGCGCGCCGTCCGGAGAGAGGTGATGGTTATCGATGTAGAACAACTCGCTTCCTTCGCGGTAGGAGCATTGGCCGGAGCCATTGCACAGTGCGCGTTTTAGGTCAACTAGAGCTGCACCGGGGAGAGCCGCGAGAGTCTGTTGTAGCAACGATGTTGCCAACACAGCGGAGGCGAGATCTCGGGAAACGTCGCCCGGGGACGCGAAGCCAGAATCGGCGATATCTGGGCTCCCAAGCCACTTCGCCAAAACTTGCCGTGCGGGGATGTTGCTGATTCTAACTCTAGCGACCGGGTCGAAATCGAAGCTGGGTACATCGTCCAGGACGATTACCTGTTTACCGTCCGCCCGTAGAGATCTAACCAAGTCAGTCAAAGCGTCGATGAAAAGCTGCTTCGTCGCTTCAATAGTAGGGGGCTGACGCTCGCTCACGAGATCAACCGTCAGCCAGCCATCTGGCCAGTTTCGATGAAGGCAAGCCGCCCAAGCCCCAGCCAAAATCACGATTCGTACTTGGGGATCTGTTCCGATCACAGCAAGGGCTTTGTTGTTGAATCGCAAACATTCGGCCGCGTGCATCGGATGGAGCGGCATGTATCGTGTAGCGCCAGCAAGGGGCAGACACGAGGATTTGTTCAGCTGGACGAGTCCATAACCCTGTGCGGTAGCGACTGAACGCACTCCCGGCGCCAAAGCAGCAGAATGACTGTCTCCCCAAAGAGCGACCAGTGGCCGTGCGCTTATTGCGTCGTAACAGCGAGGCGATAGATCCGGGGTATCAATTCCATAGTCGGCCAGACAAGGCTCGGAGTGCTGAACATTTTCGGTGGTCTCCACGCTTGCCAACGCTGGATACCGCTCAGGAGCTCCGTGGCTAAGCCACAAACCCGCACACACCGCGAGAACTGCGCCACTGACGATGGCGTACCTGATAAGGAGTGGCAATGGCGCCCGAGCAGACTGCCGGAAGGGTTGTTCGATTAAGTAGAAAGAGAGCACAGCCGCCACGAAAGATACTGCGATTGCGACGAATGCATCGACTGCCGGCAGCTTGCGTCCTGACACTACACGGAGATACGCTAGTATTGGCCAATGCCAGAGGTACCAGGAGTACGAAATCCTGCCAATGAATACTAGCGGCGCAAGGGAGAGCAGTTGCCGATTGATCCAACTGGCAGGGACTGCGATGATCATGGCCGCACCCAGTGTGGAGGGCAAGGCGGCGACTCCGGGAAAAAACGATTCGGCGGTGAGCATGAACATAGGAGCCAGCATCAACAGAAAACCGCCGAGACTTACCAACTGAGACAGCCCGGGGTACAAAGAGCTGCGCCGCCGGCTCAACTCGAGGACGGCGAGGACCAAACCCACGCCCAGTTCCCATGCGCGCGCGGGCAGCAAGTAAAACACCATCATCGGATGCTTCTCGAGTTCGTACCAGGCAAACAGCAACGAGAAGCTGCAGACCGCGAGAATCGTAGGCAGTAGTAGATTGCGCCGGAAGCGCGCTAGCAGAACCATGAACAAAGGAAGCACTGCATAGAACTGTTCTTCGACGCCCAACGACCAGGTCATTAATAACGGGTCAAGTTCGCTTTTGGTTGCGAAGTAATTGTTTTTCAACCAAAAGTAAATATTGGAAGCTGATAGCGTAGCCGCGACAGCAGACTTTCCGAGTTGGCATGTCTCGAAAGGTGAAAGCAAAATCAGGCCCGCCAGAATGGTAAAAGCTAGAACGACAATAAACGCCGGAAGAATGCGCTTGGCGCGCCGCTGATAAAAACGGAGATAGCTGAAAGTGTTAGTGCGCAACTCACAGAAGACATGGCCGCCGATGAGATAACCGGAAATGACGAAAAAGATGTCGACTCCGGTGAACCCACCGGTGAACAAAGGTACTCCGGCATGATAGAGCACCACGCTCAAAATGGCGATGGCTCGAAGTCCATCAATATCTGGTCGGTACGACCTAACAGCAGGTGTCACGCCATTGCCTCCGGTGCGCTTCGTCGCTGCAACCAGCGAACAAACCGCCTCCTTCATCTCGGCACTGTTTGAGGTTTGCTCTATGAATGCGGAGTCCCTATCGTGCAGCGCGCGTTTACCAACTACAATAGATGCTGGAACCAGCAGTGTGCGAGCTTCTAGCGAATACCGCAAATTTGATATTTAAATCTGGGTGATTAGAATGTTGCTTCGCAGCCAGCCGGGGGTGCGTTATGGAGAGTCAAAAAACGAAGGTGACGCTACGATTGGGCTGGGACTCATGAGAAAGCATTATCGGATAACATACAGATGCGTTCTCTCTGACGGTTGCTATTGGCCCCTTATTTATTACAGTCTAAATACACACTCATGCATAAATTCGTGCGCATACAGTGCTATCTGCGGAGTGTGAGGGCTAGGCTCAAAACGGCGCGGCGAGTAGGAAGTGAGAAATGAAGAGAGATTTACGCTCATGTGACGCAGGAGGGCTTCGCAGAGCCTTCTCGCAGAAATGGGCGGGAGGTTGTTGCCCGATGTTGCCCAAAGCGGCGGGAACCAGATTGCAGCCTAGCTATCTTGTTGCAAATGAAGGCATTTGGTGCGCCGCGTAGGAATCGAACCTACAACCTATGGATTAAGAGTCCATTGCTCTGCCAATTGAGCTAGCGGCGCACAGCGGTTAGTAATTTTACATGGCGCAGCTATTTTTGTCGAACGAACTGGCTGGCCGATAGAGGCTTAATTCAGAAGTGCAAAAAACAACACGGCAGGAATGCCCTTCTTCGGTCAGAGTAAAGTTGTGCTATTTGGCACGAAGTTCCGCCGCGAGATCGCGGGCCACCTGGCGGGAACGAGGCAAATCGTCTGGATCAAATGAGATAGCGGAGACGCGAGGATGCCCGCCGCCGCCGAATCTCTCGGCAAGCGAAGCAAGGTTCTTGTCCGCGGTGGCTTGATTCCATGGGTTGGTGCCCAGCGATACTTTGGCGCGGACCGGCGAAGCGCTGACGCTCACGGAATAAACGCATTCCGGATGTAGCAAATAAGGAATGAACTTGTTGTAGCCCTCGAGGTCGAGGTCGCTGACATCAAAGAAAATTACGCCGTCGACCGCTTCCGAACGCTGGCGAAGAATTTCAATGGACTTGCGGTGGCGCTCGAGCAACGGCTCAAGATGCTTGGCGACGAGCGGCAACGTAACCATTTCCGCGAGCGGCCGGTAAGCGAGTTCCGGAATGATGCGCGCGGGCAATCCGTCTTCGGGAGCGGCTTCGATGACCATCGCGAGCTGCATGGCTGGCTCGGCCAGTCCGACAGCGAACTCCGGAGTAGGATATTGCGCTCCGTCGATGATGTCGCCCCAATGAATCAAATCCTCGAGAGGCTTCGTGTCGAATGCGAATTTTTCTTTTGCCACGGTGGCGATGAGTTTCGTGCAGGACTTGTAGTCTGGGTCGTAAAACATGTGCGCACCCGGATGACTGCGGAAATGTTCTGCATCCGCTGGCGTCAGAAACGCGCTTTGATGATGGTCGAACCACCAGGTCACTTTCGGAGAGTTTGAATATTTGAAATCCACGATGGCGTTTTCGTCACCGTCAAAAAGGCCTGGAGTCCAGGGTTGCGACGCACGGTGGGTCATGCCGGTAAAGCCAAACTCGGCGGCGGGATCGAACTTTTCCTTGTAGAAGCGGTAGAAAAGCGCGGCCGAGGCTGTCCCATCAAAACAGCGATCGTGGAAGCACAGCCGGACGCGCGTCATGTCGGAGTGATGGGGCCTTTCCCGTTTCTAGTGCTCATGCTCAGGCAAGAACAAAGCCTTTTAGGTTGTAGTGAGGAGAAAAGGAAGTCAAGAGGAAAGCATTGATAGAAGGGAACAAAAAAAGAGCCGTCAGGGAACACCGAACGGCTCCAGAATAGCTCGACTATTCAGCCCTGGCCATCAAAACGATGTTCCGGCTCCGCTCAGGCGCCTACCCACTTTTCGATCAAGTTACCGATGATGGGCAGCTTGAACTTTTCATGGTTGTACGCCTTGTACATGCAAAACACAAAGGCCACGAAGAAAGCCAGAAGGATCAGCGGGAACAGGAAAAAGCTGAGTATGCCAATGGGGAAATGCAAGGCCGCCGTAATAGCCGTCAGGACGAAACTAAAGATGAGGTAGATAATCCAAACGGGAATGAAGCAAACGGCCAGGGCTATGGATTGAGCGCCGTGAAACTTCACGAATGGCCTTTTGTCAATCAACAGAAAGATCAAACCGCTGAGCCAGCCAAAAAGATAGCAAAGGAGGCCAGCGACATTCTCGGCCATTCCCTCAGTCCCCGATGTCGCGGCAGGAGCGCTCGCTCCGCCCGACGAGGGGCTTGAGGACGGAATCTGAGCCGCACCCTGTGCCGCTCCGCACTTGGGACAAAATGTTGCATCGCCTGCATCCTGACCACACGCTCTGCAAAATGCCATGAACACACCTCCCGGGGAGTTCAACTGTGGGCGGAGAGTAACAAAACCGGGATGCCAGAGCAATTGTTATTCTGCGATGACAATGAATTCTCGGCAGGTTCCCCATGGAAAGACACTTGGAAGTGTCTTTCTATCGTAAGCGCATACGTATCTTGTCAGTATTTAGTTTGCACTCGCCTCCGGCTTTTCCGCTGCGGGAGCTATCGCCGGAATACTGCTGTTCTGGATGAGCAGGTTGAGCGCGGCGAGGTCCTTCGATTGGATGTCGCGCCACGCGGCTAATTGTGCGTCCAGCCGCGAATTAAGTTCGTCGAACACGGTGAAGGATGAGGCTGTCGGCGCGGTGTCCGCGCTTTCCACGGTCCCCTGCAAAGCGGTGAGCTGATCGGCCACCTGAATGGGATAGTTCAGCGGATCTTCCCCGGCTTTGGACTTCGGCTGGATGATTTTTTCTTCAACCGCGTTCATCTTTTTGATGAGCGCGTCCGCGGCGTCAATAACGGGCTTTGCGCTGGTATCCGCCGCGAGACGTTTCTTGAGCGCTTCAAGTTGGCCACGCACGCTGCGGATCTGGTTGACGGCTTCGTCCCCTGCTCCCACGCGATCGCGAATCTTCAGCGCAAATTCCGCCTGCTTTTCCAGATCCGCTTGCGTGGCCGAGATGCGTGGATCCCTGGTGAGGTCAACCCCGGCGGTTGACGTTTTTCCCGCCACCGTCAGCTTAATCTGATAAGTACCTGGAGGGACGAGTGGACCCTCCGGAGTTCCTCCCCAGCCCACTGCGCCGGGAACTTTCACCGGATCTCCATATTGCATGTTCCACACGAAACGATTTAGCCCCACTTCGACAGGGAGTTCCTGCCCTGGTCTGCTGACGCCAAATTCCTCCTCGGCCTGCGAGGCTTCCGCGGCCGTTTTCTTGCTGGAGAATTTGCGGACCAGTTTGCCCTTGGCATCGAGGATTTCGAGTGTGATCTGTTCCTTGGGAGCTGTTTTGAGCGTGTAATCAATCACCACCCCGGCGGGCGGATTTGCGCCGATCGGAACACTCGCGGGCAAAGTAAATCCCGGTCCCCGGAAACGGACTGCGTTAGCTGGTTGATAGAGATGCGCATCTTCGCCAGCAACGGCCGGCGTCATTTGGCGTAGTGGAGAAAGGTTATCGAGAACCCAGAAGGCGCGCCCGTGAGTGGCGGCAAGCAGGTCGTTGTCTTTCACAGCGAGGTCGTGAACGGGCGTCGTCGGCAGATTGAGCTTCAATGATTGCCAGTGCGCTCCGTCATCGAAGGAAACGTAGAGGCCGTTTTCCGCGCCAGCAAAAAGCAGGCCTTTGCGCTTGGGATCCTCACGCACCGCGTGCACGAGGCTGTTGTCGGGCAAGCCCGTCGTGATTTTTGTCCACGTTTTGCCGAAGTCCGCTGTCTTGAAAATATAAGGATGGAAGTCATCCAGCTTGTGACGGTCGATGGCAACGTAAGCGGTGCCTGCGGAGAAAGGCGAAGCTTCGATAATGCTCACCAAACTCCATTCGCCAAATTCCTTTGAGGTGACGTCGGCCCAATTCTTTCCGCCGTCGCGCGTGACGTGGACAAGCCCATCGTCCGAGCCCGCCCAGATGACGCCCTTATCGACCGGCGATTCGGCGAGGGCAAAAACGGTGGCGTAATACTCGACGCTGGTATTGTCCTGCGTTAGCGGTCCGCCGGACGACTGCTCCTTGGTTTTGTCATTGCGCGTGAGGTCGCCGCTAATGGCAGTCCAGCTCATACCATTGTCGGTGGTCTTAAACACAGCTTCGCCGCCGTGATAAACGGCATTCGGTTCGTTGGCCGCGATCATGATCGGCGCGGTCCACTGGAAGCGATGCTTTAGTTCCGCGTCGCCTGAACCCATGGGATTGAGCGGCCAGGAGGAAACGTCCTGCACCTGATGTGTTTTTTTATCGAAGCGCGTGATCAAGCCGTCGTAAGAGCCGGCGTAAACCACATCGGGATTATTGGGATCGGGGACGACATAGCCTGCTTCGCCGCCGCCCACTTCATACCAGTCCGGGCGGTCAATCGCGCCATTGTCGCTGCGGCTGGCAATCGCCACGGTACTGTTGTCCTGCTGTGCGCCATAAATGCGGTAGGGAAAGAAGTTGTCCGCGGCCACGTGATAGAACTGCGCGGTCGGCTGATTGTTCTGTGTGGTCCAGCTCTTCCCGCCATCGTGAGTGATTGTCGCACCGCCATCGTTGGTATTGATCATCCACTCCGGATGCGTGGGATCGATCCAAAGCCCGTGATTATCACCATGAGGAGAGCGGACGTAATTGAAGCTGTGGCCGCCATCGGTCGAGCGGTAGACCGCTGTGTTCAGCACATAGACCGTGTCCACATTTTTGGGATCGGCGAAAATGTGATGGAAGTACCAGGCACGTTGCGTGAATTTATGATCGGGATTCAGTAGCTGCCAGGTATCGCCCGCGTCGTCGCTGCGGTAGATGCCGCCCTTTTCCGCTTCGATGATGGCATACACGCGATTACCATCTGCGCCTGAGACCGAAACGCCGATGCGTCCGAGGACTCCTGAGGGCAGTCCGTGGCCTTCCAGCTTTTTCCAAGTCGCTCCATCGTCGCTCGATTTGTAGAGACCGCTGCCAGGCCCCCCGCTCACCGCGGTCCAGGGATAACGCTGCGCTTCGTAGAGTGCCGCGTACAAGATATGCGGATTGGAAGGATCGAACGTGAGATCAATCGCTCCGGTCTTGTTGTCTTTGAATAAAACCTTCTGCCACGTTTTTCCGCCGTCGCCAGAGCGAAACACGCCGCGTGTCTCGTTAGGGCCATAGGCGTGACCCATCGCGGCTACAAAAATCACATCGGGATTCGACGGATGAACGATAACTCTCGAAATGTGCCGTGTATCCTCCAGTCCGATGTGAGTCCAGGTCTTGCCGCCGTCCGCGGACTTGTACATTCCGTCGCCGTACGAAATATCTCCGCGCCAGCAGGATTCACCGGTGCCAACGTAAACGGTATTGGGGTCAGAAGGAGCGACAGCAAGGGCGCCAACCGACATGATTGCCGTCTTGTCGGTCATCGGCGTCCAGGTAATGCCGCCATTCGTTGTTTTCCAGACGCCGCCGGCTACAGACCCAAAGTAATAGGTGTCTGGGTCGCCGGCGACACCAGTTCCCGCGAGCGCGCGTCCTCCGCGGAATGGCCCGACTTGCCGCCACTTCATGCCCTTCAAGGCGTTATCGTCCAGAGTCTGCGCATGCAGAATCGAGCCAAAATGGGCGAGCAGCAGCACCGCAAGCACGAGCGCACAAATTCTGATCAAATGTTTCGGACCGGTCATCTTTGTGTTGTCCCCCAGAACCTTGGAATTACGAACTACTACCTCAGATAGGATTTCGCCAAGCGAATGGTACACCCTCTTTTGCGCTTCATGCCAGAAACAGTGGTGGACTTTTTTCCTTGCCTTCCTGACGCATCAATATGATCTTTTGAGTAGAATCCCGGCGTGACAAATCCTCCCTCCCAGCGCTTCTCTAACCCCGGCCAGCTCGCCGCGTCGCCGCCAGGAAATTTTCAGCGTGTCTTCTCTTTCGGCTGGCTCAGCCACGCCAGTTCGCCCGAGCGTAGTTCGCTGATCGCCGGCGCGCTCGGCTGGATGCTCGATGCCATGGACGTGATGCTCTATTCGATCGTCCTCACGTACTTGATTCGCGAAATCGCAATGGACACGCGGACCGCGGGGCTTCTCAATTCACTGACTCTCGTGGCTTCTGGCATCGGCGGACTTCTTTTCGGCGTGATCGCGGATCGCGTGGGGCGCACGCGGGCGCTCATGGGTTCGATTCTTGTCTACGCACTAGCCAGTGCTGCGTGCGGCCTCACGCACACCATCCCGCAACTGGCAACCTGCCGGTTTGTGCTGGGGCTTGGCATGGGTGGCGAATGGACCGCCGCGGCCGCGCTGATCGCGGAAACCTGGCGCGCCGAGCATCGCGGCAAAGCTCTCGGCCTTATGCAATCCGCCTACGCTATCGGCGAAGCGATTGCGGCAATCATCGTGCTACTGGTTTATCCGCACTTTGGCTGGCGGCCTGTTTTTTTCATAGGCGTTTTGCCTGCCCTGCTCGTTTTCTGGATTCAGCGGAGGGTTCCCGAGCCGGAACTCTGGAAGCAGCGCGCCGCACGAAAAGACAGAGTGCCACTTCGAAGACTGCTCGAGGGAGGCGTCCTGCGCAACGGCATCCTGGCCACCACAATGAATGGATGCAGCATGTTCGCCTACTGGGGGCTCTTCACCTGGATTCCGGGCTATCTATCGCTGCCGCCGTGGCAAGGAGGGCGCGGGCTGAGCCTCGCAAAAACCACCACATTTTATCTCGTACTTTGTTTCGGAAAATGGCTTGGCTATTCCACGTTTGGATTTTTTTCCGATGCATTTGGACGCCGCAAACCCTACTTCCTCTATCTGCTGATCGCCGCGGCGCTCGTGCCTATTTATGGGATGACCCGCAACGAATTTTGGCTGCTGGCTTTGGGTCCGTTCGTAGCTTTTTTTGGAACAGGCTATTTCTCCGGGTACGCAGCCATGGCGAGCGAACTGTTTCCCGGCGAAATTCGCGCGGCCGCCATGGGGTTCAGCTACAACATCGGGAGGGGCTTTTCCGCCTTGGCGCCTTTCGCTATCGGTGCCCTTGCGCTGAAGTTTGGAATCGGCCCGGCATTCTTCCTGCAAGCTGCCGCATTTTTGGCAGCGGCGATGCTGGCCTTGGCTCTGCCCGAAACAAAGGGTCAGATATTGGACTGACTACGCTACCGCGCTCCGCATGTTCACGCGCGCGCCATCCGCGGTTAGAGAAAAGTTGATGGCGAAATAAGGCGCCTGCGCCAGAATTTTTTGAAACTCGTTTTCGTCGGCATACGCCCGTTTGGGAACACGCCGCGCAAGAATGCTGATGTCCAGCGGATCTTTCAGAAATGGATAGGGCTTCAGGGTGACAAAATTTCCACCGGCCGGCTGCAGGTCCCAGTCGGCTTCACTTCCATGGCCGTTAACCGGGACAGCATCAATCGTCGAGCCATCCAGGGGCGCGAGACAGAAATAAAGCGAGAGGCGGTCCAGCGCTTCCAGGCGTTGGAGGTTTTGCTGCAGAGAATGGTCGTCTGCGTAGGGCTTCATTGCTGGGTCCGCCCGCAAATCCACTTTGAGCCGCAATTGCTGAAGCCGCAGCCGCTGCATGAAATCCGAAACCAGGTGAGCTTCGTTGGACTTGACGTACTTGGCCGAGAACCCAGGCATCGTCGCGCGTGTCCGGTCGTAAAGTCCTGCACAATGCATGCTGACGAGCAGGCCGGCGTAACGGTTAGCTCGCACCACGCGTTCGATACCGCGTTGATATAGTGCGATGTGCTCTTCCGTCGAGATTGACATGAAGTTGTAAGGCCCGAAGGTCTTCGGATCGATCTGTGGAAGAAGCTCCCACTCGCTCCAACCGTTATCGTGTTCCGCCGCGGCCAAACAGAAGGATTCAAACGGTTCCGGCCGGGTAAAAAGCTTATTTCCCAGCGCGCGCGCAAAATGCCCCGAAAGCACAGCATGATCTGTCTGGCGGATAATGATGAGCTGATCGCCCTGCTCTTGAATGATCATGGCGCTGCCCTCTTTCGCAGCCGGGCCTTTGAACGCGTCTACCGAGAGGCGCAAGTCCTTGGCCGCGGGGAGGGCCAACTACACTCCGTATACAGGCCTATTATGCTCCTGCAGGGGCGCCACAATCCAGCCCCATTCTGTCACTGCTGGATGGGGCGAGGCCGAGACAGCTCCCGTTCAGGCCCAAGGGCTTTCGTCACCCTTAACGATGGGATGCAGTCTCATAAATGATGCACACGACAAAGGCAATTACGCCCAGGAGAACAGTTGCGAAAATGATTGCGAGAGGCCAGAAAACCCAAGACCCTGATTGTCCATTTCTGATGTGCTTTATGGCGTTGTGCAACGAGAAAGCGGTAGCGGCCGCGCCAAACGGAGTAAGACCAAAGGCGGGCATAAAAGCATCGAGCTCGGCCGGTCCTCTGCATCCTTGCCGCAGACAGTAAACCGAAGGCAACAGAATCGAAAGGATATAAACAATCGAAATGAAATACGAAATGGCGAGGCCCACTCTGCGTAGCGCAGGCCACCCTTCCGTGGAGCCTGAGGTATTTTTAGCGATGTCCGGGTTCACGTCACAACCACTTTCGTTAATCTGACAGCAAGCGTGGAGCGCGACCTCCCACTCTGGATTCAGCGTGAGTCTCTGTAAAGCGCGTTGGTTTACGGGGCGACGAATCGTGTAATGCCTGATTAAGGCGCAGAGCCGCCGCTTGTCGGTCGGTCAGTATTTTAATGTTTTCCAAGCACAGCTAAGGCTTCGAGGCGGATGATGATTCGGCAAGTATCCGGAAAGCTGTCTTGGCCTGAACCGTCCGATAAGGTCTGAAGTCGCCCGCCAGTGGAAGTTCGGAGCCAGCCTTAAAATGGGTCCCATCGAGAGTGCACCAAGTAACCACAACGGTGTAAAGGCCAGGTCGATTCGGCAGCCAGCCTTGGCCAACCAAGGTGCGCTCTATGGTCACGAGCTTGCCCGGGAGAAAGATCATCGGGCCCAGTCCGTGGCCCGTCCAAAACGTTTGCATTGCAAAGCGCTCGTTTTCGGGCAGAGGCCGGCCTGCAGCGTCGCGAATTTCGACGCCAATCGCCGGGTAAGGATCCCAAACGGGACTGGTCGCGTAGACCGGCACTGGAGCATCGAAATTCTCGACAGCAATGTGAAGTGGCACGTCTTCACCAAGTTTATACGCGTCCTTATCCAACGTCACATCCACCCCGACTCCATTGGCCTTACCTTGCCAATTTCGTGCGATCAGTGCAGGGTCGTCGATCTGCAAGGTCACTTTGTTGGAGCGGACGAAGCGAATCCGGGCGTCGCGAGGAGAACCCACGAGCTGAAAAAGTTCGAAGCTGTGTTCACCGATGCCAGACCATCTGGTGCGCATGCCGGAATCAACCTCGATGCCGGACTGCCAATCCGTATTGCGGTCTGCACCCAATGTAAAGGTTTCGCAACCCTTAAAGGCGGTCGGCCGGACTTCATCAAAACGAGTGCTACCGTCCGGCGACCTTTCGCGCAGGAAGAGTGTGGGGCATTCCTTGCCCGAGGGTGGAGCGCCAGCCGAATCTGCAAGGCCGACATGCAGGGTGAACATTTCATCTTGGTAGTAACGGGGCTTGTGGGAAGACAGCACGAACATCTCACCGCGCCCCGCTTCATCGGTAGGTGATTGGTCTTTTGACGCGAATGGTACAAATTCGCCGGAATATATGCGGCTTACGGCGATTTCCGAGCACACCGGCTTGAAAAGGGTTGGGGCGACGACTAGAACAGGATCGAACAGCGCTCGAAGCGGTAGGCAGGTGACGGTCTCGTTCGGCGCTACCGTCTTCCATCGATAGGTTTGGTGCGCGACATTGCCAGGATTTAGAACCAGCGGATCGTGCACGCGGTACTCGCCGTTGGGTAGGCGATCTTCGCAATCCGTGCATAGCTCGAACGGCTTGATCTTCTGAGACTGCTCCAGATCAAACATAGGAAAGCTGACATCAAGTTGCGGGACACAAGGATTTGGGGAAGTATTTCGCAAATTGAAGGCCACCGTCATTTCGTTGTTGCTGCTCGTAAAAACGACATCTAAATCGAGAACAGCCCGGTTGCATGCGGGGAACATTTGCCCATTTGCGCGAATCATGACCTCTTGAGATTGGGCCCTCGCCCAAGCCGGTAACGCCGCAACGGAGAATACAATCAGCAACTTGGTGTGAATCAGGAACTTAGCGATAAAACCACGCCGGAGAGGACCACGCCAACTCATCCTGCCACCCCCGTACTTCTCTACCCCACTTAGACTCGTGCTGAGCACTCCGTGTTGCCCAGAAGTATCTACAACCAACCCTGGCCAATCCAGTTCTGGCAAAGCGAACAAGGCTCGGCTGCATCCAATGCAAAAGACGGCTGCTGACGCACCGCCAGTTTATGAGCATCTGCTTACGGAGGTTCTGCCGCGTGCGGTCGATAGCTTTTCAGCAAGAATCTAATTCTTTTCGTTCTTGCAACTGGCGAGTTTACGATCAAGTTTGAAGGAGCATTCCAAGCGCCAGAGAGTACGAAGTTTAGATGAGAGCGAGTCATGCCTGTAAAGGCTTTTGGGCTGGCGAGGATAGGTGCGGCGTTGGGCTTAGCTTGGCTTGCGTTGTCGGTCGCCGAGCCATCAGCCGCGCAGGTGAGAGCCCTTGATCCGGAGTTGGAACGCGCCACCAAGCAGGGTTGGGATCTGTATCACAACGGCGACTTGGTGGGAGCCGCGCAAGCTTTTCAAAAGGCAATCGCGCTAAACGGAAAAGATGGGCTGCTGTATTTCGACCTGGGGATGGTGCTGGCCGATCAAGGAAATTTGCCGGAAGCGGTGGCGCAGTATGAAAAGTCCATAGCGATTCTCCAAACGCAAAGGAATGCGCAGCTCAATCTGGCCAACGCGCTGAGCAATCTGGCGTTGGTGTATTACCGGCAACAGCGGTTGGATGACGCCGAGGCACAAGTGAACCGCGCCCTTCAGGTGTGGCCCAAGAGCGGAGACCCGTGGGTAACGCGAGGCTTGATCCTCGAAGCGCGGGGAAAACTGGATGAGGCCATCGGGTCGTATCGTCGTGCCTACGCCTCCTCGCCGCAGCCGCTAGCGGCATTTCAGAACCTTGGGCTGGCGCTCGAGAAGAAGGGCCAACTGGCGGAAGGGCTGCAAGTGCTGCAGGAGGGCGCGAGCAAGCATCCGGACGACGCGGAAATTCAGGGTGCATTGGGCGCTTTGCTGCTCGCAAACAAGCAATTGCCGGAGGCCGAGGCGGCATTGCGTGCGAGCCTCGCCGCGAATCCTGGGGCGCCAACGGTGCTCTACAACTTGGGTGTGGTGCTGCGGAAGGAGAATCAATCCGCGCAGGCGCTGCAGAATTTGCAGCAGGCGCAGCAGTTGGCGCCGCAGGACGGCGAGGTCAACCTTGGCCTGGCGTCTCTGCTGCTAAGCCTGAACCGGACCACGGAAGCCATGCCTTATCTGGAAGTGGCATTGCGCGGCGGCGACCCGGAACCGTTTGCGCTGTACACCATGGGCGACGCGATGCACCGGCAGGGCCGTACGGCGGATGCATTGAGCTATACCCAGAAGGCGCTGGCAGAGCGGGCGGATTTTCCGGAGGCGAGCGCGCTGCTAGGCGTACTGCTGCTCGAGACGGGCAAGCAGGACGAAGCAAAGGTGATTGTCGATAAGGCTCTGGCGGCGCATCCGGACAGCGCTGAATTGCACAACAGCAACGGGTTGCTGCTGCTGCAAAAGGAGAATTTCAAGGACGCGCAAGCGGAGTTCGAGCGAGCGCTGGCGCTCACGCCAGAGTATGAGGACGCTGAGGTGAATCATGCGGCGTCCTTGACGCAGCAGCACCAGGAGGCGCGGGCCGTTCCGGAGTTGGAAAAGGTGTTGCGCGCGAATCCTGCGAATGTAAAGGCTCTGGCGAATTTGGGGGCCGCGCAGTTTGGCCTGAAGCATTACGCCCAGGCGAGTGAGGCGTTTGCGAAAGCCGCGGCGCTGGCGCCTTCGGATGCGAGTCTACAAACGAATTTGGGGACCGCGCTGGAAAAGGCGGGACGGCCAGAAGAGGCGAAGAAAGCATTTGCAGAGGCGGCGCGGTTGCGAAAGGCGGGGGCGCCATGACCACCACCCGAAAACCAGACCGAATTCCGGTTAACCTGCCCAAATGCCCTAACGATGCCTTGAATTCCTGATTCAGGCCAGCGATTGAGCTACAATTAATAGACTGCCTGTAAGTTACAGACGTTACTTTGCGGGAGTGGCGGAACTGGCAGACGCGCAAGACTTAGGATCTTGTGGCCGAAAGGCCGTGCAGGTTCAATTCCTGTCTCCCGCACCACTTTCATTGGATCTGAATTTTTGACTGGCAGAACGCCGCTAGCCGGGATGTTCCAGCGCAATCTGCCGTGGCCTAGAGCGATGGCTCTTCGGCGCAGCCCTGTGGGGCAGAGAGACAATAAATGAACTGGCATAGATTTCTGGCCTATGTGGTACTGGCTTGTTGGATTGGCCTGACGGCCGTCACGGTGGGAACCGCGCTCCAGTGGTCTGCCGCGCGCGGCGACTCCCAAGTGAAGATTCAACGTGCCCTGACGGCCCAGAAAGAGGCCAGCGACACGCCGCCCCCCAGCCAAAGGCAGCAGGAACTAGCGGACACTCCGGCAGAACGGGCCGAGATTGCTGCCCGTCAACGCGATCATGACCACTTGGTTTACAAAGCGGAAGAAGCGAGCGACGCCATCGGAAACGCCCTGAATCTGGAAGCGATCGTCCGAAATCAATTCTGGTGGGAATTCGCTGTTTGGGGTGGCTTGACGCTTCTTACCAGCGCGTTGCTTGCCGAGCGAAGGGAAAGCGAAGAAGCCGCGTCCGCCCACCGAGAGCGCAGCCATACATAGCTTGCGAGCCCTGGGCCGTTGTTGCGAGCGGCGACGTGTCCGCGCAAAGGCGTTTTAGTCCTTGGCATTAGCTGCCATCTCCTGAACTGTTTTCCCCGCTCCGTGCGTCTTACGAAGTTATAGTCGACGTTTCCATCCGAGTCTGGATATTGTTTCCGTAACAGTTTTTTGCCATCGGGGATTGCCCAGTGTTTGTTAAAGTCTATCTACTATTAACGGTCGCATCGCGATCTCGGGGCGAGGGTTCACTGACGAATAACTCTGTAATTCGGCGCCGTTGGTTGGCCACTTTTTGCCCAGCGGCTGCTGATCGTCCGAGCTGCACTCGGTTTTGCTCCTCGCTTGCAGTTTTGTCCCTCTGTCTGGCAACCCTCGCTGGTGCGCTCCCCTTGCCATCATGGAAAGGAGTTCTTCGCGACAAAGCTGGAACTCCCGTGGCCGGCGCAATCATCAAACTGCGTGCGCTCACCGATGGCCACGAATATCTGCAAAAGACTTCACCTCAGGGTGAGTTTTCTTTCGCCGATGTCCCCGCAGGAAATTACGCGCTTCTTGTTACTACCGCGGACGTAACGTACCAGTCCGCAAGCCCTGTGGCCATCGTGGATGGGATCTCGTTAACGGCCGGGCTCGAACTATCAACACAGGATCATGCTGTTGGTCTGCTCCCGCCCACCGAGTCTCCATCTACCCAGGCCAGCGGCGGCGAGCGCCTATCCAGCGGAGAAGTCTCCGGCCTTCCTCTCAACGAGCGCGATTTCAGCAAGTTGCTTCTCCTGGCCGCGGGTACCATGACGGACACCAATGGCGCCGCAAATTTCACACAGCAATTCGCCGTGAACGGTCAGCGTGGCTCGGCTTCCGTCTTCGCCATGGATGGCGTCGACACGACCGATCCCGAACTGGGCGGTGCGACATTTTCCAACTTCAACGTGGACGCCATTCAGGAGGTACAGTCCAGTTCTGGAGTCATGCCCGCTGAGATTGGCCACGGCGCGGCGGGCTTCAACGATGTAATTACCAAGTCCGGCACGAATCAAGAACACGGCAGCGCTTTTGAATTTGTCCGGAACGCGGCCTTCGACGCCCGAAATTTTTTTGACCACAGTGACGCAGTGGACCCTCGGCGAATTCCTCCCTTCCAGCGCAACGAGTTTGGAGCAACGAACGGCGGTCCGGTCGTGCTCCCAGGAATTTATGACGGCAAGGACAAGACCTATTATTTCGGCGAATATCAGGGATTTCGGCAAGTCCTGGGAACGACGCAGGTTTTTGCCGTTCCGACAGCGGCGGAAAGACAAGGAATCGACACCACAACATTTCCGGGTGACACGTTGATGGTTCCCGTAAACCCTGCCGTCTCGGCAATCCTCGCGGGCTATCCTTTGCCAAACGAGCCACAAGGCCCGTTCGGTGCGCGCACGTATGCTACTTCTTCCAAGGTGGTGACTAACTCCGACCAATTTTCGGTGCGCATTGATCATCGCCTCTCGGACAATGCAAATTTATTCGGGCGCTTCAGTTTGGATCAGGTGACCGGCCCAACGACGAACCCCGACCAGACCGCCATCAATCCAACCTTTGGAGTGAATTTTTTCGATCATCAGCGCAATACGGCTCTGCGATATACCCGCACCGTTTCCAACCATTTGGCGTTTGCCACCTCGATTGGTTACATCCGCAGCACCCCGTTTTTTCCCGCACAGAACCACACGCAACCCGCGATTGCCTTCGCGGACGGGCTTTACGACAACTTTGACTCAGCCGACGGTTCGATCTTCGGTTCTTACGGCAACCTGTATCAATTCAAGCACGACATGACCTACACACACGGACCGCATAGTTTTAAGTGGGGAGTCGAGCTTCGTTTTAATCGCGACTCCACAGTTTTCGGCATAAATCCGAACGGCATTTACACTTTTGGAGGTGGCACTGCTTATTCCGCGGTCTTCATTCCTTCCGCAAGCGGGCTTCACGATATTCTGCCGGGCCAGCCTCTGCCTGATTCGCTGACGGCGCTTTTGACGGCCACTCCTTATTCCTACGGAATCACCGCCGCGGCCAGCTTAACGCCCGTAGGCGACAAGTTCGATGAAGCCGGCGTCCGCCGTGAGGCCTACAACTTTTATTTTCAGGACACGTGGAAGATAAACTCCAAGCTAAGCTTGAACTACGGCTTGCGCTACGACCTCAATAGCCGCATCAAAGAAGCCAAGGATCGAACATCGGTTGCCGAACCCGTCGATGCCTCGGGCAACCCCACTTCTTTTTTCGCTCCCGGCGCGCGGCAACTCTTTTTGTACAACCCACAACCAATTTATCCTCTGGATTGGAAGGGTTGGGGACCGCGAGTAGCATTGGATTTTGCCGTCACCAAACACACCGCGCTGCACGCCGGCGGAGCAATCACCACGATTTTGCCGAACTTGTGGTTGCAGAATTATGTCACTGGCAATTTCCCTTTGGTTTTTCAGCCCATTATTACGGCCCTTCCCGGCGTTCCCGTCCCCTTTCAGGATGCTGTAGTGCCCGAAACGCTTCCTCCCGTATACACAACGTCGGGACAGCCTCTCTTCGCATCCGGCAGCAGCGCCAATTTGCCGGCGAATATTCCCATTGATCTGCAGAGATTTCAGAACGATCTCGCGGCCATCACTCCGGGTAAGGAAATTCAGTTGATTGTCCTCGCCGCGATCGACAAGCACCTGCAAAATGGCTATATAGGAACCTACACTGCGGGGATCGACCACGACTTTCGCAGTTTAAAAGTTAGCGCCTCGTATGTAGGCACTGCTGGAGTGCATCTTGCCGGTGTGCTCTCGCCAAATGGCTATGCCGGCGCTTCTCCGGCCTTCGCTCCGTTCACGCAGTTCAATGCGGCCGGCCACGCCACCGGGGGCTATGGCCCAGAATCGATCATGACCAGCTCCGCGCATTCCAGTTACAACGCCTTGCAAGTCAGCGCCACGGAAAATTATTCGCGCGTGGGCCTGAGCTTCCAGGCCAGCTACACCTACTCAAAATCGCTCGACAACACCAGCTCCGTCCCCGGCGGAATTGCTTCCAGCGGCGGTGTCGTTCTCCAGACCTTGCCGCAAAACCCGCTTGACCCCAGCGCAGACAAGGGACCTTCCACTTTTGACGAAACGCATGTTTTCACTTTAAGTCTTTTTCAAGCGCTGCCCTTTGACCACGTAAGCTTTCTCCAGCCGGTCAGCAAAAAACTCACAGGAGGCTGGCAGTTCCTCAATATCACCACGCTAACCACCGGCCCCCCATTCACGGTCTACTCCGGAATCCAACAAACGGGCTTCGGCGCGGGCGGAACGGATCGTCCGGATCTGATCATGATGCCGGACTTCTCCACAAGCCGCACCATTCGCGAGGACTATTTCGGCCGGGGCGCCGGCAACAGCTCGTTTTTCTTCATCCCCATCAACGTGCCTGGAGGAACCGGCCCCAATGACGGACGATTTGGCACTCTCGGCCGCGATACATTCCGCGGACCGGGCTTCCACAATCTCGATATGGCGCTCATCAAAGACACTCCGTTTGGCACCCGAGGCAAACGCGAACTCGGCATCCTCGAGTTCCGCGCCGAATTCTTCAACATCTTTAATATCGTGAATTTTGGTTTGCCTTCCAACGAGGTACTCGGCAGCGGTTTTGGCATCATCAGCCACACCTCGGGGAACTCGCGTCAGATTCAATTCTCACTGAAGCTGATCTATTAAGGAGCGAGCATGGAGCGCAGCGTCCGCGACGTAGTGAATCTCTATAACCCGCACGACCCGCTCGACGAAGCCTGGACAATTCCGGCTCCGTGGTATCGCGACGCGCGCATCGCCGACCTCGAACGCGCCAGCGTTTTCAGCACAACCTGGCAGGTAGTAGGCCGGTTGGATCAGGTCCGCGGCAACGGCCAATTTTTCACTGCGGACCTCGCCGGTGAACCTATCGTAGTCGCCCGAGGCGAAGACTCTCAGCTGCGCGCCTTTTACAACGTCTGCCGTCACCACGCCGCCGCTGTCGTCACCGAGCCGCAAGGCTGCGCAAAACAGTTTCGCTGTCCCTACCATGGCTGGACTTACGGAATCGACGGCGCGTTGAAAGGCATGGTCGAATTTGACGGCGTCTGCAATTTCGACCGCGCCAAAAATGGCTTGGTGCCCATCCGTGTGGACACGTGGGAAAATTTCGTGTTCGTCAATCTCGATGGGCGGGCCGCCCCACTGCGTGATTTCCTGGGCGTGGTGCCGGAGATCGTCGCCCCGCTCGATCTCGAGAAAAAGCTGCGCTTCTTTGACCGTCGCGTTTACACGCTCAACTGCAACTGGAAAGTTTATGTGGACAACTATCTTGACGGTGGCTATCACGTCCCGCACGCGCACAAAGGCTTGAGCAGCGTGATCGAATACACCAAATACACCATCGAAAATTTCGAGCGCGCCTGCCTGCAATCCAGCCCGCTCTCTTCAGACTCGTCCTCAGAAACCGGCGTGGCTGCCACGCGCCAGGGCCGCGCCTTTTATCTATGGCTCTATCCAAGCTTTATGGTGAACGCTTATGAAGGCGTGATGGACACCAACCTGGTCCTGCCACTCGCCGTGGACCGCTGCGCCGTAATCTTCGACTATTATTTTGCCGACACCAGCCCCGCCGCCGAAACTCGCAACAAGGAGAGCATCGCCGTCAGCGAAAGAGTCCAGGACGAAGATGTTGCCCTCTGCGACGCCGTCCAGCGCGGCCTGGGCTCACGCGCTTACGATGCTGGACGCCTCTCCGTCCGCCGCGAAGCTGGCGAGCATCTCTTTCACCGTCTCCTTTTTGCGGACCTGACCAACGCGTTAAACCACGTCGCTGCCGCCGATTGACAAATCAAATCCGAGCGGCACTCGCCCTGCGGACCTCCCTCTTCTACCTCAATGCCTTTTTGAATTGAGCACAGCGCACCCGCGTCGCCTGTATCGCAAACACAAGGAATGTTGAAATGGAGATGGGGTTGCGCGGGCCAGGGTTAATGGACGCTCCACCCGCCCCACCCGGAGACCAATTTCACAATGAAACTCCCGCGCGCCGCCCAAGTCTTGCTCACGATCGTCTGCGTTGCCGTCGCGGCGGCCTTCGGAACCAGTGCGCAGTTTTACAACGAGTCCCTGTCCTCCGCATTCTTCGCTATCGCTCTCATCAGTGTTGTCATCATCGAATTGCGCGTCTCAGGACTCTGGCCCGACGCGTTGATCCTGATCGCCCTAACCGCGATCCTAGCGTTCGTCGACTTCCGCTTACTCCATTACACTCCGCACCCCATGGCCTGGTTTTCCTTTCTCGGCTTGAACAGCCTTCTCCTCCTTGCTCTGCGCGCCGTCTGGGCGCAAGGGGAACAACGCAAACTCTTCCTATTCGGCTTTGTCCCCTCCCTTCTCTTTGTCACTTCCGAATGGTTCGCTTCGAACATGCTGGACTTGACCGAGACGCTGCATCCCAGAACGCTGGACCTCTATCTTTATTTTTTCGATGGAAGCCTGCGCCTGCAACCCTCGTTCCTGATGGGCCAGGCCTTCGCGCTCTGGCCGACGTTCAAAATTGTTGGTGAACTCTTCTATGTTGGCCTTCCCATTCCCATTGCCCTGGTCTATTCCGGCCAACTGCTCCGCATCCGCGAAAAGGCTCTTCCCGTTATGGCCGCCTTTCTGCTGACCGGGCCCATCGGAATTATTTTTTACAACATTTTCCCAGCTCTCGGACCTATCCATCTCGTTCACAACAGTTTTCCGTGGAACCCTCTTCCATCCGACATGCTGCGCAAACTATTTCTCGAATCCGTTCCGCTGCATGGCCCCCGCAACGCCATTCCTTCTCTTCACATGGGCTGGGTTCTACTCTGCTGGTGGTATTCGCGCGGGCTGTCCTGGTGGGAGCGCAGCATCACCATGCTGTTCGTCCTGTTCACCTTCTGCGCCACCATGGGCACCGGAGAACACTACTTCATCGACCTGGTCGTCGCTTTTCCCTTCGCCCTGTTTATGCAAACGCTCTGCGCATGGCCTCCGGCTTGGAAGAGCCGGAATGTGCTGATGACCTTGCTCTTCGCACTGCCTGCCGTGCTCTTGTGGCTCGGCGCGCTCCGTTTCGCGCCTCGTTTTTTCTGGCTTTCGCCTGTCATCCCGTGGGCCGCCTGCGCCGCGACGATCGCGCTCACTCTCTGGTTCAAGCAGCGGTTCGATCCCACTCCCGTTAGCGCCCCGGCTCCCCAATCGCCTTTGGCAAAAAATTGACGCTCCCCATCGCCTCACCTATACTGGATATTCGACTTGCAGGATAGACGTTCGCCTGTCTCGCCTCGTTCGAGCCGGACCTGAATCAAGATCAAGCGAAAGAATAAGAGAGGAATGTTGCATGGCTGAAGCAACTTGCCGCCGCGAGCTGGATTTGGAAATTCCCGCGGAAGAAGTCTCAAAAGCCACGGAGAAGGTCGCCAAGGAATTTGCGCGCATCGCGCGCGTGCCCGGGTTTCGCCCCGGCAAAGCGCCCATTTCCCTGATCAAGCGCCGCTTCGCCGAGGACATCAAAGGCGAAGTCCTCCAAAAACTCGTTCCGGATCGCGTCGAGCAGGCCGTAAACGAACAGAAGCTAACGCCGGTTTCGCAGCCGCAAGTCGAAAGGCTGGATTTTGCCGAAGGCCAGCCCGTGAAGTTTCGCGCCGTCTTTGAAGTCCTCCCCGAATTCGAGCTCGGCAATTACAAGGGTCTGAACATCGAAATGCCCGTCATGGACGTGACCGATGTGGACGTCGCAAAGGCCCTCGAGGAGACCCGTGAACGCGCCGCCGCGTTCGCGCCTGTCGAAGGGCGCGCCGTGGAAAACGGTGATTATGTGCAATTAAAGCTGGCGGGAACTCCCGCCGGGGGCGGAGAACCTCTGCAAGCAGACAGCGTTCTTTGTCACATCGGCGCCGAAGAAACCATGGAGCCATTTAACGAAAATCTGCGCGGCGCAAACATCGGCGAGCACAAGAATTTTGATGTCGCCTATCCCGCTGACTATCCCGATCAGAAGCTCTCCGGCAAGACCTACAACTACGCCGTTGAAGTTCTGGGCATCAAAAACAAAAAGCTCCCCGAACTAAATGATGAATTTGCCAAAGACGTGAGCGACGCCGCCACGCTCGATGAACTGAAGAAAAAGATCACCGAAAGCCTGGAACATCAGCGCGACCACCGCCAAAAGGAACTGCAACGGGAAAAGGTGCTCGCCGAACTCGTCAAGCTTCACGACTTTCCCGTACCGGAATCGCTCGTCGAGCATCAAATGGATGTGCGCCTCGAACGGGTGGTTCGCTCTCTCGCGGCCCAAGGCGTCGATCCCCGCGCCGTAAACGTGGATTGGGTCAGCCTTCGCAAGCGCCAGCAGGAACGCGCCACCGATGATGTGAAGGCCGAACTCATTATTGATCGCATCGCTACCGCGGAAAACATCGACGTGACTGAAGAAGAAGTCGAACATGAGCTCGAACACATGGCTACGCATAGTGGCGAATCCGCGGAAGCCGCGCGCGCTCGTTTGACAAAGCAAGGAGCCCTCGATAGGATGAAAGCTAAGTTGAGAAGTGACAAAACTCTCGACTGGCTCGCGCAGAATGCTCAGATCAAAACCGTAGCAGCCGCATCCGCTGCGACAGATTCAAAGTGAAACATCCCGGTAGCCCAGCCACCCAAATGAAAAATTTCGAAGATCCGGAATACCGAAACACAACCCTCGTACCCATGGTGGTCGAGCAAACCAGCCGGGGCGAGCGCGCATACGACATCTATTCCCGGCTCTTGAAAGAGCACATCATTTTTATCGGCACGCCGATTGACGACCACGTCGCCAATCTCGCGACCGCGCAGATGCTCTTTCTACAAGCCGAAGATCCGGAAAAAGACATTCAGCTGTACATCAATTCACCGGGCGGCTCCATCACCGCAGGCTTCGCGATTTACGACACCATGCAATTCGTGAAACCGGATGTCGTGACCACCTGCGTGGGCCAGGCTGCTTCCATCGCCGCGGTTCTTCTCGTCGGCGGCGCGCCAAAAAAGCGTTTCGCTCTGCCGCACGCGCGCATTTTGATTCACCAGCCGTGGATGTCCGGTCTCGGCGGCCAGGCCACCGACATTGACCTCCACGCGAAAGAGATTCTTCGCATGCGTTCGATGATTAACAGGCTGCTCGCGCATCACAGTGGCCAGTCCGTCGAACGCATTGAAAAAGACGTCGAGCGGGATTTCATCATGAATCCCGAACAAGCCAAGGAATATGGCATGATCGACGAAATTATTTACAAGCATCGCTAGTGAGCGAGAGCTGCGGGGGCAGCATTCGTTCGCGGCATGTGCGTAAAAGTTAGTAGCCTTACGAGTTTCTCTTTTGCCTTTGGGAAAATTCGGCCTAGAATAAGGATTAGAGACTCCGTCGATGCCCAGCGGAGACGAGGCCTTCACACCAGTGAAAAAATTCAATCCAGACGAGCCGCTGCGATGTTCCTTTTGCCATAAAACGCAGGAACAGGTCGAAAAGCTGATCAGCTCTCCTTCGGACTATCCGCGCGCTTACATCTGCAACGAATGCGTCGGCGTCTGCCAAACCATTCTGGAAGATGAAAAGCGCGAACAAGCCGCCGCGCCCGCGCGCCGGCTTCCGCGTCCCCCGGAGATCAAGCAGTTTCTCGATGGCTACGTCATTGGCCAAGATCGTACCAAGAAAAAACTGGCCGTCGCCGTCTACAATCATTACAAGCGCATTTTCTTGAACAAGCAGCCGGGCGACGTCGAGTTGAGCAAGTCCAACATTCTTTTGATCGGCCCGACTGGCACCGGCAAGACGCTCCTCGCGCAAACGCTCTCGCGCATGCTGGACGTTCCGTTCGCCATCGTGGACGCCACCACGCTCACCGAAGCCGGTTACGTCGGTGAGGACGTCGAAAACATCATCCTCAAGCTTTTGCAAGCGGCCGATGGCGATGTTCAAAAAGCCCAGCAAGGCATTATCTATATCGATGAGATCGACAAGATCGCTAAGAAGGACGAAAACCCTTCCATCACCCGCGACGTCAGCGGCGAAGGCGTGCAGCAAGCCCTTCTGAAAATTCTCGAAGGCACCATTGCCAACGTCCCACCGCAAGGCGGCCGCAAGCACCCGCATCAGGAGTTCACTCCGGTGGACACCACGAACATCCTGTTCGTCTGCGGCGGCGCTTTTGTCGGCCTGGAAAAAATTATCGAGAAGCGGGCCGGCCGCCACTCTCTCGGCTTTCACACCGACGCGCAACCCTCGACGCCGAATCGCCGCAACACCGAGTTGCTCGAACAAGTTCAGCCCGGCGATCTGATTCGCTACGGGCTGATTCCCGAATTTGTCGGCCGCCTGCCCGTCGCTGGCGTTATGAACGACCTCGACAAAGGCGTCCTCGTCCGCATCCTGACCGAACCGAAAAACGCGCTGCTCAAGCAATATCAGCGCCTCTTCGAATTCGAAAACGTTCGCCTGCGCTTCACCGACGACGCTCTCGACACCGTCGCCGAACTCGCCATGCAGCGCAAAGTTGGGGCGCGCGGCTTGCGCATGATTCTCGAAGACCTCATGCTGGAACTCATGTATCACCTTCCCATGCAGCGAAAAATCCGCGACTTTGTGGTTACCGCGGAAATGGTCCGCAGCAGGGAGATCAATTGGAGTCTGCTCGAAAAGGCTGGATAATCCGCTTCGAGCGTTCGAACGCTTTTCAGGGGCCCTATGTTTAATCGCGAAAAACAGGATTTGAAGCGCGTACCCATGATGCCGGTGCGCGATATGGTCATCTTCCCGCAGCAGATGACTCCCTTCATCGTTGGCCGCGAAGCCAGCGTCCGCGCGCTCGAGGAAGCCCTCGCCGGCGACAAAAAGATTTTCTTGTCCACGCAGCACGACGCTTCGGTCGATGACCCGAAGCCTGAAGAAATTTACGCCGTCGGCACGCTCGCCAATATCGTGCAAAGCGTCAAGCTGCCCGACGGCAATATCAAAGTTTTGGTCGAAGGTGTCGAGCGCGCCCGTGCCCTTTCCATTGCTGCGGAAGAAGGCTTCTTTCGCGCCACAGTTCGCCTGTTGAACGCCCGCGTCGAGCCGTCCCCGCAAGTCACGCAAACGGTTGAGAAGATCACCGGCCTCTACGAGCAATTCATCAAGCTCTCGCAAAGCCTCAATTACGACACTATGATCGCCGCCGCTCGCGGCGATGACCCGGCGCGCCTTTCCGACACCATCGCCGCAAATTTGCAGCTCCCCGTTGACGAAAAGCAGGATCTTCTCGAAACCGTCGATCCTATCGAGCGCCTCAATCGCATCGGCGACATCCTCGAAATCGAGCTCGAAAAGCTCAATGTCGACCGCAACATCAATACTCGCGTCAAGCGCCAGATGGAGCGCGCCCAAAAAGAGTACTACCTCAACGAAAAGCTCAAAGCCATCCAGAAGGAACTCGGCCGCGGCGAAAAAAGCGAGATCGACGAGCTCAAGAAAAAAATCGACGCCGCAGGCATGAGCAAGGAAGTCCACGAAAAAGCCATTCAGGAGCTGAAGCGCCTCGAATTGATGCCGCCGATGTCCGCGGAATCCACGGTCAGCCGCAACTATCTTGATTGGCTCCTCGCCGTACCCTGGAAAAAGAAATCAAAGGAAATTCGCGATATCCTGGCCGCCGAGAAAATCCTCAACGAAGAGCACTACGGCCTCGAAAAAATCAAGGAGCGCATCCTCGAATTTCTGGCCGTCCGCCAGCTCGTAAAAAATCCGAAAGGCTCCATCCTCTGTTTCGTCGGCCCTCCAGGCGTCGGCAAAACCTCGCTGGCTATGTCCATCGGCCATGCCACCGGCCGCAAGTTTGTCCGCGTCTCTCTCGGCGGCGTTCGCGATGAAGCCGAAATTCGCGGCCATCGCCGCACCTATATCGGCGCCCTGCCTGGCCAGATCATTCAGATGATGAAAAAGGCGGGCACCGTCAATCCGATCTTCGTTCTCGACGAGGTGGATAAAATGTCCACCGACTTCCGCGGCGACCCGTCGGCCGCTCTGATGGAAGTCCTCGATCCAGAGCTGAATCACGCTTTCACGGACCATTATCTTGACGTCGAATACGACCTCTCGAAAGTAATGTTCGTCTGCACCGCCAACGTCCTGCACACGATTCCGCAGCCGCTCCAGGATCGCATGGAAATCCTGCGCCTCCCCGGCTACACCGAGCAGGAAAAGATGGAAATTGCCAAGCGCTTTCTGGTCAAGCGCGCGCGGGAAGCTACCGGCATCACCGACAAAAATATCACTTTCGCCGATGAAGGCTTGCTCCACATCATTCGCCACTATACGCAGGAGTCCGGCGTCCGGAATCTCGAGCGCGAAATTCAAAACATCTGCCGCAAGATGGCCCGCAAAGTCGTTACCGAAGGCACGGCGGCTAAATCCGAAATCGTCCCTTCGAACCTCAACGATTTCCTCGGCGTCCTGAAATTCCGCGAATTCTGGATAGAGAAGCACAACGAGATCGGCCTCACCACCGGCCTCGCCTGGACCGAGGTTGGCGGCACAGTGCTCTCCGTGGAAGTTACCCTCATGGAAGGCAAAGGCCGCACCATCCTCACGGGTAAGCTGGGCGACGTTATGCAGGAATCCGCGCAAGCCGCGATGAGCTATGTCCGCTCCCGCACCGCCCAATTCGGTTTGGCCAAGGATTTTTATCGCAACATTGATATCCACGTGCACGTGCCCGAAGGCGCCATCCCGAAGGACGGCCCCTCCGCTGGCATCACCATCTGCACGTCCATCGTCAGCGCCCTGACAAGGATTCCCGTGCGCCGCGATGTCACCATGACCGGTGAAATCACGCTCCGCGGCAAAGTTCTCCCAATCGGCGGCGTCAAGGAAAAGCTTCTCGCCGCTCATCGAATGGGCTTGCACACAGTGCTGCTTTCGAAGGACAATGAGAAGGACCTGGCGGATATCCCGCAGGAGATCCTCTCCTGCCTCACGGTTCATTTCGTAGAAACCATGGATCAAGTGCTGCAGGTTGCGCTCGAACGGGCTATTGTGCCGCTTGAGCTTCCCCTTGAGCATCCAGAGGTCGCGCCCGTTGCGGAGCCTTTCGTCGCCAGCGCCGAGAAAGACAAGAGTTTGACCAACTGAGCAGCGTGGTTACTGGGCGCGCCTTGCGGTTTTTGCAGGCAGGTGTGGCCCGGCGCTGTTGCCGGTTGCGGAAAGTCTGGTTTGCCCATCCTGGCATGTTCTCGTTCGTCCGCCAGTGCGGAGCACCATCTCACGGACAGTCCGGAATTTTGCATGGCCGCCCGCGGCCACGCAAAAAAGAAGGTCAATTTACAACAATCAAAAGTTAAGGACATATGAAAGAAACAAGCGTTGAAGGAAGCAATCAGATGAGCATTAGCCTCGCCGAGTTAAAAGAAAAAAACATCACCGACCTCGCCAAAATCGCCAAGGAACTCAACATCCCCGGCGCCAGCGGTATGCGCAAACAGGAACTGATCTTCCAGATCCTCCGCGCTCAAACGGAAAAGAATGGCCTCATCTTTTCCGAAGGTGTCCTCGAGTGCCTCCCCGACGGATTCGGTTTTCTTCGCGCCCCGGAGTACAACTATCTCCCTGGCCCGGACGACATCTACGTTTCTCCGTCGCAAATCCGCAAGTTCGACCTTCGCACCGGAGACACTGTCTCCGGCCAGGTTCGCCCTCCGAAAGACGGCGAACGCTATTTCGCGCTGATCAAAGTCGAAGCCGTGAACTTCGAAGATCCAGAAGTCGCTCGCAACAAAATCTTCTTCGATAACCTAACGCCGCTCTATCCCCAGGGCCGCCTCAAAATGGAAACCACCAAAGAGAACATGACCGGGCGCGTTCTCGATCTTCTTTGCCCCGTCGGCAAAGGCCAGCGCGGCCTCGTCAACGCTCCCCCGCGCACCGGCAAAACCATGATCCTGCAGTCCATGGCCAATTCCATTACGACCAATCATCCCGAAGTCGCTCTGATCGTCCTCCTTATTGACGAGCGCCCTGAAGAGGTCACTGATATGCAGCGCACGGTCAAGGGCGAAGTCATCAGCTCCACCTTCGACGAACCGCCTCAGCGCCATATTCAAGTCGCCGAAATGGTTCTCGAAAAGGCCAAGCGCCTCGTCGAGCACAAGCGTGACGTCGTCGTTCTTCTCGACTCCGTCACCCGCCTCGCCCGCGCCTACAACGCCGTCACGCCGCCTTCCGGCAAAGTTCTCTCCGGCGGTATTGACGCCAACGCTCTCCAGCGTCCGCGCCGCTTTTTTGCCGCCGCCCGCAACGTCGAAGAAGGCGGCTCGCTCACCATCATCGCCACTGCCCTCATCGACACCGGCAGCCGCATGGATGACGTCATCTTCGAAGAGTTCAAGGGCACCGGCAACATGGAAATCTATTTGGACCGCCGCCTCGCCGATAAACGCGTCTTCCCGGCTATCGACATCCAGCGTTCCGGCACGCGCAAAGACGAACTCCTCCTTCCGCCCGATGAGCTCAGCCGCGTTTGGGTCTTGCGAAAGGTTTTGAGCCCTCTCTCAACCGTCGAAGCCATGGAGCTTTTGCTCAGCCGCCTCACGAAAAATAAGACCAACGCCGAATTCCTCGGGTCGATGTCCGCACCGGCCTGAGCGTTGTAAGAGAATCAGCGCCCCCTTCTCGCAAGCTCTCCTCTCCGAGCAGCGCTTCACGCCGCGCTTCGCAGCATGCATTGAGTGCTGTTCGGAGGAGTGCCTTTGTTCGACCGTTTCATCGCCCGCCAGCCGATCTTTGACCGTCGGCTCAACGTTTTCGGCTACGAGTTGCTCTTCCGCAACGGTTCAGAGAATCGCGTTGCGCCCGTCGAACACGCTGCCGCCAGCGTTATCGTGGACAGTACCATGCTGCTCCGCCTGGACGTCTTGACAGGCCGCAACAAAACCTTCCTGAACATGTCTCATGAAGAACTACGCAGCGGCGCCGCCCTTCTTCTGCCTCGCTCCAGCACCATCATAGAGATCGCCGGGCAATCGGAAGCCGATCCCGAAACCATTCGGGCCTGCCAGGACTTGCAGGCCGCCGGCTATCAGCTCGCCCTTGACGGCTTTCAGGACGAGCCTCACTGGCGGCCTCTCCTCCCTTTTGCCTCCTTTCTCAAACTCGATTTTCGTTCCACGTCCGCCGGCCAGCAGCGCTCCATCGCCCAAAAATTCTCGGCCACGGAGACCAAAGTCATCATCAAGAAGATCGAGTCACGTGAAGAGTACAGCCAGGCTTACGATTCCGGCTGTTCGTTTTTTCAGGGATTTTTCTTCCTGCGCCCGGAAATCCTCGTCGCTCGCGACCTTCCCGCAAGCAAGCTCAACTGTATCCGTTTGCTTGCCGAAGCCGCCGCCAGCGAACTCCAGTACGGCGTCATCGAGCAAATCCTTAAACGGGAGCCTTCGCTCCTCTACAAACTTTTACGTTATCTCAATTCCCCGGCTCTCGCCCTGCAACGCGAGGTGCGTTCGGTCCCCAACGCCATCGCCCTGCTCGGCGAAAAGGAATTTCGCCGCTGGGTCAGCGTCGTCGCCGTGGTCGCCGCCTCCATGGATGAGCCGGTCGAAGTTCTCCGTTCCGCCCTTACACGGGCTTACTTCTGCGAGGGCCTTTCCCAAATTCTCGGCTTCGCTCAAAGCACCACAGAATTTTTTCTCATGGGCCTTATTTCCCTCATGGACGTTCTCTTTGCCCGCCCTCTCCCGGACATCCTCTCCGAGCTGCCCCTCTCCAGGGAAGTCAGCGCCGCGCTTCTCGGCGGGACCAACGTCTTTCGCGATGTCCTTCAAGCCGCCGTGGCCTACGAAAATGCTGAATGGGACGATTTTCACGCCATCGCCAGCCGCGCAAAGCTCAACCAGTCTTTGATTGCGGAAAAGTACGAAACCGCCGTAAGCGAGGCAACCAGTTTATCGGGCCAGGAAAGCTAGGAAAGCATTTTCGTCTCTCTCTTTGGAGGAACGCCGTGTACGAACGTTTCATCGCTCGCCAGCCCATCTTCGATCATCGCCTGAAGGTTTTTGCATACGAGCTCCTCTTCCGCGGCGGCCCGCAAAATGTTTTTCATCCTAGCAAGGATGCCTCCCGCAGCGTCATTGTCGATTCCACCATGCTCTTTGACCTCCAGACTCTCATTGGTCCTACAAAAGCTTTCGTCAATGCCGATAATTCGGCCCTCCTCCAGGGTGCCGTCAAACTTCTCCCCGCCGATCGCATTGTCGTTGAGATTTTGGAGACCGTCTCCCCCACGCCGGAAATCGTTGACGCCTGCGCCGATCTCCGCGCCGCCGGCTACGTTCTTGCCCTCGATGACTTCATCGATCACCCCAAGTGGCAGCCGCTTCTCCCGCTCGTAAAATTTCTCAAGGTGGACTTTCGCCTCTCCCATGAGGAATCCCGCCGCGAAGTGGCCGAACGCTATCTCTCCAAAGGACTGCATCTGCTTGCGGAAAAAGTCCAGACGCAAGCCGAACTCGAGCAGGCCCGCGCTCTCGGCTACAGCTATTTTCAGGGCTACTTTTTCTCCAAGCCCACCATGGTTGCAGGCCGCGACATACCGGGCAGCAAACTGAACTACGTCCGCCTCCTCGAAAGCGTCAGTGCTCCCGAACTGGCCTTCGATAAAGTCGAGCTGATCCTCAAGCAGGAACCTTCCCTCGTCTACAAGCTCCTTCGCTATCTGAACTCGGCCTTGCTCGCCCTTCGCACTGAAATCCACGGCATCACCCAGGCTCTCTCTCTCATTGGCGAAAAAGAGTTTCGCCGCTGGGTTTCCATCGTCGCCATAGTTTCCATGGCCGACGACAAACCGCCGGAACTTATTCGTACCGCTCTGACTCGCGCTTATTTCTGCGAAGAAATCTCCCGGCTCATCCAAATGACCCCGCAAGCCTCCGACCTCTTCCTTCTTGGGCTTCTCTCGCTGACCGACGCTATCCTCGACATGCCCATGAGTCACGTCCTGGCGCATCTTCCACTGTCTGCGGAAATCACCACCGCTCTTTCCGGCGGTGCGAACCGGTTCCGCGACGTGTACGAAACTTTGCTTGCCTATGAACAGGCGGATTGGCAAAAGCTCTCTTCCCTGGCCTCGAAAATCGGGGTCGCCGAAGACTGCGTTCCCGATTGCTATCTCACCGCCGCAAATCGCGCCGCCATGGTCATCGCCTGATCGCTTCGCGTCACAAAAAAATGGCGCACCGGATTTATCCGATGCGCCAGGCTGGTTTGCTTACGTTACCTTGTTAAATGGTTGATTTACGTTTTGTTGGTTTGTTGAAGTGAGACCCCGCGTTCGAATCGCGCCACGCAAATCGCCTTACGCCGCGGCTTCCTCTTCGGTTGCCGCAATGTAATCCACGATTCGCTCGGACCATCCGTCCACGTGCGTCCACCCGTTGCCGTAGCTCACGCCGTGCTGGTGCGGCGCTACGTTCACCACGTACGCCTTCTTCGTCCACGCCCGGAGGATTCCGTCGTGTGACTGCTCGTCGGTAATCACGATCACCCGGTCGAGCTGCTTCCACTCCCGCTTCTCCGAAAGCTCCGTCAGTGCCTTCTTCAGGTAAGTTCCTGAGTGCGCCTGTGAGCCGGTGATCCCGTCTCGCAGCGCGAAGCCGCGCCGCGCCGGAATCTCCACGCACGCATCGGAGAAGGTCGCCACCGAAAGCTCCTCGGCCTTCTCGCGAAGCAGAATGGCCAGCCCCGCGGCCGCGTCCATCCGCGTGGTTTCGCCCTTCTTTGCAAGGACACCTTCCATCGAACCGGACACATCAACAACAAGCCCCGTCGATCCCGGCAGCTTTGCAATTCCGGCGATCCCCTTGAGCATGGCCTTCTCGATCGCCTCCTCGAGTTTCGGAGCGTGCCGTGCCGCCGTCACGAACCGGAACGGCAGCGCGCGCGCCACTCCCTTCTCGAGCCGCTCGCGAATCAGCTTCGGATCCACGCCCGATGCAAGCATCAGGCGCAGGTTCCGCAGGACGGCCATTCCGCCCAGCTTTCCCTCGCGCAGGAGCCGTTCAAAGTTCTCGCGCTTGTCCTTCCCTGCGGACAAAGCAACCTCCCAGGTATCGGGAGATTCGAGCGTGTTCTCGACGAGCTTCTTCCAAACGGCTTCCTGCTCGGCATCCTTCGGCTTCGCGTGGCAGAGAAACAGCACATCGCGCAGCTTCACCGTCGCGTCGCGGTTGTATTTCGCAAGCTGGTAAGCGTCGAACTTCGTGAACGCTTGCGCCAGCCCGCGCTTTGCTCCCGCCGAAAGCGGCTGCTTCTTCTCCTTCCAGTAGAGCGAAACGAACTCGCCGAGTTCGTCCGCTCTCTGGATCACGTGCTCCAGCGTTTCCGCCACGAGCGGCCCGGCGCCTTTGCGTCGCGCCAGCTCGCGCGTTAGAAAGAGCGGCGCATGGCGAAGCTGCATCGTATCGCGTGCCTCGCGCGCCAGAGCCGCCACATCTTCCGGCTTGTTGGCTGCCACGAGTTCAGCGATCCGCTTCGCAATGTCGTTCCCTTTCTCGTAAAACGTGTCTTCCCAGAGCAGGCAGGTCAGCACGCTGCGCCGAAGTTCGCGCTTCGCATCAACCTTCTGCGCCACTGCTCCCTCATGCGTCCGCACCGGGAAAATCTTCTTCCAAACATTCGTCTTCGCCATGTTCCACTCCTCCTTTCTCAGCCTCCCGGCCGTCTTCTCCAGAAACTCTGTACGAAACTCTCCTCTGTGCCCTCTGCGAACTTTGCGCAAATCTTTCTTTTGGTCTTTTCTGTCTCAATCCAGAAACGTCAAAAATCGCATCGCCAAAGACTGATTCTCCGTATTCATCAAAACCCGGTGCCAATCCCGCAAAACCACCGTCGCATGATCCGGATGTCTTACTTCCCCGCGCACATACGCCGCGGCATCTCGCCTCATCATCCGAAAACCGCCCATGCTGCGCTCCTTTTCCGGCAATGCCCTAAATTCCTCGCTGCTGATTCCAAATGGATATTTCGTCGAAACGAAAACACTCTCTCCGCCGAGCCGATAGCACTCATCCGCCCAATGCGCTTTGCCTCCATTTCCACGAGACAGCCGCTCATTCTTATGAATGAGCATGGGATCCGCTTTTAATCCCACTACAGGAACGAAAAACCATTCTCCCTGCCGCACAAATGCCGCATTCTTGCGCCGAAAGCTGTCCCGCCACGAAACTCCCAGAACCCCCTCCCTTTCACGAACCTCCAACGGTTTCAATGCCATCTTCGCATCTGCCACAGTGCTCACCGGCGCTCGTTCCGGAATAGCCGCAACAAACCAATGTCTTTCGTCGTGCCCGCACAAAAATTTCTGTTTCGAAATAGCCTTCCCCCGTCGTCCAATCTGGCGGCTCAAGAGAAGCAGGTGCCTTTCCTTCGGCTCCGCATGCAAAACCACCAAATCGTGTTTAACGCCAGAATCAGTTCGAATCTCAAAGTATTCCCCTTCTTTGTCCTGTCCAATGTTGAAGGACACTTTAGGGGCCTCATCCATTGTTCCCCAGCGCCGGTTGCGCTGCGGCAAAGTGCCGTCCAAAACCTTCACCCGCGCTCCCATCTTCGAAAAATACCATTCCAAATTGCTACTCATTGCTTTTCGCCTCCACGACAATAAAACTGCTTAACAAAACCGCTGGACGGGAACATTCGGCCAGGGACCTTAGGCGCTCTAGCCAGTGAGCTTCTGATCTCCGGTGCCTCGCGCTTTTCAGCACGCGGCAACTCCTCAACCAGGTGGGATTCGAACCCACACCTCCCGCTACCATGCGAAGTAACCCTGTCCTACACCACGTCCAACTCCGAAAAAAGTCCCTTGCCTCTCGATTCTCTTCTCCGTGTCCTTTGTGTTCTCCGTGATCTCTGTGTAATGCTTCTTCTTCTCTTACAACAATCTCAATTCACATACTCCCGCCGTACCGGCTGAATATGAAACGTCCCGCCCGAATTGTGCACGCAAACCAGATCTCCTTCTCCAATTTGCAGCAACTCCGCCAGTGATTCCGGGATCTCCACTTTCAAAAACTCCCCTTCTACTTCCCCAATCCCCTTCAAGCACTCAATTAATTCGGCGCCGCCATTCTCTAGAGGAATCAACAACATCAATTCCTCGCCAACCTTTACTACCGGACCCTTCATCGTCACCAGGTTTTTCACTGGACTTTCCATGGCAAGCGCCTCCTTTCGTATTTTTCACCGCCACAAAACTTCCCTCTCTGCACCTGCCCCGGGGCGAATCGCCATCCCAGCGACTCGCGTCCGGCCAAAACTTTTCCGGGAGGAACAATTGGTCAGGGTCTCGGGGTATGTCCCTTTTTTTGGCGATGTAACCCTGCGCTCCACCATCCCGGCTTCTACGGCGTCCAGCGTGTCTTGTTGCACGTCTTGTAGTGGCGGGCCTTTCGGCCGGCCACGGACTTCCAAAGCAAGCCAGTCTCCCGGGAGGAACATCCGATCGGAGTCTGCGAAGCATAAGCCCCGCATCGCACGTCAGACGAAGTAACTCCTCTCTCCACCATCCCGGCTACACATCCTGTAGTGGCGGGCCTTTAGGCCCGCCCCCCTTCCGAATCAAGCAAATTCTCGCCCTCCCCGGCCAACAATCGCCGGGGCGCTCTCTTCGGAAGAAATCCAGCCCTTCCCGTCCCACTAACTCTTGTGGCGGGAACTGCCAGACAGAGCATTTTTCCAATGCGTCCCAGACGCCTCAGCAAACTTGCTGCGGGATTCGAACCCGTAGCCTTCCGGCCGTTGGCTTTCGAAGTATCTCTGTCCTTCACCACGCCACAATCTCGAAACTAAAGATGCTTCCCGTCCCTAAATCCTTACTTCCTTACCTACTTGATTCCCTGCCTCTTTCCTTTTTCTTTCCTCCTCCGCACACACCCGTAGCGACCACGATCCAACTCGAATCTCTCCGCCAACCAACTCGCCGAAAAAATTCCGGGAGGAACCAGCGCTCACGGTAATCGGGCTTCGAACCCGAGGCCTCGCGGCCTTCTACAAGAAGTATCCGTAAGCTTCACCATCCCGGGAACACTTCAACCCGTCGGCGAATCCTATCGATCGAAACGACCTAAGCGGTTTTGATTTGCTTTAGACTCGCGTAAATAAGCAATCCGCGAGACTCGACCGCCTGGCAGTTCGAACGTCTAGGCTTGGTTGTTTATGTCTCATCGTCTGCTCTTCACGCTCAGTGAGGAACCTGCCCTGAATGCGACAGGAGTACATCTGAGGTATCCCAAAGGTAATCGCACCTCGAAAATCTGTCAAGTACTTTCTTTCGCAAACCTCATTTTTGGCCCATTTTTTGCGTAACTTGTTAATTCTGAAGTACCTAACGATACGGCCCGCGAAACAAAATGTAGGGGCGCGCTTCCCCGGCCTGAGCCTCGGAGGCAGCGCGTCCCGCTCCGCCCTCACACCCGCGATCGAGACGCGCACATCCAAGCGCCTGCGCTATAATCTCCGCCAACCGGCGGGTTCGCAGCCCAGCTTCCGAACGCCATCGCGAAAATCTCTTCATGCAAAATACATCTCGAAGAGCTGTCCTCATTTTAGTTGGCGCATCTCTTGTGTTCGCCGCCACTGCATCCGCCCAACACGAGCACGCCTCTACCGACCCGGCCGTCCTCGGCAACGTGGACTTCCCTACCTCTTGCGCACCAAGCTTACAACCGGACTTCAATCGCGCCGTAGCCCTCCTCCATTCCTTCTGGTACAAAAAATCCGAAGAAACCTTCTCCGCGATCGCGCAAGCCGACCCCTCCTGCAGCATGGCCGAGTGGGGCATTGCGATGACTCACTACCGCCAGCTCTGGGATCCTCCAACTCCTTCCGACCTGCAAGCCGGCGCAGCCGCAGTCGAAAAAGCAAAAGCCGCTGGCGCAAAAACACAGCGTGAACGCGACTACATCGCCGCAATCGAAATTTTCTACAAGGAGTCCGACAAGCGCCCCCACGCCGCCCGCGCCCTCGACTTCGAAAAATCCATGCAGCAAGTCTACGAGCGCAATCCGCAGGACCACGAAGCCGCCATCTTCTACGCCCTTTCCGTCCGTGCTAACGCACCCATCGGCGACAAGACCTACGCAAACCAGAAAAAAGCCAGCGCCATTCTCGAAAAGCTTTTCGTCGAATATCCCGACCACCCAGGCCTGGCCCACTACATCATCCATTGCGATGACTATCCCACTCTCGCCCCACTGGCCCTCGACGCCGCGCGCCGCTACGCCAAAATCGCCCCCGACGCTCCCCACGCTCTCCACATGCCTTCCCACATTTTCACGCGTCTCGGCCTCTGGCAGGAATCGATCGACTCCAACCTCGCCTCCGCCGCAGCTGCCAGAAAAAATGGCCTCATCGGCGATGAGCTTCACGCGCTGGACTATCTCGTTTACGCGTATCTCCAGACAGGCCAGGACCGCGCTGCTCGCGACATTCTGAAAACGCTTCCGAAGCCGCAACCCACGGAATCCGCCTACTACACGGCTCTCTACGCAACCGCAGTCATACCCGCACGAATTGCCGTCGAACGCCATCGCTGGTCCGACGCAGCCGCTCTCACTCTCCCAGCCGATGTGTTTCCAGGCGGCCGCTATTCGTCGACGGAAGCGGATCTCTATTTCGCACGAGCCCTGGGCGCCGCGCGCGCGAACAACGCAGCCGCCGCGCGCACCCATCTCCAACAAATGGATGCACTTCACGACCGCCTCGAACAAAACCACGATAAATATTCAACGGAACTGGTGGACATTCAGCGCGCCACTGTGCAGGCGTGGATTGCTTTCTCGGAAGGAAAAAAGGAAGAAGCGCTTCGTCAAATGCGCGCCGCTGCCGACCGCGAAGAGGCCACCGAAAAACTGCCCGTCACGCCAGGAGCCGTCGTTCCCGCCCGCGAACTTCTCGGCGAAATGCTCCTCGCCGCAAAACAACCCGTCTCCGCTCTCGAAGCCTTCGAAGCCTCTCTGCAACTCACTCCCGAGCGCTTCAATTCGCTCTACGGTGCCGCGCAAGCCGCACAACTCGCGGGCGATCGCGCGAAAGCGTCCGCCGACTATGCCAAGCTCCTCGCCAACTGCCCCAAGCCCACCGCCGACCTCCCCGAACTTCGCGAAGCCAGGCTCTTCCTCACTCAGAAATAATCGGCGGCCGGAAATCCTTACGCACGTCCACTTGACGCGCACGCAGATACGACATCAGTTCCAGCGAGCAGTTCTGCATCTCCACTCCGAACAAGTCCGTTTTGTTCGTCAGCAGGTTGTAGCACCACACCGCCGGCACCGCCACGAGCAGTCCCAGCGCCGTCGTCAGCAGCGCTTCCGAGATGGGTCCCGCAATCACCTTGATCTCCGTCGCATGCGTTGTGTCAATGTTCCGGAACGCGTTCAAAATCCCGATCACCGTCCCGAACAGTCCCACAAACGGCGCCGTCGCCGCTATCGTCGCGATTCCGCTCAGCCCGCGTTTCATCTCTTCCGTTGTTTCCGCGCTCGATCGCTCCAGGCTTCGCTCGACTCCTTCCATCACCGCTTTTTCCGGCATCCCCGCCGGTGCCGCTTGAAAATCCAGCAATCCCGCCGCCACAATTTTCGCAATGTGGCTCTTACGGTTCTGCTCCGCTACCAGAATCGCTCGGTCCAGTTCTCCTTCTTCCAGCGATGTGTTGCATTCCGCGATGTACGTCTTTGATTGGTCCCGCGCCAGCTTGTAGCGCAGCGCGCGTCCCGCGCTCACGCTCATGGACCGCAAAAACATCACCATCAGCACGATCACCACTCCATGGCACAGCGTCCCCATGGAACGCCACAGTTCCAACAGGTTCCAGTCGCCCATTGCAATCCTCGCTTTGGTTCCCTGCGACTCCTCCAATAGACACCGCTTCAACGCACTTTGTGCCAGGTCAAAACGGTTTCGAGGTGGGAACAATTCTGAGAAGAGACAATTTTCGGGGATCGTTCTTCGATGACCCTGCTCTATTGGATTACCCTGCTCTACTCGCAGCCTGCGCCAATTCTTTTTCCCGTTCCCGTGCCAGCATCACCACCAGCCGCGCCGTCTCTTCGACATCCATCGCCGTGTTGTCCACCAGCACGGCATCCGCAGCCCGCACCAGCGGAGAAACTTTTCGCTCGCGGTCACGCTTGTCCCGCGCCCGCACTTCTTCCAAAACTTCCGGCAGCGTCAGCACATCTCCCTTTTCCTGATGCTCTTTCCACCGCCGTTCCGCGCGGACTTCCGCCGACGCGTCCAGAAAAATCTTCAGCTCCGCATGAGGAAAAACCACCGTCCCGATATCGCGCCCTTCCATCACCACGCCGCCGCCTGCCCCCGCCCGCTGCTGTTCCGCCACAAGAACGTGCCGCACGTCCGCAATCGTCGCGATCAGTGACGCCGCCTTCGCCACTTCTTCCGTCCGAATTTCGTGAGTGACTTCGACGTTATCCAGAAAAACGCGGTTCTTGAATCCCGCCGCTTCCTGCTCCTCGGTAGGCGATTTCAATTCAATATGCGTACCGCGCGCGAGTTCTGCAAGTGGCGGCGCATTGTCGCTCGCCATCCCTGCACGAAGCGCCTTCAACCCCAAAGCCCGGTACATCGCCCCGCTGTCGAGATACAAATATCCGAGAATCTGCGCAACACGTCGCGCAAGACTGCTCTTCCCCGACCCCGCCGGCCCATCAATTGCAATCGTCAGTTTTCGCATTCTTGTAGGAGCACTGCCATCAAGCTTATGTGACGCGAACTTTCAACTGTCGACTTCCCCTAAAACCCCATAATGTTATATCCGCAATCCACATAAATCGTCTCGCCCGTAATCCCCGACCCGCCCTCCGAAAGCAAAAACGCAGCCGTGGACCCGACTTCGCCCACATCCACATTGCGCTTAAGCGGCGCGCGTTCCACCAGCGTCTTTTGCATATCGCTGAAGTTTGCGATTCCCCTCGCCGCCAAACTTTTGATCGGCCCCGCGGAAATCGCATTGACGCGAACCGCCTGCGGGCCGAGGTCATAAGCGAGATAGCGCACCGTAGCCTCCAGCGCCGCCTTGGCCACACCCATCACATTGTAGTTGGGCACAACTTTCTCGGAACCGTAGTAAGTCAGCGTTACAATCCCGCCCCCGGCATTCATCAGCGGCGCCGCGCCACGCGCCACGGCGATCAGCGAATAAACACTGATATCATGCGCGATGCGGAATCCTTCCCGCGAGGTTTGCAAAAATGGCAGTTTCAATTCTGCCGGCGGAGCAAACCCGATGCTGTGCACCACTCCGTGCAACACTCCATACTGCTCCTTGAGCCCTTCAAACAACCGCGCGATCTGCTCGTCCTGCGTCACGTCGCACATGAAGCCCGTCGCCCCCGGCAATCCCGCGATCAGGTCCTTGGCCTCGAGCTCAAGCCGCTCATTCTGATAAGTAATGGCCAATCGCCATCCCGCCTCGGCCAGCTTCTGCGCAATCGCCCAGGCAATGCTCCGCTTGTTCGCCAACCCAAAGATCACCGCCGTCTTCTGCCCTTCCGTCATTCGCCTCGTCTCCTGTTCCATCTTCCCCGTGCTCTGCTTAAACTGCTCTTGTTGCTTTTCTCTTCTCCGCGAGCCTCTGTTGTCTCTGCGCCTCTGCGTTGTCTTTTCTCTTCTCCCTGCTGTTAGCTGTCAGCTGTGAACTGTTAGCTTTCTTTCTAAATCCGCTGAAACGCTTTCTCGATCTCCTTCACCGAATAGCGCAACACGACGGGTCGCCCATGAGGGCAGCTCATCGGACAATCGGTTTTCGCAAGCGCTCCAAGCAACCACTCCATCTTCGTCTGATCCAAAGGCATATTTACTTTGATCGCCGCATGGCAAGCCGTCGAAGCTGCAATCTTCGCTTGCAAAGTATCAATCGAAATAGCCGCGTTCTCCCGTTCGATCCCGTCCAGAATTTCCGTCAACAGTTTCTCCGCGTCCGGGCCGGCTACTCCCGCGGGCACCGCCTGTATCGCAACACTTCGCGGCCCCATCGGCTCGACTTCAAAACCATTCGCCGCCAACTCTTCCGCAATCTTCTCGTAAATCACAATCTGCCGCGGCGAAAGCTCTATCACCATCGGCATCAACATCCGCTGCGCCTCTACTTTCCCCGCCCGCCGTGCTTCGAGGTGCTGCTCAAACAAAACGCGCTCATGCGCCACATGCTGATCCACAAGCCAGAGCCCTTCGCCGTTCACAGCCACAATAAAACTCGAACTCACCTGCCCTAGCGGCTTCAGGTCCGCGATTTGGTCAGGATGCGGCAGGGTCGCCGGCGCATCCGCATTCGGCGCTGCCAGATTGCCCGCCCAATGCGTTCCGGACGCTGCCGGCGCCGGCATAGTCGCAAGCGCCGCGAGCGTTCCGAAAGCGCCACCCCGCTCAAACGCGGTGTCCGGCCCGAATGCGAGCCGCTGCTCGACAGGTTGCATCGGTGCAACGGTCAAATTAAAGCCGCCATCCGAACCGGCGCCCGAGCCAACGCCAATTTCCCCGATCGAAGGGATGATGGCGCGTGGTACGCCAGTGGAAGCGGCCGAACCGTTCGATCCGTTGTCAAGACTGTTCGCGGTCCCAGCCAGTGGCGTTTGCGCCGCTGCTCCGGCTGCTGCTGCGAAACTCGCCACCGAACGCGCGCTCATCAGCGCCTGACGAATCGTATCGCGCGTAAAATCGTGAACGAATTGCGGCCGGCGGAAGCGCACTTCGATTTTCTTGGGATGGACGTTGACGTCGACCTCATCGTACGGCATGTCTAGAAAAAGCAGCGTCGCCGGCGAAATCGAGTGCGGATGAATGTTGCGATAGGCCTCGTGGATCGCGTGAAGAATGAGTTTGTCGCGGACGAGGCGCTTGTTGACAAAAATGTAGATGCCGCTGCTGTTCGTGCGCTGCACTTCCGGACGCGACGTGTACCCGCTGATGGTCAGTGTCGCTTTTTCTTCTTCGGGCTCGAGTGCGGGCTCGGTGATGGCCGCGCGAAACGCGGCGGAACTTGTCGGAATCTCAACAAGTTCGTCCAGCGCCTGGCGGCCAAAGAGTTGATACACACGGTCCGCAAGTTTTTCGGCGGGTGGACAATCAATAATCGCCTGCGTCGGCGTCGCCAGCACAAACTGCTTGTCGGGATTGGCCAGCGCGTAGTGCGTGACGAGCGAAGCAATGTGGCCGAGTTCGGTCGAGTCCGATTTGAGAAATTTCCTCCGCGCAGGAACGCAGTAAAAGAGGTCGGCGACGCTGATGCTCGTGCCTGGAGGCAAACCAGCAGGCTTGACGCTGACAAGTTTTCCACCCGCAAATTCGAGCCGCGTTCCTTCCGCTTCTGCTTCGTCGCGCGTTTCGAGCAGCAACCGGGAAACCGCTGCAATCGTCGGCAACGCTTCCCCACGAAATCCCAATGTAGAAATTGAAAGCAAATCATCAGCCGATTTTAATTTGCTCGTAGCATGACGCTCGAAAGCCAGCAGCGCATCGTCGTGAATCATGCCGTGCCCGTCGTCAATCACGCGGATCATCCGCTTGCCGCCGACTTCCGTCTCGACTCGAATCGTCTTTGCGCCAGCATCTAGCGCGTTTTCCAGCAGCTCCTTTACTACCGAAGCGGGACGTTCGACAACTTCGCCCGCAGCGATCTTATTTGCGACAGCTTCCGGCAGTATCCGAATTCTGCTCATTTAAGGGTTATACCGTGTCGTCCGGCGCGTTCGTTTCCGTTTGTCACTGGTTCGCTTCTTCCTGACGCCCAACACCAGACGTCCGACCCAACATAAGTGAGAACTCCCAAGCCCAACAAGATAATAAGTGCTTCCACCGCGAAACGCAGCCAGTGCGGCGAATCTTTTGCGTTCAAGCTCGCGTAAAACAGAAAACCAACAAACACTCCGACAGTGAGGACTGCTAGAACGACGGGCCGGTTCTTGCGGTTGTGCCGAATCGTGCTGACAAACAATGAACCATAACCAATGAGACCAAGAATTAGCTGGGCTGGCTCCGCAAGTCGGCTCATCGACGCCACTGGCTACTCCTTGATCGCGATTCCAAGCTGGTCAAGCTGATCTTCGTCAACCGAAGCAAGACGATCGACAAACTTCGCCCGCCGCGATTTGTTCGCCGCCTCCGGCAATATGCGCATGCGGCTCACTTGCTCGTTGCCCTGGAAATCATTCGTCACTTGTGCTGCCGCCTGTCTGTTCCGCGTGGGACGACTTCCATGCATGGGCCGCGATGAAACCCACCAGCGTCAATCCGGTGAGGCCGATCAAGGATGCCAGGATAAATCGCATCCAGGTTGGCACCGATTCGTCGAGATCAGCGAGCAGCACAAGCCCAGAAATTATGGATACAGTATCGAGGCCAATCACGGCCGAGCGGTTTGTCCGAAATTTTCCGATCGTGATAAGGAAGAGCGCGCCATAAATTACAATTCCGACGTATACGTTTGTTGTCCCAAACCCCTCGAGCGCGGGAGTCACGGCTTCGATTCCTTGATGCTGATTCCCAGCTGGTCCAGCTGAACGGTGTCTACATCAGACGGCGACTCGGCCATTAGGTCGACGGCGGCGGTGGTCTTTGCGAAGGCGATGACTTCGCGCAGGGATTTTTCGCCGGCGAGGAGCATGGCGATGCGATCAATGCCAAGCGCGATTCCTCCGTGAGGCGGCGTTCCGTAGGTCAGCGCGTCGAGGAAGAAGCCGAAGCGTCGGCGGAGTTGCTCTTCGCTCAGGCCGAGCGCGCGGAAGACTCGCTCTTGAACGTCCTGGCTGTGGATTCGGATGCTGCCGGAACCTAGCTCGTTGCCGTTCAGCACGAGATCGTAGCCCTTCGAGACAATTTCACCGCGGCGTTCCGGGTGCTCGAGTTTGTCAATATGTTCCTCAACGATGCCTGTGAAAGGATGTTGCGCGCTGACCCAGGCTTTGTCGTTCTCGCTCCACTCAAACAGTGGGAAGCCGGTGATCCACAGAAATTTCCATTGTGTTCGGTCAATCAGTCCGAGCGCTTCGCCCAGGTGCAAACGCACTTGCCCGGCAACGAGCGCGGCAGCTTCCGTGCCTTTGATTTCCTGCTTCGCGCTGACCGCGACAACAAGATCGCCGGTCTTCGCGCCGCAAGCGTCAGTAAGCTTCTTCACATTTTCCGCGCCGATCAGTTTTTCAACGGTGGAAGTTGTGCCTTCGGAAGCGAGTTTGACGAAGTACGCGCCGCGCGCGCCGTTTGCTTTAGCCTTCTCGGTTAGATCGTCGAGCTGCTTCCGCGAATTTCCAGCCGCACCGGGAGCAGCAAGCGCGAATACGCTGCCTTCAATTCCCAGCTTCGCCTTCGCTTCTTCCGGAAAACAGTCCGTGACGTTGTGCAGCTCCATGCCGAAGCGCAAGTCTGGCTTGTCGCTGCCGTATCTGCAGATCGCGTCTTTGTAAAGCATGTGCGGAAACGGGCCCCGCGTTGCAATGCCCGCGACGGCGCACGCGGCCACCATCACCGTTTCGATCACATGAAAAATGTCTTCCTGCCTCGGGAAAGACATTTCGAGGTCCAGCTGTGTGAATTCCGGCTGTCGGTCGGCGCGCAAGTCTTCGTCGCGAAAACATTTGACGATCTGGAAATAGCGGTCGAGGCCGCCAATCATGAGGATTTGCTTGAAAATTTGCGGCGACTGCGGCAGCGCATAGAACTGGCCGTGATGCACTCGGCTCGGAACAAGATAGTCGCGCGCGCCTTCCGGCGTCGAACGCGTGAGCATGGGCGTTTCGACTTCGATGAAACCCATCGCGTCCATGGTCTTGCGAATCTCAAGAACGATTTTGTGCCGCAGTTGTAAATTGCGGTGCGGCTTCGAGCGGCGCAAGTCCAGATAGCGGTAGCGCAGGCGCGTCTCTTCCGCGGCGTTGATTTCATCTTCAATAGGAAACGGAGGCGTCTTCGCGTTGTTCAAAATGTGCAGCTTGGTAGCGATCAGCTCGACCTCGCCGGTGGCGATTTCAGGATTCGCTTTCTGCCGCTTGATGACTTTTCCTTCGACCGCAACCACAAACTCGCTGCGTGCCTGCTCCGCCTTTGCATGCGCCTCAGGCTGCGACTCTTTGTTGAATACCACCTGAACGATGCCAGTGCGGTCGCGAATATCCAGAAAAAGCAAATTACCAAGGTCGCGCCGGCCGGAAACCCAGCCCATGACGATAGCGTCGCGCCCTTCGTCCGAAGCGCGCAGCGCCCCGCAGTAATGTGTACGTTGCAAATTACCCAGAAAATCCAGCACGGTCTTCTCTTCTCCAGTGGCACAGACTTCGGTCTGTGCTCCGTCAATATTCAGCCTATTCAAGCAGCAGAAGTTTCCATCAGGGGCTGCATGGTTCCAAGCTTGCCAAGATCAAGTGTTTGCACAGGCTGAAGCCCGTGCCACTAAGTCCTGCGCAGATATTCTAGCAGAGCTTGTTCGGTGAGTTTCTGTTGCTCGCTGGTGGCGAGGTTTTTGAGGGTCCACTCGCCGGTCTGGATTTCGTTGTCGCCAAGAATGAGTGCGAAGCGCGCGCCGAGCTTGCTGGCGCGCTCGAGCGCCTTGCCGAATTTCTGTTCCGTGGGAGGAAGCTCGACGCTGAAACCCGCGTTGCGCAGATTCTTGGCGGCGCGGATCGCTGTGGCATATGTCTTCTCGCCCATCCACGCGATGTAGACGTCGCGCCCTTGCGGCGCGGCGCCTTTGCCGCTTTCCTGCAGAGACAAGATGAGGCGGTCTTCGCCAATCGCGAAGCCGATGCCTTTTGTCGGCGGGCCGCCGAGCAGTTCGACCAAGCCGTCGTAGCGGCCGCCGCCGCAGACAGCGTTCTGAGAGCCAAGGCCCATCGCGGTAATTTCAAACGTGGTGCGCATATAGTAGTCGAGGCCGCGCACGAGCCTCCAGTTTTCGTGATACGCAACACCGCGAAGATCGAGGTCGCGCTTCACGGCAGCGTAGTGCGTTTTGCAGTCGTCGCAAAGATGATCGGCGATGCGCGGCAACGCAGCGATGATGGGTTGCTCGTGCTCGAGCTTCGAGTCGAGTACACGCAGCGGATTCGTCTCGATGCGTCGCTGCGAATCCGCGCCGAGCTTGTCTTTCACGTTGAGCAGCTCTTCACGCAGCTTCGCGACGTACCCGCGCCTGCAATTGTCCGCAGCGTGCCCGATCGAATTGATATCGAGCGTCGTACCTTCCAGTCCTAGCTTCGCGAAAAACGTCATCAACATTTCGAGCAGCTCCGCATCGATCGCCGGAGCATCCGGCCCGCCAAGAATTTCCGCCCCAATCTGATAGAACTGCCGGTATCTTCCCTTCTGCGGCCGCTCCCGCCGAAACATCGGCCCCAAGTAATACAGCTTCACCGGCTGCGGCAACTGCTGCATGTTGTGCTCAATGTAAGCCCGGCAAACGCTCGCCGTCGCTTCCGGACGTAACGTGACGTAATCCCCCAGTTCAGCAATCCTAACCGCCAGATAGATAGCGCGGATTATTTGCGATGCGAGTTCTCTGCTCTTCTCATTTTGCAAGGAGCAACTACGAAGTGCGTCAAAGCGACTTTGAACCTCTTCGATGGCCGGTTTGTTGGCCGACGATGGATGAAGCTCGTCCGCGGCTACGGCGCGATGATACGTGTCGATGAAAGCCGACACCGTGTTCTTGTACGCGGAAAAGTCTTTTTCATCATTCGTAGGATCAGGCCAATCCGTGATCGCGTTTCCAAGGGCAGCGACTCGCGCCACACCATAATCCACAAAGGAGTACATCTCCTTCGAGACGATGTCGGTGTCGCCGCCGACGGCACGTGCGAATAATTCCGTAGGTTCAATCACCGGCGGGCGGATTTCGCCGTAGCCGTAGGTGGTGAAAACTTCGTGAGCGGTTTGCTCGACGCGGTTCCAGAGAGCGGTGTCTGGAGGGAGCAGGTCGCGGGTGCCACGGATCGCTTGGAATTGTTTATAAGTCACGCTGGCGCGTGGCTCTGTTTTCTTCGTCGCGCTTTGGTCCTTTTGTTTTGCGGCGGCTTTGGCGCGGTTGATTTCTTCCCACTGCGCGCGCTTAGTTGCCTTATCCTGATCGCTCACTCGTGCCGTTCCTCGCGGTAAATATTCTTGTACTCGACGTAGCGCTGCGCGTACGCATCGATCGACGCCTGATCGATGCCCGTAAGTTGCCGCCGCACTTTCGCGGGATGGCCAACGACCAAACTGCCAGCGGGAATCTTCGTGCCCTCAAGGACGAGCGCGCCAGCGGCCACGATGCTGCCGGTGCCGACGGTGACGCCGTTCAGCACTACCGCACCCATTCCGATAAGGCAGCGCGACTCGATGTGGCAGCCATGCAGCGTCACGGAGTGGCCCACGGTAACATCGTCGCCCAGGATGAGAGGCCATTCGTCGCGCATGACGTGCAGGACGCAGCCGTCCTGGATGTTGGTGCAGGCGCCGATGCGGATGTGGTGGACGTCGCCGCGAATTACGGTACAGGGCCAGACGCTGGAGTCTTCGCCGATGACGACGTCGCCGATGATGACGGCGGCGGGGTCGATGTAGGCGGTCGCGGCGATTTGCGGATGCTTGCCGCGGTAAGTGCGAATGTCGGGTTGGCGAGAGAGTTGTGCGGAGCCCCTCGCAATTGGATTGGAGGCAGGATATTGGTCAGACATTGTACTTAGGCCACCCCCTCGTTTTTGTAAGGGTTGCATCTAAAAGACTTAGATTACCTGCAAACCTCTTAGAATCAACACTTATAAGGTTGCTTGTAAGTGTTGATCCTAAGAGATTTAAGCTCGCATAGCGCGGCCGCCACGAGAAGGTCCGCACCCATTAGCCCAGCGGGCGGCTAAGACCCCACTTATAGTCACCCTGACTCCAAGACGGAACGCGCCAAAGCGCGCCTCTACAACTGCCGCGGCGCTCCATGATAGCAGAGAAGAGCACAGGCAAAATGCCTGTGCTACTCGCAGCTAGTCGATGGAGACGGTGGGGGGGCTTGAGGTGGTGCTGACTTCGGTCAGGCGCGCGGTGACGGCGCGAGCCATCGCGTAGAGGCTTTGGGCGGCTGGCGTGGATTCGCCTAACCCTGCTACGGGTTTGCCGGTATCGCCGCCGATGCGGATGCGGGGGTCGATTTCGATTTCGCCGAGAACGGGAACGCCGTAGGCGATGGCGGTTTTTGTGCCTTCGCCGTGGCCGAAGATGTCGATGGGTTTGTCGCAGTGCGGGCACTTGAAGGTGCTCATGTTTTCGACTACGCCCAGGACTTCGACGTTTACCTGGCGGAACATTTCGATGGCTTTGCGCACGTCGGCCAGGGCAACTGTCGAGGGCGTGGTTACTACTACCGCGCCTGTTACGGCTACCGTTTGGATCAGGGTGAGTTGGACGTCGCCGGTACCGGGCGGCAGATCGATAATGAGGTAGTCGAGTTCGCCCCATTCGACGCTGCGAAGGAATTGCGTGATGACGCTGTGGAGCATGGGGCCGCGCCAGACCATGGGCTTGTCGCCTGGATTGAGGAGGCCCATGGAGATCATTTTCAGACCGGCTACCTGTACAGGAATGATGCGCTTTTCGGCGGTGGCTTGAGGCTCTTGCAGGGTGCCGAGCATGATAGGGACATTGGGGCCGTAGACGTCAGCGTCCATGAGGCCGACTTTGTGGCCCAGTTTTACCAGGGCCAGAGCGAGATTCACCGCTACGGTGGTTTTGCCAACGCCGCCTTTGCCGCTGGCAACGGCGACTAGATTTTTTACACCGGGGATGGGATGGCGTTCGGGTTGTTGCTGGGGCATCGGAGCTGGCGGCATTTGGTTAGGTTTTCTCCCCAGTGAGGTGAGGATCGAAAGACGAAATTCGATATGCGAAATTCGAAACGCGACGGCGCCTTACACCTATGAGAGCACACGGATCGAGCGACGTAGGGCTGAAGGTGGTTTTTAACACGGAGGACACAGAGAGCGCAGAGAAGAGAGCGGCGATCATGCGTTGGTGCCGTGGCATTTTTTGTATTTTTTGCCGGAGCCGCAGGGGCATGGGTCGTTGCGGCCTACTTTTGCGCCGGCGCGGACGGGCTTGGGGGCTTCGGCTTGGGCTGGGCCAGTTTGATATTGCAGCTCTTTTTGCTGGCGCTCCTGCTTGCGTTCCATTTCGCGGGCGAAGGCCGGGAGACGCTGCGGAGCGGGGTCTTCGCTGGCACGGGCCGCCGCGCTTGCTACCGCTGCAGCTCCGCTCGCGCGTGGGCGCACGGCTTGCGGTGGCTGCGATGGACGCGACGGACCGGCGCCTTGCGGTGAACCGGGCTGGCCGGTTGGGGCAGGCGTTCCCGGGCCTCCTTGAGGAGGCTGTTCGCTTTGCTGGACCTGAATGTGGAAGAGATAGCGGATTGTTTCGTTATCAATGCGCGCCATCATGTCTTCGAAAAGGACGAAAGCTTCTTTTTTGAATTCGACAAGCGGATCTTTTTGGCCGTAGCCGCGGAGGCCAATGCCTTCTTTCAAGTGGTCGAGCGAGAGAAGGTGATCTTTCCACTGGGAGTCGACGACATCGAGGATGATGCGGCGTTCGAGCCAGCGGACGAGTTCGGCGCCGAACTGTTTTTCTTTTTCCTCGTAGCGGGCGCGCACGGCGTTGACAGTGGCGTCGGCAAGCTCGTCATGGCTGAGCGTGGCGGGATCGGCGCCGGCGGCTTTGGCGTCAATGCCGAACTGGGCGTTGATTTCCGCCATGAACTGCGTGGTGTTCCACTGGCTGGGGTGCTGTTCGCGGGAGCAGAAAGTGTCTACGAGTTCGCGGGCGATATCTTCGGCAACGCCGAGAACGTAATCGCGCTGGTCCTTGCCTTCGAGTGCGCTACGGCGAATGGCGTAAATCGCCTCGCGCTGCTTGTTCATGACATCGTCGTATTCGAGAAGGTGTTTGCGAGCGTCGAAGTTTTGCGCTTCGACGGATTTTTGCGCGCCTTCGATTTTGCGGGAGATGAGGCCAGATTCGATGGGCGTGCCTTCGGTCATGCCGAGACGGAACATCAGCGCGCGCATGCGCTCGCCGCCGAAGATGCGCATGAGGTCGTCTTCGAGGGAGAGGAAAAAGCGCGAGGAGCCGGGGTCGCCCTGACGGCCGGCACGTCCGCGAAGCTGATTGTCAATGCGGCGGGCTTCGTGGCGTTCGGTGCCGAGGATGTGGAGGCCGCCGAGAGCGACGACTTCGTCGTGTTCGGCTTTGCATTGCTGCGAGAACTGATCGTAGACCGGCTTCCACTGGTCGCTGGGAACCTGGAAAATTTTGCCTTCGTTCTGGAAGAGGACCATCTGGACGGCGGGTTGCGCGTCGGGGGCGACATCGGCGGGAATAACGGCCGGCGCGGAGGAATACGGCAAGGCCAGCTTGTTTTTAAGGAAATGATCGCGAGTCATCTGTTCGGGATTGCCGCCGAGAAGAATGTCCGTGCCGCGGCCGGCCATGTTGGTGGCGACCGTGACGGCGCCTTTGCGGCCGGCTTGCGCGATGATGCGCGATTCGCGTTCGTGTTGCTTGGCGTTGAGGACTTGATGCGGGATGCCGGCTTTTTTCAATAGCTCGGCGATGGCTTCGGATTTTTCGATGGATATGGTTCCAACGAGAACTGGCTGGCCGCGTTCGGCATAATGGCGGATACCGTTGGCGAGCGAATTGTCTTCTTGCAGGACGCCATCGACTACCGCTTCGAACTTTTCTTTTTCGGTGCGGTATACAACGTCGCGGTGTTCGACGCGGATGAGATTGCGGTTCGTCGGGATGACGACAACGTCGAGATTATAAATCTTGCCGAATTCGGCAGCTTCCGTTTCCGCAGTTCCGGTCATGCCGGAGAGTTTTTTGTACATGCGGAAATAATTCTGGAAGGTGATCGTAGCGAGGGTCTGGTTTTCGCGCTCGATCTTGACGCCTTCTTTGGCTTCGACGGCCTGGTGCAGGCCATCGGACCAGCGGCGGCCGGGCATCTGGCGGCCGGTGAATTCATCCACGATGATGACTTCGCCGTCTTTCACTACATAATCCACGTCGCGCTTGTAGAGCGAATGCGCACGCAGGGCCTGGTAGACGTGGTGCATCAACTCGATGTTTACGGGGTCCGAGAGATTTTGCAGGTTGAGGAGCCGCTCGCATTTGCTGAAACCTTCCTCGGTGAGCGTGGTGGTGCGGTGCTTTTCATCGAGCGTGTAGTCAATGTCCTGAATGAGCTTGGGAATGATTTTGTCAATACGCGCGTATTTGTCCGTGGACTCTTCGGACGGCCCGGAAATGATGAGCGGGGTGCGGGCTTCGTCAACGAGGATGGAATCGACTTCGTCGACGATGGCGAACTGGTGGCCGCGCTGGACACATTGCGCGAGGTCGTACTTCATGTTGTCGCGGAGATAGTCGAACCCGAATTCGTTGTTGGTGCCGTAAGTCAGATCAGCGCCGTAGGCGGCTTTGCGCTGCTCATCGTCGAGGTCGTGAACGATGACGCCGACGGAGAGGCCGAGGCCACGATAAAGCGGGCTCATCCATTCGGCGTCGCGGCGGGCGAGGTAGTCGTTTACGGTAACCACGTGGACGCCACGGCCTGCCAAAGCATTGAGAGCGGCGGGGAGCGTGGCCACCAGCGTTTTACCCTCGCCGGTTTTCATTTCTGCGATTTTGCCGTCATGCAGGACCATGCCGCCAATTAATTGCACGTCGAAGTGGCGCATGTTGAGGAAGCGGCGGCCTGCTTCGCGTACCAGAGAGAAGGCAGGGACGATCACGGGATCGAGCGTACTCTTCAGAAGTTCTTTGTAGGAGGCGTCAGCGGGATCGGCTTCTTTCAACGGTTCCTGGACGCGGGACTTGAGTTCGGCGAAACGCAGCTTGAGGTCTTCGTCGCTGAGGGCGCGGACTTCGGCTTCGCGCGCGTTGATCTCGGCGACGAGCGGCTGGAGTTTCTTGATGTCGCGCTCGTGCTTGGTACCGATAAAGCGCGCGATGACTGCGTCAACTGTCTTGGCGACATCCATGGGAAATTACGCCGTCTCCTGGCGGTGCGTTACGAGCGTGAAGACACGGGCCGGTGTTCGGCAGCCAGTGCAAACATTCTATTCTAACTGGTTGGATGCGCCAGCGCCAAGATGGTCCACAAGGCGGAACAAGGCGGAGACGGGGAAATAGCTACGGCTGAACAGACGGTTCGGCGGATGCACTTTGGACTTTAGCATCGGCAACGGCAGAGGGTTGCGACTGATTGTCGGCGAGGAGGCGGCGGTATTTGCCGCGTTCTTCGAGGTTCATGTCCACGATTTCGAAGGACATATCCTGGGCGCGGTAGTCGCGCATGAGAGCGGTGGCGTGGACGTTGCGAAGGCCCAAATTGAGTTTCAGCTGGACGTGGGTTCCCGGCGCGAGGTGCCTGCTGATGGTGGCCAAGCCTCCGGAGAGGCTGGCGGTCTTGATTTCGAGGCGGCAAGTTTCCTTGAGGTTGGTGCTGAAGGCCGTGACAGGTCTCTGAAGGCGAACGCGGGTGTGACGGCGCTGGCGGACAAATTTAGAGTTGGGCACGATATCGAGCGGCGCAAGGGCGAGATCGTCGCGGTCGATGCCGCTTTTGCCGACGAAGTCTCTCGCCAGGGCGGGGTCAAGGCGTATCAGCGCTTGCAGCGCGGCGATGCGCAGTTCCTGCGGGTGCTGCCAGCCAAACATTCTTTTGGCTTCGATGACGCGGCGTAGAGTGTTGATGGATTCGGGCGCGGGAATGCGGCCGAGGGCTTCGATGGCTTTTACCTGGAGATACGGGCCACCGCCAGAAGGCAAATCGCCATCCACGATGGTGAGCAAGCGTCCCAGCGCTTCGCGATCGGAGGTCACGCCAATTTCGTCCAGAACCAGAGGCATGATCAGCGGATCCACGTGATCGAACAGTTCGAGAAGAATCCGGCAACGGCCGGGAGCGCCGCTAGCGGAAATCTGGCGCACGATGCGGTCCTGCGAAGTTCTTGGAAAATCCTTCATGCGGGACGGCAGAAAAACTTCGACGGCTTGCGGGTCGAGTTTGCTGAGCAGGCCGGCCATTTCGACGGCGTCCTGGTGGGGGCCTCCACGAATGGTACTGCGCAGATACTGGAGGCCTTCTTCGCCAAGGTCAGCGGCAAGATTGGAGACGTGCTCAGCGTCTTCGCGCAGGCCGCACCGGTTGAAGCGCATGCCGAGCTGCTCCATGGCGGCCTGCGGCAGCATTTTTAGGACGTTGGTCATTCCCGCGGCGGCCTGGCGGGCGCGCAGGGCTTCGTCCACAAATTCGGGAACGCGTTCTTCGATGCCCATTTTGGAACGCAGATTGCGGCCGACGCCGGGGCGCTGCGCTTCGACGCCGTTAACTAAATCGAGGGCTTGCTCCATCACGGAATAGCAGCGGCTGGTGGCAGCTTCCTGGCTTAAGCGGACGAACGCGGCGCTGACGAGCGTTTGGAGTTCGGCGTCGTGCTCGACGTTCAGTCGGAGACCGAGGTGGCGTAGGGCGTCACCGAGTAGCTTGGGGTCGGCTTTGGCGTAAAGTTCAGCCATTTCGGAGAGGCCGAGGGCGGTTTTCTTGCGTGCGTCGGCTTCATCGCTTTCGGCGCAGGAGGCGTAGTTCTGCAAAATGCTGATGGCTTGCGCGGCGTCGCCGGTTTCGATCAAGTGGGCAACGTAAGACTGCACGTTTTTCGGCGGGATGCACCAGGCGTCGTTTGAAAGCAAAACGGCTTGCTTGCCGCTCTCCGGAACGGCAGCCCAGAATTGACGGTCGAGAATTTCGCGGTGAGACTCGACCATCATTCCGGCTTCGGTCATCTTGTCTTCATGAGAGCCGAGAATTTTGCGGAGATTTTCGATCTCGGAGTTCATGCGATCGAGCATTTGGCGCACGGCGTTGACTTTTACTTCGCCGCTTTCAAAGCGCTCGAGCGCGAAACGAATGGCGAGATGCTCAGCGAGTTTTACGAGGACGGATTCGTCCGGCTGGCCTTCAGGAGCTTGCGCGGCGAGGCCGGCAATAGCCCGCTTTAGGGTGTCCTGAGCGCTGCCAGGAAGTTGCCCCATCTGGTCCTGGAAGACGGCAGCGGCAGCGACAGCATTCTGGCCAGTGCTCATGTTGCCGAAGCTGGTCAGGGCGCCCAAAATTCCGTAGATTTCGTCTTCGCTCGGAGCGGCGGCTGTGCCGCCTCCGTGCCAAGGTCCGCTCGGCGGGCCACCTGAACCTACGCCGACGCCAGCGGGTCCAGGGCCTGAAGCCGCTCCGGCTGCGGCTGCGATCTGGCCGGCAATGCCTGATCCTGTGATGAGCGGTGCACCGGAGTAGAAGCTTCCGCCAGACGTGCTTTCGGTGCCGCCTGTTCCAACTCCAAGTTCAGTGCCACCGCCTGTCCCTGAGCCACTGCCTACGCCCGTGCCCGTCCCAACTCCCGTGCCGGTTCCACTACCCGTACCGGTCCCCACGCCGGTGCCTGTTCCGGTGCCTGTTCCGGTGCCAGTCCCAGTTCCCATTCCGGTACCAGTTCCAACGGATCCGCTTCCGCCTCTTGAGCCTTGCGCCGCGGCAATCATCTCCAGCAATTTCTGCGGGTCGTTGAGCCATTTCTTGAACTCGTCCTGATCTTCCCCAAGAGAGGCAGCCGCAAGCTGAGCCGCCATGCTGGCGTCCTTCAAACGCGAATCCGTGGCTACGAAACAGATTTCGTTCAGACGGATGCTTTTCATTCCGGCAAGCGCCTCTTTCAACTGCCTGGCGAGTTCCATGGGTTTCGCTTTTCCAGTGGGAAAAGCGCGCGCAAATTTGCCTATTTCTTGCTGTGTGACGGCGGGGAAGAACTGAATACTGGCGAGACCTGCGGCAGAGAGCAGCTGAGCAAACTGTTTTTCGGCGGGAGAGCCTTCGAGCGGCACGCCGTCGAGCAGGAGCTGCGAGCCAGTGGCACCGAGGAGCAATCCGGCATCCGAGCCAGTGATGGCGGTGCGCAGCTCGCGCCAGGCAATTTCCATCTGCTCGACCGTGCGGACGTGGTCATAGCCGTACAAACGAGCAAACTTCAAGAGAATATTAAGGCTTCTTACGAAGGCCCGTGCGGAAGTCGTTTTAGAATTCGCTAACATTTCAGATCTTCGGTCTCCCGCAATGGGACTACCTGACTAGTACCCTAGGGTTATGAACAGGGGGCGGCAATGGTACAGAGGTTCTATGTTCCTCTGCTGCAAGCCGTCGAGAGGACGGGTGCGAGACCTGCTCGAACGGACTGGGTGGATCCAGACGAGTACAGGTGAGAAGGAGGGCTGCGCGCTGACGGACGAACGTCAATCCAAAAAACGAGCTAACCCTTGCTGACTGCCACGCGGCCACGCCGCCTGCTGCGATTGGTAACCGCGGCCATTTGGGGAAGGCCACCAAGCTCGAGCAAAAGCTTGCGGAGCCGGGAGCGGTCTTCCATATCCATGTCTACAAATTCGAAGGCCATGGCCTGTGGACGCGCGCCGCGAACGATAGCCTGGGCCTTGATCGGCCGGACGCCATGCGGGATTTTCAGCGACAGAAGCGAACCCGGCGCCAGATGGCGTTCGCCGGCGCCGATGCCGCCGCCGAGATTGAGTTCGGGGATAGACAAGCGAAAGTTTTCGCGGAGGTTGGTGGTCAGGGCGATTAAATTCTTGTTGAGTTTCAAACGCGCATAACGCCGCTGGCGCATCACGGAGGAGTTTGGCTCGGGATCGGTGGGATCGAGCGTCAAGTCCTTGCGTTCGAGTCCACTGGCGTTGAGCTTTTCCAGGGCCATGGTGGGGTCGAGCCGCATGAGGGATTGCGCCGCCGCAATGCGCAATTCCGTTGGGTAAACCCAGCGCCAAACCTGGCGGGCGTCCATAATCTGCTGCATGAGAGGGCTGGCGGCAGAAGCGCGGAGACGGCCCAGCGCTTCGAGAGCTTTCAGGCGGTGATAGGGAGGCGTGTGATCGTTCTGCGCAAGCTCGACCAGCTTGGGAATGCATTCGTGCTGGCTGCTCATGCCCATTTCGTCGATGGCCAGGGGCCGGATCAAAGAATCCAGTGAATCGTAAAGGGCGACGAGGAGTTTGGCGCGCTCCTCGGATGGAGCGGAAGAAAGCTGGCGCACGGCACGATCGTGAGAAGAGCGCGGCCACTGACTGAGGCGCACGGGGAGAATTTTTGCGATGGCGTCGGGAGCAAAATGGCTGAGGAGGCCGATGGTATCGGCTGCCTCGTTGGCAGGCGCGGTTTGCAGAATTTCGAGCAAGCGGTGCGTGCAGTCTTCGCCCAGGCCGCGGACGATCTGGCCAAGCACTTCGCAGTCTTCGCGGAATCCGCAGTGGCCAAAACGGCTGGTGACGTAATGCAGAGTGGCTTTGGGCATCAAGCCGAGGATTTCGGTCATGCCGTCCGCAAGATGTCCGGAGCGCAGAGCTTCCTCGATGAATTCCGGAAGGCGCTCTTCGGCGCCGATGCGCGGACGAAGGCTTTGCGTCGAGCCGGGGCGCTGCTGTTCGATATTGTCGAGAGACGAGAGCGCCTGCTGCATCGCGGGATAGCAACGCTTGGATGCGGCCTCCTGGCTCATGCGCACAAACGCGGCGCTGATCAGGGTCTGCAGCTCCGGTTCGCGCTCGATAGCCAACTGATTTCCCAGCTTGCGGATGGATTCCATGAGCGCGCTGCCGTCGCCGCTGCCATAGAGCTCCGCCAAATCGGAAAGACCGATTGCCGTGGTACGGCGAGCCTCGGGCGCTTCGAGAGAAACGCAGGCAGCGTACTTCATCAGGATTTCGTTCACGGTTTTCAACTCGCCGCGGCGGAGCATGTCTTCGAGGAAAGCGCGGACATTGCGCGGAGGTACGCACCAGGCTTCGTCCGAAGTGAGGACTTCTTTCTTGTTTTCTTCGGGAACCTGTTCCCAGAATTCCTGGTCGAGCAGCTCGGTGTAGGACTGCACCGAGAGGCCCGCCTGGGCCATCATTTCTTCCTGTGAGCCGAGAATCTTGCGCAGGGCTTCAATTTCCGAATTCATGCGGTCGAGGAGTTGCTTGACGGCGTTCACGCGGAGTTCGCCGCGCTCGTAACTGTCGAGCGCAAACCGGATGGCCACGTGTTCGGCCAGCTTCAGTAACATGGGCTTGTCGGCTTTTTCCGAAGGCGCTTGCGCCGCCAGGCCTGCCAAAGCTTGCTGCAATGTGTATTGCGCGCGCACGGGCATGGAGCTCAAGCGCGACTGAAATGTCGGGGCATCCATTTTTGCGTCGGGATCCTTGCGGGATCTTCCGAGCTGCGCGAAGAGGCCCAGCATAGCCCGAACATCGGCTTCTTCGACGGCATAGGCGCTACCGCCTCCGCCGCCCATCGCCGCGCTCAACCCCGCGCTTAACCCCGCGGTCAACCCGGTGCCCGCTGCGCCCGGCGTTCCGCCGAGAGGGCCGCGTGGAAGCAATGCGGAAGCGGTCAGCCATTTGCCAGGCGGCAAGGCCTCTGACCCGGCTGGACCTGAGCCGCCGGTCCCACCACCAGCGCCGCCAACGCCTCCAGCACCCCCGCCCGTACCCGTTCCTGTGCCGACACCGGCACCGACCCCGCCGTTCGCTGCGGTCCCCGAACCGCCTGTTCCGACTCCCCCGCCACCCGAACCCGAACCGCCGCCCGTGCCGCCACCAGCGCCTGGGCCGGCGCCTGGGCCTGAGCCAGCACCGCCGCCGCTACCAAATCCGGTTCCACCTGCACCAGTGCCGGTGCCAAAGCCACCTCCCGAACCGGAACCACCGACGCCGCTATCCCAGAGGCTTCCTGGCTGGCCTGCCGATCCGGGGCCTCCCCCCGTACCAAATCCCCCCGCGCCGGTCCCTCCGCCGCCGGGAACACCACTTGATCCGCCCCCACCAGGACCGAACCCTGGGCCGGTTCCCCCACCACCCACGCCGCCACCGCGCGAACTTTCCGCGGCGAGAATCATCTGGAGAAGCTTGTTGGGGTCTTCGAAGAAGTCCTTGAATTTTTCGCCCTGCGCGCCGAGGGCTTTGGCAGTCAGTTGCGCGGCGACTTTGATTCCAGCGACAGAGGAATCTTCCGCTACGTAACGAATCTCATTGATCTTGATGCTGGTTTCACCGGCGAGCGCGGACTTCAACTGCTCTGCGAGAGAAGCAGGCTTGGCATTGCCGCTGGGAAATGCGCGAACGAAGCGGGCGAATTGCGGTTGCGTCAGAGTCGGCGAGAAATGAATGCTGGCAATTCCAGAACCGGTCAGCAACTGCGCGAAGCTTTTTTCGCCGGCGGACGCGCCGAGCGGCACGCCGTCCAGCAAAATCTGGTTGCCGGAAGCGCCAAGCAGGAGGCCGCTTCCGACGCTCTCATCAAGCGCACCTCGGAGTTCTTTCCACGCGGTTTCAAACTGCGCCGCGGTTCTCACGTGGCCAAATTCATAGAGCCGCGCGAACTTCAATAAGATGTTCAGGCTGCGGACAAATGCCCGCGCGCCCCCACGCGATTCGGGACTCATGCTATTCGGCGAGGAAGCCAGCCCTCCCCTGCTCCCTACTAGACTAGAGACCTCGGGCGCTGTAGACAAGCGCTGCCGCGCAAATTGTAACCTTCTCACCAACAGAGCACTGCCGGAAAGGGTAAGGATCTTGGTAGTTGACCCGGAGCAACGGTTGCGTCTTACCTCAATTCCGGAATACCTTGTGTTGCTCGGCAAGGTCGCACGCTCTACAATAATCGAGAATTGAGTCAATTGCCTTCCCCCGATAAGATAGCCGCAGGATCAAGGAATAGATTGGGCGGAACGAGAAATCGGTTAAACGGAAGAGATGGAAATAGATCAAAATGCCGGACCAGTCCCCACCTGACCGCTATAAGGCAGAAATGCCGCAAATACCGGGAGTCCACCCGGGCTCGAACCGCGGCCCCTTGAGCAATCCCGCCGTTCGCATGGTGGGTGCTCTCCTGGTGGTCCTGCTGGTGGTTTTTATCGGGGCACGCTGGATGCTTCGCCCGAAACACATAGAGGCTCCGCCGGCAGAACCTCCGCCGAGGATTGAAGTCCCTTCGCCTGCGCCCGACCCCAACGCAGCGCTGCCCCACGCGACGGAGCAGGATCCCGGTATCGCGACCGTCGCCGAAATGGCACAACCCTGGTCTTCCAAACAATTTTTCATGCGCAATGGATTGACCGGAGAGAATGTGCCGGCGCTCCTCATTCGCCTGCCCGGAGGATCCGCATCGCAGGATAGCGCCTACTGGGCTTTTTCTTTGAATGCTCCCTACGGAAATTGCCAGATGGAGTACGTCACGGACCTTGACAAGCTAAAGACCGATTACGATTTCAAAGCCGCCAAACACCCCATGGTAGGGAACCCTTGCAACCGCACGGTGTTCGATCCGACGAAGCTGACGAATCTGCCCGGCAATGTGTGGGTGCGCGGGGCCATTGCGCAGGGTTCGGATCTTCGGCCGCCGCTTGGAATCGAAGTGAAGGTCAAAGGAAAGAGTATTCAGGCCATTCGCATGGAGTAGTTCCGCCTCGAAAGTTTTTGTCGCTTTGCGCGCTACTTTTCTTCTCGCGGTTTCTTTTGCAGCTCCTTGACAACACCTGCCTTCGCCAGATAAAGGTCTTTCTCCACCATGGAGAACACACTGATGCCTACAAATTCGTCCAGCACACGCCGCCGGTTCCTACAAAGTGCCGCGGCCGTTTCGTCTCTTGCACTCGCGACCCGTGCAAACAGCGCTGCGGAGCCGCCGCAAGATGAGCCCGCGGCGGACTTTTCCGGATTGAAACCGTTTGGGGACCGCGTCAAGCCCATCACCGCGGAGGAGTTTCGCGGCCGGCTGACGCGGGCGCAGCAGCTGATGTCCGAGTTGAAGCCCAACTTTGACGCACTGTTTTTTGCTCCCGGGACTTCGCTTTACTATTTCACGGGGATTCGCTGGGGATTGAGCGAGCGGCTCGTTGGGTTGGTACTTCCGCGCACGGGCAAGCCCGTGCTTGTTTGCCCGGGTTTCGAGGAAGGCCGCCTGCGGGAGCAGTTGCGCTTTCCGATCGAAATTCGCGTGTGGCAGGAGGACGAAAGCCCCACAAAGCTCGCGGCAGGCGCTCTTGCCGATCAGGGTGTCCGCGCCGGCCGCATGGGCGTGGAAGAGACCGCTTATTTTACGTACTCGGATCATCTGCGTGCAGCCGCGCCGGGATTTGAGTATGTCTCCGCCGATCCGGTAACTATTGCTTGCCGGGCGCACAAATCAGCGCACGAACTCGAACTGATGCGTCTGGCTTGCGAAGCTACTCTTGCTGTTTACAAACCGGTGTTCGCCGCGCTTCGAGAGGGAATGTCGCAACAGGACATCGGCCATCTCGTGGAAGCTGGTTTTGCAAAAATGGGTTTGCGCGGCGGCGCGCTCGTTTTGCTGGGAGCTTCCGCAGCGCTGCCTCATGGAACCAAGCAACCACAAAAATTAAAAGAGGGCGACGTTGTTTTGATTGACGGTGGTTGCAGCGTGGATGGATATGAGTCCGACGTTACGCGAACGGGAATTTTCGGCAAGCTCTCGGACAAAATTTTGAAAGCGTATGAACTTACGCGCAAAGCTCAGGACGCGGCGCTCGATGCCGCGCGTGCCGGGCGATTGTCGGGCACGGTGGATGATGCGGCGCGCGCCGTCATCGTGAATGGCGGGTATGGCCCCGGCTATAAATATTTTACGCATCGGCTGGGACATGGCATTGGACTGGACGGGCACGAGCATCCTTATCTGGTCAAGGGGAGCACGACGAATCTCGAGCCTGGAATGACTTTTTCAAACGAACCAGGGATTTATGTTGTTGGCGAGTTTGGGATGCGTTGCGAAGACGACATGGTGATTATGGCGGATGGGCCTGCGCAGCTTTTGACCAAGGAATTCCAGGTTTCGCTGGAAAAACCGCTGGGTTGATGATCGCGCGCCTCAGGCGCCGCGTCTGTGCGCTTCGCAAAATTCGACAATGGCTTGTTCAGCCCAAAATCGTTCCAGGCCGCTTTTATTGGATATGAAACCGCAGTGGCCTCCGTGCTGCGGCGTTACGAAGCGAATCGCGGGATTTTGCTCCGGCTTCGCACGCAGGAAAAGATCGTACGGCACAAACGGATCATCCTGTGCGGTAATCATGAGCATCGGCACACGCACCTGCGCTACGAGCTTTTTTGCACCGACGGCGTCGTAATAATCCTGGGCATCCTTGTATCCAAAGTGCGGAGCGGTAATCTTGTCGTCGAATTCACGAACCGTGCGGACCGAGCCGATACCATTCATGGAATAGCGCTCCGGGAAAAGCTGGGCTTTTCGCGCGTAGCGCGCCATCAAGCCTTTTACAAAATGGCGCTGGTAAAAATAGTTGTCGCGGCGCTCCAACGCATCGGCACAGGCGCCTAGGTCCATGGCCGGGCAGACAGCGCAAACTCCGCGCAGCGCCTTCGGCACGGCTTCTGCAAACTCTCCGGCCATTTTCGTGACCAAATTTCCGCCCATGGAATAGCCGGCGAAGAAAATTTGTTCAAAGCCGTCTCCGTTCGCTAGTTCTTCAAAAACCGCGCGGTAATCGCCGCTCATTCCGGAGTTGTAGAGCGTGGGCGTCAGCGTTTCCGTGCCGCCGCAGTTTCTCTGGTTTAGACGGACGGCGTGATAGCCCAAATGAAACGCCTTCTCCGCTATCCCGCGACAGTAGTTCGACTCGCTGGAACCCTCCAACCCGTGCACAATCACGATCAGCGGAGCATCGCGCCGCTTTTCTGGTTGCCAATGGCAACGACCAAGGATTCGCGACTCGGGGTCCACTTGAAATAGCCGGTCTTGCGCGGGTGGCAATGCAAAGCGCCTGCGTGCGAACGCCGCGGCGATGGTCATGGCATGGCCATTTTTTAGCAGGACGTAAGGCTCAAATTTTCGCGGTTCCCAGAGCATGAATGCACTGTAGAGCAGGCATCTTCTCGAGGCAAGACTGCCAGGTAGGCGGTCCTGCGGCCTTTTATGGGAGTGCGCGGACTTTGTTAACACTCGCGCTTCCCTTTGCGTCAACCTACCCGACACGCAAAGGAGACCAACCATGAAACTTCGATTTTTGACCGGCGCACTTGTTGTCGCGACCCTCCTGGCTATTTCGCCTCGCCTCTTTCGCGCTCAGTCTTCCTCCCCGGTATCCGACCCCTATCTGACCGTGCACGAATGGGGAACGTTCACCTCCATTGCCGGCAAGGAAGGCAAAGCGGTGCAATGGCTGCCCCTTACTGGATCAGCGGACCTTCCGTCCTTCGTCGAGCACTTTGCCGGCGTCAACCTCAAGGCTGGACTGCTCGGAACGGTGCGCATGGAAACGCCAGTGCTCTATTTCTATACCAACCGCGAGACCACGCTTTCGGTGCATGTCTCCTTCTCCAAGGGCTTTATAACGGAGTGGTATCCGCATGCGAGCCGCGTCTACCCCATTTCCGCCGTGGCTCCGAAGTATGCAAATTTCAGCGATTGGAACCTCTATCAAAAACACCCCGACGGGAGCATCGACTGGGAATCCGTGCAGCTTCAACCGAGAAGCTCCGCCGATTTTCCGCGAGACGAGAAGGCGAATCATTATTACGCTGCGCGGCAAACCGCAGCGACTCCGTTGCAAATAAACACTTCGAACGGCATTCAGACGGAGAAATTTCTTTTTTATCGCGGCGTCTCCACGTTCTCCGTCCCTTTTTCTGTGAAAATGAATGGGGACGGGAGTGTGGTTGCCGAAAATCTTGCTGATCAGCAAATCCGAAAAGTACTCTTTTTCGAGCGCCGCGGTGACAAGCTGGGGTTTCGTCTCGTCGATTCCTCTGCCTCACAGCTGGCCCTTAATGCTCCTGAACTCAACTCCGACATGGATTCGCTGAAGCAAGCCGTCGTGGAGGCGCTGGTGGCCGAGGGCCTCTACCAGGATGAAGCGCAAGCTATGTTTGAAACGTGGGGCGATTCGTGGTTCGAAGAAGGCAGCCGGCTTCTGTATATCGTTCCGCGCCAGTTCGTGGATGCGATTCTGCCGCTCTCCATTCATCCAGCGCCGTCACAAATGGTGCGCGTCTTCGTCGGCCGCCTGGAACTCGCGACGCCAGCCACGCAATCCGCTGTCGAGCAAGCGCTTGTGACCAGCGACAGCGCAACCCTTAATCGCTACGGCCGATTTCTCGCTCCAATCGTCGACGTCATGATCGCCAACGAAAAGAATCCTGCCCGCAAAGAGCAATTGCAGAATTACCTGAACAATTTCAACGCGACGCAAGTTGCGCAGAGCGCGAAGAAATAAGCCGGCGGCGAGCTGGCCTCCTGGTCATCTGCTGATGGCTCCTCCAAAGCTGGTACCGGGTCAGTTTCTGGTTACGACTGATCAGGACTTGGTCTGGAAGTTGTGATATTGATTTCATGTGAATGGAAGCAGGAAATCCCAGACAACAAGGAGTCTTGATGCGACCGGATATCGTTACAGGAGCTACTTTCCCCGACTACGAACTATTCGACCACACCGCGAAACGTCGAAGGCTTTCCGAACTACAAGGACCACACCCGATGGTCCTCGTCTTGAGCCGTGGAGGATTTTGCCCGAAGGACCGCCGCCAGTCGGAGCTGCTCGTTCAACTCTACCGCGAAATCGAAGTTTCCTACTGCCGCCTCGCCACGATCAGCACGGACAACATCACCGAGACCAGCGAATTTCGAACCGGCGTCGGCGCCCATTGGCCTTTTCTGTCCGACCCGGGCCGCGTCGTCCAGAAAGATTTGGACATTGCCGAATACACCGATCCTCTGCACAATCCGATGATCCCCCACGTTATCGTTCTTGAGCCCGGCCTCGTTATTTATAAAATTTACAACGGCTACTGGTTCTTCGGTCGCCCAACCATGGAAGATCTCCGCCAGGATTTACGGGCGGTAACGAAGAAATGCCGACCGGACTGGGACATTACCACGCCCGAGCTCAGAGCCGCCTGGAAAGAAGGCCGCAAAGAACTTTTTTACCCCTACGGCAGAACCTTCGCCCAGACTCTCGGCGAGCAGGATTAGAAGCGGTATGGCAGAGCTGCGAGCGGATTAGGCCAATCCACTCAGAACCAATCGCCTAAGTCTAGACCAACGCGGCAGCCGGAGCTCACCACTACCGCCAAATGGCCAAACGGCCCAACTTGACCGCGATTCTAATGCCCCCTACAATAGAAGTTTCACAGTGATAGATTTTTGCAATCTGATGAATTCATTTGACGGCCCGGCGGGCACCCGCTGGGCTGCGCTGTTTTAGGGCGCAAAATCCATACGCGAGGTTGGAATGATTGACGGTCCGATTCCCGAGGGTCTTACTTTTGACGATGTGCTGCTGCTGCCCGGCAAATCCTCGGTGCTGCCGGCGGAAGTAGACACGCGCACGTGCTTCACGCGCAAGCTGGCCCTGAATATTCCGCTTGTTTCCGCCGCGATGGACACCGTCACCGAATCGCGCCTGGCCATTGCCATCGCACGCCAGGGAGGCATCGGCCTGGTGCACCGCAACATGCCCATCGACCGGCAAGGCGAGGAAGTCGACCGCGTCAAGCGATCGGAGAGCGGGATGATCGTGGACCCTGTCACCATCTCGCCGGACATCACGCTTCGCCAAGCCCTGGAAATCATGACCAAGTACCGCATCTCCGGCCTGCCGGTAACGCGCGGTACGCGTCTCGCGGGAATTCTCACCAACCGCGACTTGCGCTTCGAAAAAAATCATTCGCAACTCGTCGGCTCCGTGATGACAAAGGACAATCTCGTCACTGTCCCCGTTGGCACGACGCTCGAAGAAGCCGAGCGCATCCTACAACGCCACCGCATCGAAAAACTCCTCGTCGTGGACCAGGACTTCAATCTGAAAGGGCTCATCACTGTAAAAGACATCCAGAAAAAGCGCGAATATCCCCGCGCCGCGAAAGACGATCAGGGCCGCTTGCGAGTCGGCGCAGCCGTCGGTGCCACCGGCGATTACCTCGAACGCGCTGTCGAGATGTCCAAAGCCAAAGCCGATGTTCTCGCCATTGACACCGCTCACGGCCATACGTCCCGCGTGATGGAAGCTATCGCCGCAATTCGCAACCGTCTCCCCGAGGTGCAGTTGATCGCCGGTAATGTCGCCACTTACGAAGCAGCGAAAGATCTCATCCATCTCGGCATTGACGGCCTGAAAGTCGGCATCGGCCCCGGCTCGATCTGCACCACGCGGGTTGTGACCGGGGCAGGCGTACCGCAAATCACCGCCATCGTGGAAGCCTCGCGCGCGGCCCAAGGCACGGGTATCCCCATCATCGCTGACGGCGGCATAAAATATTCCGGCGACATCACCAAAGCCATCGCCGCGGGCGCGTCCTGCGTGATGATTGGCAGCCTCTTCGCCGGCACGGAAGAATCTCCCGGCGAAACGATTCTCTATCAAGGCCGTACCTTCAAGTCCTACCGCGGCATGGGCTCGATGGGCGCCATGGACGCGGGTTCCGACCGTTACGCAACGGTGCAAGACACGGAAGAGCGCGGCAAATCCGTCCCGGAAGGCGTCGAAGGCCGCGTGCCCTACAAAGGCTCTCTAGGTGCGTTGACGGACCAACTGGTCGGCGGCCTAAAAAGCGGCATGGGCTACGTGGGAGCGCCTACTCTGAAAGAACTCACGGAAAGGGCTCGCTTCGTCCGCATCACAGCCGCAGGCCTCCGCGAGAGCCACGTGCACGACGTCATCATTACGCGCGAAGCGCCCAACTATCGCATGGAGTAATCTGGGGTGCGGGAGCCGTGCTTCCGCTTTTCCGAGCTCACTTTTCCGCCCCGGGCAAAGATAACTCTTCTTCGACGCGCAACAAATCCGTCGCAGGAAAGTAATCCAAGCCAGCTAAACTAAATATTGGAATCGGAGACCAAGCTTTGTCGGACCCACAACCCTGGCGCAACCCGCGTCCCGCACCGCAACTCGAGGAGATGCAGCCGCGACTGCCAAAACTTTTAATCCCGGCGTGGCTCCGCGCGTGGTGGCCAGCCCTCGTCTGGGCTTGCATCATCTTTACGCTTTCCACCGACTCCTTCTCTTCCGCGAACACCGCCACGATCTTCTCGCCGGTCTTGAGTTGGTTTGTCCCGCATCTCACTGAAGAGCAGTTCGATTATATTCACCACGTCATCCGCAAAAGCGCGCACTTCACCGAATATTTTATTTTTTGCATGCTGATCTTTCGCGGCGTGCGAGGCGATCGCAAAGGCTGGCAATGGACCTGGGGAATTTCTGCGCTCGCCGTGGCGGCCGGCTATTCCATACTTGATGAAGTCCACCAGGCATTTGTCGCCAGCCGCACCGCTTCACCCTACGATTCTCTGCTCGATTCCATCGGCGCGTTCTTCGCGTTCGCCGTTCTCTGGCTTTGGTTTAGGCTCCGCAGAGCTTCATCAGAAACCGCAGATTCCGATTCGGCGGTCCCGTCTTAGTCAGGGTCGTCTTATTTGTTGGCGGCCTCATGCGCTTCGCGCGCAATCAGCAGAAATCCTTTGGCCGCGGCGTCGTTCTCGAGATGCGATAGACGTTCCCGCGCCGCCGCTTTTTTTCCCTGTTTCAGTTCGACCTGCCCCAGCGCCAGCTGCGCATCCAATTCGCACTTGCCGCAATGCAGCCTCGCGGCCTCCGCAAGGACACTGGCCAGGGTTCTCGCAGCTTCCGCCGCCTTACCATTCGCAGCGTGAATGAGCGCCGCGCTCGTGGTGACTTGCATGGCCAGCAAACGGCCTTCCGCGGAAGCGGCCGCAGTCTCCGCGGTGTGAATCTCCGTCTCCGCTTCGGCAGCTTTTCCCTGCGCCAGCAGGCTTCGTGCGAGCGTAGTCCGCGCGCCTAGTTCGTTGCCGCGCGCATTCTCTGCTTTCGCCTGCTCCAGCACCTGACGCGCGGCAGTTTCGGCTTCTGCTGCGCGGCCCTGTTCGATGGAAAGCTGAGCGAGCGCCAGGAGACTGTCCTCGGCCGTCGTTTTTTCTCCCAGCTTATTCCGCGTCGCAAGCACCTGCTCCTGCGTCTTGCGGGCTTCATCCAGTTTTCCTTCGGCTTCGAGCACCTCGCCCTGGATAAATAGCACGTAGGAAAGGCCGCGTTGATTATTGGCCTGCTGAAAAATGGGCAGCTGCTCGTCGAGCGCCTTTTGCGCGGCGGGCAGGTCGCCTTCGTCCAGGAGGGTCGCTGAGAGATTATTAAGCCCGAGTCCGATTCCGGCTTTGTCGCCAATCTCCCGGCGAATCGCGAGCGACTGTTCATGCAGCTTGCGCGACTCCTCCATCTGCCCCTGCTCATGGAGCAGAATTCCCAGGTTGGTTAGCGCGCGGGCGATTCCGCGTTTTTCGCCGATCTCGCGAGCGATGCCGAGGGATCGTTCATACTCTTTCCGCGCCGCAGCAAACTTGCCCTGCTCGTAAAGCAGGACAGCAATGTTGTTCACTTCGACGGCTTCGCCAATCCTGTTGCTCGTTTCCCGCCGGAGGAGAATTGCCTGCTCATATGCTTGCTGTGCACCCACGAAATCCGCCTGATCCTTTAAACCGATTCCTATGCTGTTCAGCGCATCCGCCATGCACCGTTTATTTCCAATCTTGCGGCAGGTTTCGAACGTTTCCCGCTGCATCTTTTGCGCCCCAGCGCGGTCGCCGTGATCGTAATTGCTCGTTGCCAGGTTAAGCAACGCGCTGGCTTCCCCGCTGCGGTCGCCCGCCTCGGCGTAAATTCTGCGCGCCATTTCGGCGGTCGCCTGCGATTGCTGAAGATCACCCAGGCCGTAGTAGGAGCGTGCCTGTGCCAATTCAGCGCGAGCAACGAACAATCGCGCTCCAAGCTTTTGTCCTTTTTCCGTAGCCCGCACTGCCGCGGCCAGCTCGCGGTTGAAATCTGACTGGCCGCGAGCCGCCGATTCCTCGGCAAGGTCAATGCGCGGATCATCGGAAGCGGGCGGCGGCAAGGCTCGCAAGGATTCGACAGTTTGCAAAGCGTCCTTGTCCAGGCTGCCGGAAGTCTGCGCTTGAGCGAGGCGCAGGCCATAATCCAGATTGTCGGGCGCGAAGGTCCACAACGCGCGATAGACCTCAATGGCCTTAGGCCAGTTGCGCGTGACCTCGTAGTACCGCCCCTCGATCGAAAGATGCTCCTCCCGCGGCAAGTTCCCCGACAAGTCGAAGGCTTTCTTTGCTTCGTCGGCTGCATTCGCATCATAGCCAAGCGAAGTCCATGCAGCCGAAAGCGCCGAGTGAGCCAGCGCGTAGTTCGGATCGCTGGCGACCGCTTTTTCAAGCAGGTCACGCGCCGCGAGCGCATCAAAAACCCGCAGTTTATCGAGTCCTTCTGCATACAGCCGCGACGCTTCCGTGTTGGTAGATATCGCGGCGCGAACACGGAACGCATCGGCATCCGAGATGTTGGCAATACCCAGTTTGCTTCTTAAATCACGGCCGGCGCGCGAAATAAGTTCAAAAAGTTCGGCCTCTTTTCCTGTTTCGGAGACAACCCCAATGGTTTCTCCGGTGCGCGCGTCCTGTAGATACATGTTCACGCGAACTTGTTCGTCGGCTTCCTTGCCAAGAACCACGAACGATCCAAGCACCACGTAGTCTGTGCCTAAATTATCGCGGACGCGCGACAAAGTGTCTTTCGCCAGGCTGTCCGCATCGCCGAGAGACAGATCCAGTTTCGCTCGCGCGACATTTTCTTCCGCAATGGTTCGAAGATGTTCGCCCGTCCCCAGCTCCGTGGTCAGCATTTCTGAAAGTCCGGTCGAGAGCCATGCCGCCTCGGCGCGTCCGGAAGTATTCTTGAAACCAAGCACGGCGACCGAGCGCCTCGACGGCGCCGTCGAAATTCCAGGTTTCACTGTGGTTTTTCCAGAATGCAACCAGCTTGCCAGGCGGTCTCGCAACTTCCCTACATTCGACCCGATCATTATTCCAGCGATCAAAATCGCAATCAGCGCCGCCAGTACGGCCACTCCCCGTGCAGGCCACTTCGAACGTGGCTCCGGCGCAACGACAACGTTCGAGGATTCCAGCGCAACCAAAAGCTCGCGCGCGGATTGAAACCGCCTCCCCGGCTCTTTCTCAAGCGCTTTGAGTATGATCGATTCCAACGATGCCGAGACGCTCCCCCCGCGCGAACGCACCGGCGGCGGCGGATTGTGAAGAATCGCGTCCATCAATCGCGTCGGCTGGTTCTCCGGAAAAGGGCGTTGCGCCGTCGTCATTTCATACAAAACCGCTCCAGCCCCGTAAATATCGGCTCGCGCATCGATCGCTTCCGCTCGGAGCTGCTCGGGCGACATGTACGGAAGCGTTCCAGAGACAGAACGCGTGTCGTCGACGCTCTGCGTCTGATCCATTTCCGCTTCGGGACGCAAAAGTTTCGCCAGGCCGAAATCGAGGATTTTCAAACGCCCGTCGGGGGTGACGTGCAGGTTGTCCGGCTTCAGGTCGCGATGAATGACGCCTTGCGCGTGGGCGGCTGCCAATCCTTCGGCGAGTTGAGCGCCGAGCCTTCGTGTCTGTGCTTCATTGAGCGGGCCGTCTTGCAGCTTGCGGCTTAAAGGCACGCCGGGAACGAGTTCCATCACAAGGAAGTCCACCCTATCTTCGCTCCCAAAATCGTGGACTGTACCAATTGAAGGGTGGTTCAGCTTGGCGAGCGCCAAAGCCTCGGTATGGAAACGTTTTCGCGCAGCCTCATCCACAAGAAGGCCCGGTGGAAGCACCTTCAACGCGACGTCGCGATCGAGCCGTTCGTCATGCGCTCGATAGACCACACCCATCCCACCGCCGCCCAGCTTCTCCGCGACTCGGTAGTGTCCAATCGTCCGGCCCGCGAGGGAGGACGGCTCCATCATATTGGCGTGATTCTAGGTTTCCCCAACTTCCAAGTCAACGGCGGGAAATGTTACCGTGCGAGACACTAATCCTGGTTGAATGGCGTATTATTCCGAAACCAGTTTGATTTTGCTATGACGGCTCGAACCCACAATGACGACTACTAAGAAGCCGCCCATCTTCCAATACGTCTGCCTGGCGCTGCTCTTCGCGCTTGCTTCCTCTTATCATCTTCGCTCGGCAATATTTGCCTTCCCGAATTATTTTCAAATCAAGGCCGCTGCCTATCCGTTCACGCCCATTTACGACAAAGGCCGCCCAACTCTTCAATTCGTGAGGAAGCCCGCGCGTCAGGCTGGCGCGGAAAACAACGACATTCTGCTTACAGTGAACGGCCACCCGGTTACCGGACTGGCTGTTTTCGGTGAAGTCATCCGCACGGCCAAACCGGGTGACCCCTTCGCCTTCCAGTTCCTGCGCCCCGGAGAAGCCAATCCACGCTCGGCAACCATTGAACTCGAACATGCCGCCGCCCCTCCCATCGGTTTGGCCGCCGCCTCCCTGTTGCTCGTGAAGCTCATGGTCCCCACCCTTTGCATTTTGCTGGGATTCTGGGTCGCGGCCGTTCGCCCTCGAGATCCTTCGGCGTGGTCCCTTTGCCTGATCATGCTGTTTTTCTCAGTGTTTTACAGCGCGGGGGTCGAGAGCTGGGGGCCCATCGTTCGCGACATCGCCGAAGGATATCGTCTAACCATCGGCAACACCTGGCCAATCTTCATGCTGCTTTTCGGCTTGTACTTTCCCGAGACTTTCCCTGAGAAGGATCCCGCCTGGTGGACGTGGTCCAAGCGTACCGTCATAGCGCTCTTGATTACATCGTCCGTACTGAACGTGATCGTGGGCCTCGGCCAACTCGAGAATTTCGCCTCGGTAGCTTCCTTATCTGCGGCCCTGGATCACGTGAGCTGGCTTGACTTCTTGCTCAGCTTCGCAGCCATCGGCGCTTTCTTTGCCTGCATTTCCGCCAAGATGAGTAAGGCCGTGACGCCCGATGCCAAGCGCCGCCTCCGTTTGCTCTATATAGGTTCGACGGTCAGCATGGCCCCCGCCTGCGTTCTCTTTATTGCGCAGAACATCAAGGGCGGCGAGCTCGAGCAAATCTTTCCCGAATGGTTCGTGCTTTCCAGCCTGTCGCTGATGCTTCTCTTTCCCATCACGCTGGCGTATGTCATCGTCGTGCACCGCGCGATGGACGTCCGCGTCGTCATTCGGCAAGGCTTGCAATATGGTCTCGCCACTACAGGCACTCGTGTCCTTCAAGTGCTCTTGGGTTTTGTCGTCTTGTGGACGGCCGTAAGTCTGAGCCTTGATCCGACACGCAGCAAGCTGCAGAGAATCATGGTGATCGCCTGGGGAGTAGTCATTGTTATTTGGTTACGTCGAGCCGCCGAGTTCGCCCGCAAGTGGCTCGACCGCCGCTTTTTCCGCGACGCCTACAACGCCGAGCAGATGCTTGAAGCTCTCAGCGAAGAGGTTCGCTCGATCGTGGAAAAGCAACCTTTGCTCGAGCGTGTGGCTACAAAAATTTCCGAATCTCTGCATGTTCCCCGCGTCGCCGTTCTTCTCGAAGAAAAAGGCTCTTACCGCCCCGCGTTTGCTCTCGGTTATCCTGGCGCTCTCGACGCCGACTTCCTCGAATCCAGCTTGACGGTTCGCCAACTCAAACGCCAAGCAGTGCCTGAACGCATGTTTCTGGATGACGAGAAATCCTGGGTTAACGGTCCAGAGGTGTCCGAAGAGGAACGCCGCCAGCTAACTTCTCTTCAGCCCCAGGTTCTTCTCCCGCTCAGCGTCAAAGAAAAACTCCTCGGCATCATCAGTCTCGGTGAAAAACGCGCCGAAGCTCCTTATTCCGGCAGTGACCTTCGTGTCCTTAAATCCGTCGCTGCACAAACCGCCCTCGCTCTTTCCAACGCCGAACTTACCTCCGCTATTGCGCACGAAATTGCCGGCCGCGAAAAACTAAATCGCGAAATCGAAATCGCTCGCGAAGTTCAGGAACGCCTCTTTCCGCAGCATCTTCCCAAAATCAACGGCCTCGATTACTTCGGCCTCTGCCGTACCGCTCTCGGTGTGGGTGGCGATTACTACGACTTTCTCGCGCTTCCCGAAGGCAAACTCGGCGTCGCCCTCGGCGATGTCTCCGGCAAAGGTATCGCGGCCGCGCTTACGATGGCCAGTTTGCAAGCCTCGCTCCGCGCCGACGCCATGCGCGCCGGCGACGACATCGGCAGCCTCATCACTCGCGTCAATTCAATGCTTTACGATGCTTCCACAGAAGACCGCTACGCCACGCTCTTCTACGCGCAATTCGATCCAGCCACTCGCCGGCTCAGTTATGTGAACGCAGGCCATTGCCCGCCGATCCTCGTGCGCAGCGCCGAAAGCGCGCGCGCCTCGAATTGTCCCCAGGTCGAGCGCCTCGACAAAGCCGGCGGCACGGTCGTCGGTTTAATTCCCGAATGCAGCTACGAACAAGCCGGCGCCACTCTATCGCCCGGCGATCTGCTCGTCATCTACACGGACGGCTTCAGCGAAGCCATGAATCCTCAACTGGAAGAATGGGGTGAAGAACGCCTGATCGACGCCATCAAGGCCTGCAATGGCTTCCCCGCAAAAGAAATCATCACTCGCATAATCAAATCCGCCGACGCGTACGCATCCGGCGCCCCCCAAAGCGACGATATGACCCTCGTCATTCTTCGCGCGATCTGATTCCGGGTTTTGCCGCTCTCTCGTGTACCCTTGAAATACTCAAACGCATCTATAATCGCATTATGGAATTCAGACAACTCGGCCATTCCGGACTTCAAATCCCCGTACTCAGCTTCGGTGCCGCCACGTTCGGTGGTGGCAATGAGTTCTTCCAAGCCGTTGGCCGTAGCGATGTTGCCGAAGCCACGCGCTTGGTGGACATCTGCCTCGACGCCGGCGTCAATCTCTTTGACACTGCCGACGTCTACTCCAAAGGTCTCTCCGAAGAAATCCTCGGCAAAGCCATCGCTGGCAAACGCAACCGCGTGCTCATCTCTTCCAAAGCCACCTTTGCCATGAGCGAAGGCCCCAACGATCTCGGCTCCTCACGCCACCATCTCATCGAATCCTGCGAAGCCAGCCTCCGCCGCCTCGGCGTGGATCACATTGACATCTACCACATGCACGGCTTCGACGCGCTCACTCCCATCGAGGAAACTCTCAAAACTCTCGACACCCTCGTCCAGAGCGGCAAAGTCCGCTACATCGCCTGCTCCAATTTTTCCGGCTGGCATCTCATGAAGTCGCTCTCCATCTCCGAGCGCTACGGGTGGGCGCGTTACGTCGGCCACCAGGTCTATTACTCTCTCGTCAGCCGCGAATACGAATGGGAGCTGATGCCTCTCGCACTCGACCAAAAAGTTGGCGCGCTCATCTGGAGCCCGCTCGGCTGGGGCCGCCTCACCGGCAAACTCGGCCGTAACCGTCCCATGCCAGAAGTCTCGCGCCTGCACAAAACCGCCGAGTTCGGTCCCCCCGTCGAACACGAACATCTCTGCAAAGTAGTGGACGCGCTCGAAGAAGTCGGCAAAGAAACAGGTAAAACCGTCCCGCAAATCGCCCTAAACTGGCTTCTCCAGCGCCCCTCTGTGTCCAACGTCATCATCGGAGCCCGCAATGAAGAACAGCTCCGCCAGAATCTAGGCTCAGTAGGCTGGAATCTCACCAAACACCAAATCGCCAAACTCGACGCCGCCAGCGCCACGCAACCCATCTACCCCTACTGGCACCAGCGCCAATTCGCCAACCGCAACCCTATCCCTGTGTAGACGCGGAGAATGTTGGGTCCATGTATCCGGCGGCTTCTGCTCGATTCGCCGAGCTCATGCCAGAAATTTTGCCAAGGGCTCCCAGTAATTCGCCTTCCAGCCCAAAGCCAGATGCTCCGCGGTTCCCGGAGGAAAACCGATATGGTCAAACACCAGTTTCGTGGCGTCGCCCTGCTCCGTCAGCACAAATTTTGCGATCGAATAAGCTCCCTCAGGCCATGAGCCTGCGCGCCAGGCCTGCACAATTCTCTCCCCCGGCACCAGCTCGATCTGCCTCCCGCTGACGTATCCTCCATACGTACTGAACGCGCTGCCCGCCTCTGGCCCCATGGTCGTCGCGCTGTTCTGCACCATCTTCGACTTCATCGCGTCACTCAGCAGCACCACTTTTTCAAACTGCTTGCCGTCCGTAAGCGCTTCATACACGCGCTTCCGGCTCGCATGGAAAACCACTTCCTGGTGAATGGCATCGTTGTTGTGCGAAATACCGTCCGCGCCGGCTTGCGCGCCCGCCGCTTCCAGATCGCCCGCAACAAAAATGACTCCTCCGCCCATCCCTGCCACCGAAATCATGGAAGCCACGCGCCGCGAAAATTCCCTCCGTCCTAACTCGCTCTGAAACACACCCCCCAGTTCACTCATCAATTGCCTCCGTATTTAAGCCTCAATTCGCATGCGGTTCGTCCCGCGCACCCGCATCGAAGCATCTCCATAAAATATGTTCAACATAATATTTTACCGCTGACAAGCATCGTGATAGAGATGACCCCGGAATTCCAAAACGAGGACCGTCTATGCCTTATCCCTCTGGCCACCGCACGGAAGTAAAACGAAAAATCGTCGAAAGCGCCCGCAAACTTTTTAATCGCCATGGCTTTGATGGCGTCTCTCTACACCAAGTCATGGCTGGTGCTGGCCTCACCCACGGCGGCTTCTACAGCTATTTTCAAAGCAAAAGCGATCTCTACGCCGAAGTTCTGGGCTGCTTCTTCACCGACCCCCATTGGAAGAATTGCTGGGAAGGCGTCGAAGTGGATTTAACCTCCCCCAGCGCGGGCGAGCAGGTCATCCGCGCCTATCTCTCCGACCAGCATCTCGAAAACGTAGCGAACTCCTGCCCTATGGTCGCGCTACCCAGTGACGTGGCCCGCAGCGGCCCTCGCGCCAAGCGCGCCTTTCAAACCGTTTTTCAAGCTATGGTCGATGTCCTTGACCGCAGCCTCCCCAAAGCCCAACGCTCGCTCCGCCCCTCCACAGCCCAAGCCATCGCCTCCCTCTGCGTAGGCGGCATGGTCGTAGCCCGCGCCATCGCCGACCGCGCCCAAGCCGACTCGCTCCGCGAATCCTGCATGTCCATCGCTCTGAATCTTGGCGGCTGGCAGCACCAAGGCAAACGCAAAAACGGAAAATCCAAATCCAACGGCACTGGCACGCCAACAGTTTCCAATCGCCGTTCGAAAGCGCTTTCGGCCTCATCCACAGCTTGAATTGTTTTTGGGGGCCATTCACGCCGCAAAATCCGCACAAAATCCCTCTTGACAATAAATATTGTCAATGCTCCAATCTCTTCACCACATGCTTCCCGTCGAAGTCATCCACGATCCCGCTGCCGCTACTGTGGCCCTCGACCCTGTTCGCTCGCGTATCCTCTCTGAACTCTCCGAGCCCGCCTCTGCTGCCATGCTCTCCGCTCGCCTCAAGATTCCTCGCCAAAAACTTGGTTACCACCTTCGCGCCCTGGAATCCCACGCACTCGTTCGCGTCGCCGAAAAACGCCATTGGGGCGGCCTCACCGAGAGCCTGTTCGTCGCCACAGCATCTTCTTATATGGTTTCGCCGGCCGCGATGGGCCCAGTCGGCGCCGATCCCAACGCGCGCGGGACCGATCGCCTCTCCGCGGGCTACTTGGTCGCGCTCGCGGCGCGCATCGTGCGCGAAGTCGGCGATCTGCTTCGCCGCTCCGCCGAACTCGACAAGCGCCTTCCGACGCTCTCCGTCGACGCCATCATCCGTTTTCGCTCCGCCACCGAACGCGCCGCTTTCACTCACGAATTCAGCGCCGCGGTCGCTGGGCTTGTTTCGCGCTACCACGACGAATCCGCGCCCGAGGGCCGCCCGCACCGTCTGATCGCCGTCGCGCATCCTCTACCACAAAGTTCGCGGGCCCAGAATTCCCAAGAGCAGGCGCGCAAGATGTAGCCGCCCACCATCCGCCGCATGGCTTTTCAGAGTCGAACTAAAATAAGGAGCAGCAATGCCAATCAAAAAAGAACCCAACGGACGCCGTTCCATCCAGGTCGAAGTCGAAGTTCCGGGCACCCCCGAAGAAGTCTGGCGCGCTATTAATACCTCCAACGGAATCTCCTCCTGGTTCGTCCCTGCAAAAACGGAAGAACGCGTCGGCGGCAAAATGTCGCTCGACTTCGGTCCCGGCATGGAATCCGACGCCACCATCACCGCTTGGGATCCACCGCATTACTCTGCTAAACAGAGCAGCGAACTGGGCTCGGAAGCTCCCCCGATGGCCTTCGAGTGGTTCGTCGAGGCGAAATCCGGCGGCACCTGCATCGTCCGTGTTGTGCAAAGCCTCTTCGCCGACACCGACGATTGGGACAATCAGCTCACCGGCACCGAATCCGGCTGGCCCACCTTCTTCGCCATTCTCAAACTGGTCCTCACACATTACCGCGATCAGCAGGTCCACGCGATCCACGAACTCAGCTTTTCTTCTACCCCTGCCGACGAAGCCTGGGATGTTCTGGCTAACGCGCTCAACCTCACCGACGCAAAGGTAGGGGACTATCGCGCCTCCCTCCCCGGCGTACCTCCCGTCTCCGGCACCGTGTTCCTGGCTGGCCACGAGAAGTACAATCAGCTGCTCCTGCACGTCGATCAGCCTGCCCCCGGAGTCGCCTTCCTCTATGCCATGTCCTTCGGCGGTTCGTCCATGACCGCGGTCAATTTCTACCTCTTCGGCCCGACATCCGAAGCGGCAGTGACTCGTGATCAACCCCAATGGCGCGCTTGGCTGGACAAGCATTTCCCGGCCCCAGCCACCACTGCCTCATAAGTCGCGTGCGGCGAGCTGGCTTCTTCCGCGGAAACACGAGAGAAAGACGAACAAAGAGTCCTAGCTACTTGGGAGGAATGGATGAGATCGAAATTCGGACTAGCGACGCCTTGCGCGATTGTTTTGAGTTTCGCGCTGGGAATGCTTTTGCAATCGGCGCGAGGCTCGAGCGACGCAAAAGACGCCCCCAGGGTGACCGGTGTGGGCGGGTTCTTCTTCAAAGCGGACAACCCGGCGAAATTGGCCGACTGGTATCGCACGCACCTGGGCATCGCCCTCGTTGCCGCGGGCAAAGGCGAGCACGCCCCGCAATACTATCCTTTTCGCTGGCGCGACAAGGACCATCCCGAGACCGTTGGCGCGACGGCATTCTCGATTTTCCCGTCGACCACGAAATATCTCGGCCCTGACACCTCTTCGTTCATGGTGGATTTTCGCGTCGCCAATCTCGAGCAATTGCTGGCGCAACTCAAACAAGAGGGCGTAAAGGTCGACGACAAGATCGACGACGAATCCAACGGCAGGTTTGCCTGGGTGATGGACCCGGAGGGCCACCGCATCGAGCTTTGGGAGCCGAAGGGCGAGTAATTCGGATGCCATAGCCTGCGGCGGAGAGACCCGCTTCAATTTAAAAAATACCTATCGCAATACTTCTGGATTCTGTTCCACTCTCTTGGTAGAGAATTACGCATCGGCGTAATTCTCTTTTCTCATTTTACGGATAGCTTTTCAGCTACCTTCCGGCCCTCATACTAAAAACACCATGCTTGCCCCAACGGCATTTTAGAGGCGCAGTCCTACCCGGACCGGAAGCCAGGGAAGCTGCGCCTCTTTTCGTTTCACGCCATCGCATCCACTTCTGCTCTCGCTTTGGACTGCGGCAGCTTGCTGCCGCTTTTCCTACGCCTAAGGACACGACCATGAAAAACAGAATACCCAACGCCGCCCCCAATGCCGCCGAAGTCTGGAAGCAAATGGCAGACGATCTTGCCCCACGGTTGCGCCTCTCTGCCCTCGATCGCCCCATCTATTCTCATCTCTTGCGCCACAGCCGTCTCGAAGGCAAGCTCCGGCTTCGCTTCTCCGTTCAGTCCCTTCAGTCTGTAGGGGCGCGATTCAGCGCGTCCCACTCGAACCGGCGGCCCCGCCAACCCATTTACCCGGAAAGGCCGCCCGCGCAAAACGGCCGTCCTTTAACCCGCACCCTTTGTAAAACCAAAGTGTGCGCCACGCGCCCTCGCTATACTTCCCCGGAAAATACCTCAGTGATATTCTCTCCACAGCCCTCATGTGCACAAATACCTTTTCGGCTCGCCCCCCGGGCCACCCGGCATCCGCATGGTATGGTTTCGCTATGCTTGCTGCTTTTGCGGGACGAATTTGCGGGTTTTTTCTGCTCGTAGCTGAAGCAATCCCAGAACTGGAGCCAGTCCTCGCAAATGAAAGCCCGAAGAGTTTCTTCACAGCTTCGTTGTCAGGGTGCGGGTTTTGACTTTTCTTCGAGAAAATTAGGGCAGCAACGTTCCCGCAACGAAGTCAAAATACAAAAAGCCCGCTTCGAAATTCGAAGCGGGCTCCTGGATTTCTGTGAGTAGCCGCAAACTCCTGCAAATCTGCGGCTCGGCGACGGCTAACTGGCCGCTTCGGCTGGTTCTTCTTTCTTGGCCTTTTCCTTCTTCTCTTTCTTCTTCAACTCATAGCCAAGAATCTCAAGAATAGCCACCTTGGCCCCGTCGCCCACTCGCAACCCTGCGTGGATGATGCGCGTATACCCGCCGGCCCGGTCCGCAAACTTCGGCGCGATCTCGCTGAACAGCTTCGCCGTCACGGCCGGTGTCATGATGTAGGCCGCCGCCTGCCGCCGCGATTGCAGCGTGTCCCGCTTTCCGAGCGTAATAATTTTCTCCGCCACCGGCCGCGCTGCTTTTGCCCGCGCCAGGGTAGTCGTGATCCGCCCATGCTCGAACAGGTTCGTCACCAGGTTACGCAACGTAGCCCGCCGGTGCGAAGGATTGCGTCCAAGTTTTGATCCAGAATTGCGATGCCGCATCGTCTATCCTTTTATCCCGAAGACTGAGCCGTCATGGCCAGCCGCTAAAGATTAACGTAGCTGTCCAAAAGTTGAAGAGTTCAAAAAGAACTCTTCAACTTTGAACCTTCAACTCTCCTACAGCCCGCCGCCAATCGTATCTTCGCTGGGCGGCGGTGCCGTCTGGCTCGGCAGCGGCGGCCAGATTATCCGGCCATGCTCGTCGAACTTCATGCCCAGGCTGAGGCCCATCTTCGTCAGTATTTCTTTGATCTCGTTGAGCGACTTCCTGCCGAAGTTCTTCGTCTTCAGCATTTCGTTCTCGCTCTTCTGCACGAGTTCGCGGATCGTCTGGATGTTGGCGTTCTTCAGGCAGTTGTAGGAACGCACGGAAAGTTCCAGCTCTTCCACCGAACGGTCCAAATGATCGAGCCGCGGATCGTTCGCGATTTCCTGCGGCAGCTCCGTTATTTCGCTCGGCTCTTCAAAGTTGATGAAGATGCTCATATGATCCTTCACCAGCTTCGCGGCCAGGCCGATGGAGTCCTGTGGCGTGATCGCGCCGTTTGTCCACACTTCAATCATCAGCTTTTCGTAGTCGGTCATCTGGCCGAGGCGCGCTGCTTCCACCGCGTAGTTGACTTTGCGCACCGGCGAGTGAACGCTGTCCACCGGAATGTAGCCGATCGGCAGGTCTTCGTCGTAGTTGCGGTCCGCCGTCACGTACCCGCGCCCGTTCTTCACGCGCATTTCAATTTGCAGCTTGCCGCCCTCGCTGACCGTCGCGATGTACACGCTCTTGTCGAGCACCGCGAAGTCCGCGTCTTCCTCGATCTGTGCCGAGGTCACCGGCCCAGGATGATCCACATTGAAGAAAATCGTCTTCGGCAGATCGGTGTTCAGCTTGATCGGCACCTGCTTCAGGTTAAGGATAATGTCCGTCGCGTCTTCGACCACGCCGGGAATCGAGGAGAATTCGTGCAGCACTCCTTCGATTTTCACCGCCGTGATCGCAGCGCCTTCAATCGAGCTCAGCAGCGCGCGGCGCAACGTGTTGCCAACGGTCGTGCCCCATCCGCGTTCGAACGGCTGCGCGGAAAAGCGCCCGTACTTTTCGGTCAGCGATTCCAGTTCGGATGCAAGTCGCTTCGGTTTCTGAAAGCCCTTCCACATCGTGTTCCTTCCTTCTGGGACCGCACTCGCCGGCCCCCCAAAACTGTGGCGTTCTCACGCCAGCCTTGTTATTCAATGGCGCCCGTGCGCCGGGGTTTATCGTAGGGACGTCCTTCTCAGGCCGTCCGCTCTTTCTCGTACTACCCGCCGCTTACTTCGAATACAACTCAACGATCAACTGCTCGTTGAATGGCGGTGTCTGCACGTCTTCACGCTTCGGCATCGCCACCACTTTCGCTTTGAACTGCTCGCGGTCCTGTTCGAGCCACGGTACTGCACTCTGGCTCTGCGCCACATTTCGAGCCTCAAGAATCATAGCGTTGGCGTGCATTTTTTCTTTTATGGCGATTTCCTGCCCCACGGTCACGAGGAACGAAGGAATGTTGACCTTCTTTCCGTTTACGCGGACATGGCCGTGCAGCACGAGTTGCCGGGCCTGAGAACGCGATGAGGCCAGTCCTGCGCGCCATAGCACGTTGTCCAGACGCCGCTCGAGCGTGATGATGAGGTTTTCGCCGGTCGGACCCTTGGTTCGAACGGCCTTTTCGAAGTAATTACGGAACTGCCGCTCGAGAAGCCCGTAAGCGCGCTTCATCTTTTGCTTCTCGCGAAGCTGCAAACCGTAACCTGCAACTTTGGGGCGCCGCGACTGCCCGTGCTGTCCCGGAACGAAGTTGCGCTTCTCAATCGCGCACTTCTCCGTGAAGCACCGCAAGCCTTTCAAAAATAGCTTCTGCCCTTCCCGGCGGCACAGGCGGCAGACTGCATCTCGGTGTCTTGCCAACTTTTTTCTCCTTCAACTCAGGTGACGATCGGTTTACAGGTTTGGCGACCCTTCTTCCCGATCCATCTACTCTGTTTCCACAAACTACTCTATTTACTAGAGCCATGAGACCTCGCAATGCAAAATCTCATCACTCGCTTACTGCAAAATCAAACGCGGCGGCGCTTCGGAGGACGGCAGCCGTTGTGCGGAATCGGCGTGATGTCCTTGATCAAAACAATGTGCAGCCCGGCTGCGGCGAGCGCGCGCACGGCGGATTCGCGCCCCGAACCCGGACCCTTCACGCGCACTTCCACACTCTTCATGCCGTACTGGTCGCGCGCCACGCCCGCGGCAGCCAGCGAAGCCTGCTGTGCGGCGTACGGCGTGCCCTTGCGCGAGCCTTTGAAGCCGATGGCTCCCGCCGAGGACCAGCACATCACGCGGCCATCCGAATCCGCGATGGTGATCTGCGTGTTGTTGAACGTCGCGGCAACGTAAACGATGCCGTGGGGCACGACGCGCCGTTCGCGCTTCTTCTTGAACTCTTTTTTACGCTTTGTTGCTGCCGCGCCCGGTTTCGCTGGTGCTGCTGTTGCGTCCGGCACTGCTCCTTTTTGTTCCTTTGGCACTGTTCACTCCGTTTCGTGTCGCTCGAAATCTGATCCGCACTACGCCAAATTCAAAAATCCTGTTCGAATGGGGCCCCCGCCGCGGCGGGTGCCCCTACACTCCACGTTTTCGATTAGCCCTTCTTGCCGGTGACCTTTTTCTTCGCTGCGACTGCGCCGCGACGCGGACCTTTTCTAGTACGCGCATTCGTGTGGGTGCGCTGACCGCGTACCGGAAGATTGCGCCGGTGACGGATTCCGCGGTACGCCTGGATTTCAATCAGCCGGCGAATATTCATCTGGATCTCCTTGCGGAGATCGCCTTCGACACGGCCTTCTTTTTCAATTTCCTGGCGAAGATGGTTCACTTCGTCTTCCGTCAGGTCCTTGATCTTTTTCGTATGATCCACGCCGGCCTTGGCGGATATCGATTTCGCGCGTTCCTGCCCGATGCCATAGATCGAAGTCAGTCCGACCCATAGGCGCTTCTGCGGCGGAAGGTCAACACCTGCGATGCGTGCCATTCTTTCTCCTTAACCCTGGCGCTGCTTGTGTTTGGGATTGGAGCAGATTACCCGCACCACGCCGCGCCGGTGGATCACCTTGCATTTGTCACAAATCGGTTTTACAGATGCTCGAACTTTCATTGTTGCTCACTTCCTGAGTCGCGGACCTTGAAAGTCCGCCACTACATTAGCCCTACAAGCCAGGGGCATTAGATGTTCCAGCCCCTCCCAAAGTCGCAGAACCCAAAATCGCAAATCTGACGGGCCTAAAGGCCCGCCACTACTTATAGCGGTATACGATTCGGCCTCGGGTCAAATCGTAGGGGGAGAGTTCTACGGCTACCTTGTCTCCCGCCAGAATACGGATAAAATTCTTGCGCATTTTGCCGGACACGTGGGCCAGCACCTGGTGCTTGTTCTCCAGTTCCACGCGAAACATGGCGTTCGGCAGCGGTTCGATGACCGTGGCCATAACTTCTATGGCGTCCTCTTTGGGATTGCCAGAGTCTTTCTCTTTTTTCTCGCGAATGGGTCTCGCCATAATCTCCTGCGTTGCCAGCGCCGGATTAAAAACCTTGCGCTGTGGTGCTTACATCTTGCCAAGCCCAGGGCACGATGTTTGGTGCCCCTAACAAATCTTTACCACGACGGACCGGTTACTTCTTTCGGCCTCGTCAGGATCCACGGACCGTTGGCCGTGATCGCTACGGTGTGCTCGAAGTGGGCTGAGGGGCTGCCATCGGCGGTCTCCGCGACCCACTCATCCCGCATGCGCACTGCCGGCTGGCCCGCATTCACCATCGGCTCGACGGCGATAACCATGCCCTCTTGCAACCGCGCGCCGCGTCCCTCTTCGCCGTAGTTCGGCAGGTTGGGCTCGTCGTGCATTTTGGTCCCGATCCCGTGCCCGACAAACTCTCGCACCACCGAATACCCGTGCTGCTCGACCCAACTCTGCACCGCGTGGCCAACATCGCCGAGGCGGTTGCCGGCGCGCATTTTATCAATCGCGCGGTCCAGCGATTCGCGGGTTACATCCAGCAGTTTTTTCACTTCCGGCCGAATCTTGCCGACAGGAACAGTGACCGCGGAATCCGCGAAATATCCGTCCACTTCCATCCCGAAATCGATCGAGACGATGTCGCCTTCGCGCAGCTTGCGCTTCGGCGACGGAATCCCGTGAACAATCTCGCTGTTCACGGAGGTACACAACGTACAAGGATAACCGCGATATCCCTTGAACGCGGGCTTGCCCGGCTTGGCGGCGATTTTTTCCTCGGCAAACTTCTCGAGGTCCATCGTCGTCAACCCCGGGCGAACCATGTCCCGGAGCGCCGTCAAAGTTTCGTGCACGATGAGCCCGGCGCGGTGCATCTTTTCCAGCTCTTCGACACTGCGCAGATGAATCGCCATCGTTTCCGCTTGCTGCCCTTCCACTTTGCGGCTAATGCCCGCCGCGCGCGAGGTGCAAAGTCTTCCAAACCGACTGTTCGACTTCTTCCACGCTTTTCGCGGCGTCCACGTCGTAAAGCAATCCCAGCCGGGTGTAGTACGCAACGAGCGGCTCGGTCTGTTTCTCGTACGCTTTCAACCGGGGCCCTACAATTTCTTCCCGGTCATCCGGCCGCTGCGCCAGCTCCCCGCCGTCGTTATCGCAACGCCCTTCGACTTTCGGCGGGCGCTCATAAATATTGTAAATCTCGCCGCCAACCTTGCACATCCGTCGGCCGGTGATGCGCCGCAGGATCAGCGACGTATCCACGACCAGGTGAATCACAATCGGCCGCCGGAACCCATGCTGCTTCAGCAACTCGCCCAGGTAATGCGCCTGAGCGACGGTTCGCGGAAAGCCGTCAAACACGAAACCGTGCGAGCAATCCGGCTTCTCGATGCGGTCCGCTACGATCCTAAGCACCAGCGAATCCGGAACCAGTTCGCCGCGCTCCATGATCGGCTTGGCCTTTGCACCAAGCTCGGTTCCCGCAGCGATGTGCTCCCGGAGCATATCGCCCGTCGAAAGGTGCGGTACGGCATACTTGGCCGCGAGCTTTTTCGCTTGCGTGCCTTTTCCCGCGCCCGGAGGCCCGAGAAGAATCACGGCGCGATTGAGCTCTTCCGCGGGCCGTTTTTCCGGCACCACTGGGCTCAGCGACATGCTCTTACCGGCGACCGCGCAACCGGCCCTTCCGCGCAAACCCTTCGTAGTTGCGCATGACCAGCTGTGCTTCAAGCTGCTGCACGGTGTCCATGGCCACGCCGACCACGATCAACAAAGACGTGCCGCCGAAATAAAACTGCACGCCCAAACCTTTGAGAAACCAGACCGGGAAGTGGCGGTCAAACCACGCGCCAATGCCCCAGCCGATATGATCGAGATGAATGCCCGCGATCATCCACTCGGGAAGCAGACAAACGATGGCGAGATAGACGGCGCCGATAAACGTGAGCCGTTTCAAGATTTTGCTGACGTGCTCCGACGTGTTGCGTCCCGGCCGGATGCCCGGAATGAAGCCGCCGTTCTTGCGCATGTTGTCAGCCAGCTCCGTGGGATTGAAAACAATCCCGACGTAGAAGAACGAGAACACCAGAATCATCGTGATGTACACGACGGTATAGAGAGGCTCGCCCCATTGCAGGCGTTCCTTGATGGTGTTCAAAAACGCCCATCGAGAGCCGAGCATAAGCGCGGCTGTAGCGGGAAACGCCAGTAGAGAACTTGCAAAAATTGGCGGAATCACGCCGCCGGAATTCACACGCAAAGGCAAGTAAGACGATTGGCCGCCCATCACCTTGCGTCCAATCACGCGCTTGGCGTATTGCACGGGAATGCGCCGCTGGCCACCTTCGACGAAGACGATGAAAGCCACGACGGCAATCATCAAAGCCACGAGGATAATAAGGACGAGGCCGGTGAAAGGCCCCCAGGCCGCGGTGCTGGCCTTGACCCGCAAATCGTCCACGGCGCGGGGCAAGCCTACGACGATGCCCGTGAAGATAATCAAAGACATGCCGTTGCCAATACCGCGCTCGCTGATCTGTTCGCCAAGCCACATGATGAAGGCCGAGCCGGTGGTCAGCGTCAGGATGGTCATCAAAACAAAGCCATAGCCCGGATGGTAGACGAGCGATTGGCCGCTTACATTGGTCGCTTCGAGAGTCTCCGCGATAGTGGTCGACTGAATCACGCTGAGAACAATGGTGAGATAGCGCGTGTACTGGGTGATTTTGCGGCGGCCGAGTTCGCCTTCTTTTTGCAGGCGCTCGAGATACGGAAAAACCACCTGCATCAATTGCAGGATGATGGATGCCGTGATGTACGGCATGATGCCGAGCGCGAAGATCGTAAGCTTGCGGAAATTGCCGCCGCTGAAAAGGTCGAAAATGCCCAGAACGGAGCCTTGCGCCTGATTGAACATCTGGGTGAGGACATCACTGTTGATGCCAGGCGTGGGGATGTGCGCGCCGATGCGGTACACGCCGAGCAGAGCCAGCGTGAACAGGACGCGGTTCCGCAAATCCGGGATGCGGAACATGTTCTTGAGAGCTTCGACGAATCGTTTCATACGGTTATCCTGCGATTCCCCGCACCTTACGACGTTTTCGCTACGACACTTTCGCTACGAAACTTCGTTACGAAACCACGACTTCGAACGTGCCACCTGCCTTGGTAATCTTTTCCTTAGCTGACGCGCTGAACGCATGCGCGTGAATGGTCAGCTTGGTGGTCAATTCGCCGTCGCCGAGAACCTTGATGGGGTCCGTGGCGCGGCGGACAAAGCCATGAGCGCGAAGCAGCAGCGGCGTTACAGTTTCGCCCGCCGGAAAAACGTTCAGCTCCGCCAGGTTCACCACCGAATAGGTTACACCGAACGGATTGTGAAATCCGCGCTTCGGCATGCGGCGATGCAGCGGCATCTGGCCGCCCTCGAAACCGCGCCGGCGCGAATAGCCGCGGCGGGATTTCTGACCCTTGTCGCCGGAACCGGACGTTTTGCCGAGCTTCGAGCCCATGCCGCGGCCGACGCGCACTTTGCGGTGCCGCGAGCCTTTGGGAGGCTTCAAATTCGACAGAGCGTACACCGTCTTCGGCGCGCCCGACTTTGTGGAGGCCTTGCGGCCGCCGGAAACTTTCTTTGCCATCGCTTTACTCCACCACTTCCACGAGATGCCGCACCTTGTGGATCATGCCGCGAATTGCGGGCGTGTCCTCGCGCTCGACAATCTGGTGCATGCGGCGCAGACCGAGGCCGCGGATGCACTGGCGCATGTCATCGGTGCAGCTGATAAAACTGACGACCCACTTGATCTTCACTTTGCCGCCGGCGTTTTTACCGACGCGCTCCACGCTGGATTTTCTTACTTTTGTGCTTGCCATTAGTTACTCTCACCGGCGGCTTTGCTGCGGCCGCTGATTTCGTCCACGGTTTTGGAACGCGTCTCGGCCACTTGCGCGACATCTTTGAGGCCGAGGAGCGCTGCGAACGTGGCTTTCACCACGTTGTGCGGGTTGGAGGTACCAAGAGATTTCGTTAGCACGTTATGAATTCCCGCAACTTGCATCACTTTGCGGACCGGGCCTCCGGCGATGACGCCAGTGCCGTCGGGAGCGGGCTTCAGCAAAACCTGGGCCGAGCCGTAGCGTCCGAGAACCTGATGAGGAATCGAGCTGCCCTTGAGGTTCAGCTTGATCAAATTCTTTTTGGCTTGCTCGATGGCCTTCTTGATGGCCATGGGAACTTCGCGCGCCTTGCCCATACCGAATCCGGCATGGCCGTGGCTGTCGCCGACGACGACGAGCGCCGAGAAGCTGAGATTCTTGCCGCCCTTAACGACTTTGGTGACGCGGTTGATGGCGATGACGTCGTCCTTCAAATCGGACGGATTCACCTCCAAGAGCCTGCGTACCGCTAAACTGTCTCGCAAAATTTGCTTCGACATAGGCTTAGAACTGTAACCCCGCTTCCCGCGCCGCATCGGCGAGCGCCTTGACGCGGCCGTGATACTTGTATCCGCCGCGGTCGAACACTACTTTGCTGACTCCGGCAGTTTTGGCGCGTTCGGCGATGGTCTTGCCGATCACTTTAGCTGCCGCGATATTGCCGCCACCCTTAAGGCCTTTTTTCGTTTCGCCGTCAACCGAGCTGGCGGAGACGAGCGTCTTGCCGGTGAGGTCATCAATGACCTGCGCGTAGATGTGGCCCAGCGAGCGGTACACGCAGAGGCGCGGACGCTCCGTGGTGCCTTCGACGCGCTGGCGAACGCGTTCGTGAACGCGAAGGCGGTGAAGATTTTTCGATAGCTTGCGAACTCTTGCCGATGCCACTGTTTCTTCTCCTGAAACTGAAAACCTGCCGTGTCGCTACAAATCTCAAATCCTGCCAAGACCGGGCACGATGTATCGTGCCCCTACAAATTCGTTTAGGCGGCGCCGCCTGCCTTTGCGCCAGCCTTGCCGGCCTTTTTCTTGAGACGTTCGCCGGTGATGCGGACACCTTTTTGCTTGTACGGATCTGGCGGACGGAGGGCGCGCATGTCGGCTGCGACCTGGCCTACTTTGCCCTTGTCCGCGCCGCTGACGACGATGTGCGTCTGCTTGTCGACGGCAACCTGAATTCCTTCCGGAATCGGAAACTCGATAGGATGCGACTTGCCGAGCGCGAAGGCGACGATTTTGCCTTTGAGCTCCGCGCGGTAGCCGACGCCAACGATATCGAGATCCTTCTTGAAACCTTGCGTGACGCCGTGGACCGCGTTCGCAACCAACGCGCGCGCGAGACCGTGCAGCGCGCGATGATCTTCCGTGTCGCGCAGCGCCGTGAGCACGCCGTCCTTTTGTTCAAACTTGATGCCGTGCGGGACCGGGACGGTAAGCTTGCCCTTCGGGCCCTGCACATCCACCTGGCCGGCCTGCAGAGCGATTTTCACGCCCGCCGGTACTGGAATTGGTTTGCGTCCGATACGTGACATCTGTTCGTCCTTATCTCCGAAGAGCTTAAAACCAAGAACTCGAAACGTTTTACAGCTTGCTCGAACGGGACGCGCTGAAGCGCGCCCCTACAAATTCGACTACCAGACTTCGCAGAGAATTTCGCCGCCTACCTTGGCTTTGCGAGCGGAACGGCCGCTCATCAGGCCTTTTGGCGTCGTCAGGATGTTGATACCCAGGCCGCCCACGACCGGGCGAATATCCAGCGCACCGAGATAGCGGCGCGAACCGGGACGCGAAATGCGCTTTACGCCGGTGATGACGCTGCGGCGGTCCGGGGTGTACTTGAGGAAAACGCGAAGAATCTTGCGCGTCTTGTTTTCGTCCACCATCTTGAAGGTGGAGATATAGCCTTCTTCTTTCAAAATGCGGGCGATTTCTGTCTTGAGCTTCGACGCGGGCACGTCCACGCGCTGGTGCTTGGCGGCGGAAGCGTTGCGAATGCGCGTCAGAAAATCGGCGATGGGATCCGTTTGCATCTTTTCTCCTGCGCCGCTTCACGCGGCGACTCTCCTAAAGCTCCTACCAGCTGGCTTTCACGACGCCGGGAATTTCTCCCTTGAGCGCCATACCGCGGAAACAGATTCTGCACATCTGGAACTTGCGGATGTAGCCGCGAGCGCGGCCGCAGACACGGCAGCGATTGCGAACGCGCACCTTGAATTTCGGCTTTTTGTGCGTTTTGGCGATTTTTGCGAGACGTGCCATTTATTGCGCTCCTCCAGGAACGCGCAGGGGAACTCCGAGACCTTTGAGAAGTTCACGGCCTTCCTCGTCGTTCTTTGCGGTGGTGGTCAGGGTAACGTTCATGCCCTTGATCTTGTCCACGCGGGTGTAGTCGATTTCCGGAAACACGAGCTGATCCTTGAGGCCCAGCGTGTAGTTGCCGCGGCCATCGAAAGCATTCGAGGGCAGCCCGCGGAAGTCGCGAACGCGCGGAAGAACCACGTTACAGAGCCGGTCGAGGAACTCGTACATTTTTTCTCCGCGAAGAGTGACCGCGCAGCCGATGGGCATGCCTTTGCGGATTTTGAAGTTGGCGATGGACTTCTTGGCGCGCGTGATGATGGCTTTCTGGCCGGTAATCTGGCCGAGCTCGACGGCAGCGGTATCGAGCAGCTTGGCGTTCTGGCTGGCTTCGCCGAGGCCGATGTTCACCGTGATCTTGGACAGTTTCGGAACGGCCATTTTGTTGTTCCAGCCGAAGCGCTTCATCAGCGCAGGCACCGTTTCGCTGCTGTATCGTTCGTGTAGTCGCGTCTTCATTCTCTTCTGTTCCTTGTCCTTTGCCTACGAGCCCTTACTTATCCAAGGTGGTGTTGCAGCGCTTGCAGACACGCACTTTCGTTCCGTCCGGCAGAATGCTGTGGCCGGTGCGGGAATGCTTCCCGCAGCTGGGGCAGACGATCATGACGTTGGAAACATTGACCGGCCCCTCTTTTTCGACGATGCCGCCCTTGATGTTTTTGCCAGGGTTGGGCCTTGTGTGCCGCTTGATGATCGAAGCGTGCTCGACCACAACCGTATTTTTCTTCGCGTTGACCGAAAGCACGCGGCCCGTTTTGCCAGAATCCTTGCCGGCGATGATCTTTACGTTGTCGCCTTTGCGGATGCTGAGCGTGTGCCGTTCGGCTCTTTGATGATGAAGTGTCATTGCCTACCAAACCTCCGGAGCCAGCGAGACAATCTTGGTGAACTTTTTGTCGCGCAACTCTCTTGCCACCGGGCCGAACACGCGCGTTCCCACGGGTTCGCCGGCATCGTTGATCAAAACCGCGGCGTTATCGTCAAACCGGATGTAGGTGCCATCCTTGCGACGCCGCTCTTTGCGCATCCGGACAATCACGGCCTTGACGACCGTGCCCTGCTTGACCTGGCTTTCCGGTGTAGCTTCCTTTACCGACGCGGTGATGACGTCGCCGAGACCCGCTTTGAGTCCGGCGTCGCCGCCCACAGGCATAATACACATCAGCTTCCGCGCGCCGGAATTGTCGGCTACCGTCAGCCAGGTTCGCATCTGAATCATGGTCTGCTCCCCTGTCCCGCTTACTGGGCTGACGCATTCCGCGTCAGCACTTCCTTGAGCCGCCAGCGCTTCAGGCGGGAAAGCGGCCGCGAAGCCACAATCCGCACCGTGTCGCCCTGTTTCGCCTCACGCTGTTCATCGTGGGCGTAAAACTTTTTGGTGATGCGCACCACGCGGTGATACTTGGGGTGCTGTACCAGCCGGACCACTTCCACGACGATGGTCTTTTCCATCTTCGCGCTGGTAACTTTTCCGGTGAGCACGGTTTGCTCGCCGCGTCCGGTTTCTGTGGTAGCCGCTGCTGCGGCCGGTGTTCCGGTTGTCATTACGCCTTCCCTGCTGCTTTCTGCCGCGTGGCGGTAATTTCCTGCGCGCGGAGCAATGTTTTGACGCGCGCCAAATCTTTTTTGGACTCACGCAAGCGCTTGAGCGCTTCGGCCTGCCCGGTCGAGAGCTGAAACTTCAGCCGGAAAATCTGCTCGGTCAGCTCTTTTTGCTGGGCTTCGAGTTCGTGAACGCCCGCTTCGCGAATTTTTTCAATGCGCTTCGGCATGGCTTATAAACTCCCCGCGCGAGTTACGAATTTCGTCGGAATCGGCAGCTTGTGCGCGGCGAGCTGCATGGCTTCCTTGGCTGTGGCTTCGTCCACGCCCGCCATTTCAAACATGATGCGTCCCGGCTTCACTACGGAGACCCACTTTTCCGGCGCGCCTTTGCCTTTGCCCATGCGGGTTTCCGCGGGCTTCTTGGTAAAAGGCTTGTCCGGAAAAATGCGGATCCAAAGTTTGCCGCCGCGCTTGATGAAGCGCGTGATGGCAACGCGCGACGCTTCGATCTGGCGGTCGGTAATCCACGCCGCTTCCAGAGCTTTCAGTCCGTAATCGCCGAACGCGAGACTACCGCCGCGCCAGGCTTTGCCTGTGCGCCGGCCGCGCATCTGCTTCCGGTACTTCACTTTCTTCGGCATCAACATCGCTGTGTTCTCGCTTCCCTAAACTCGCCGGCTGCGTATTACATTGCATCCGTTTGTAAACTTTTATGCTGCCGCGACCGCGTCGCGCTCCTTCTGGACCTTCGAGGCGCGCTTCGGAACGTTTTCGCCCTGATAAACCCAGCACTTCACACCGATCACGCCGTACGTTGTGTTCGCTTCCGCCGTGCCATAATCAATGTCGGCGCGCAGCGTCTGCAGAGGAAGACGTCCTTGCAAATACCATTCTTTGCGGGCGATTTCCGCGCCGTTCAGACGGCCTGCGACGCGCACCTTGATTCCTTTGCAGCCGAAACGCAGCGCCGAATCCACGGCTTTGCGCATAGCGCGGCGAAACGCAACGCGCTTTTCAAGCTGCAAGGCAATCGATTCCGCAACGAGCTGTGCATCCAGCTCCGGGCGATGCACTTCCTGAATATCAATGTGCACTTCGCGCTTGGTACGTTTTTGCACGTCCTGCTTGAGCTTGTCGATTTCCGCGCCCTTGCGGCCGATGATGATGCCAGGCCGGGCGGTGTAAATACGCACCACCAGCTTGTTGGCAGCGCGTTCGATATCAATCGAGCTGATGCCCGCGCTCTTGAGTTTTTCTTTGAGCTCGCGGCGCAGCTTCACGTCTTCATGCAGCAGCTCGGCATAGTCGCGGTCGGCGTACCAGCGCGATTTGAACGGCTTGTTGTAGCCGAGTCGAAATCCGTAAGGGTGCGTTTTCTGTCCCATAGGTCTCCTTACTTCTTGCCCTTCTTGGGGGCCGGCTTTTTGCCGGTCAAAGCTTTGCGAACGCGGCGGATAGTTCCGCGCGCGCCCTTCTGCGCTTCCGCTTCCGCCTGGTTGGCTGCAACGCGTTCCGCCGCCGCCATATGGTGTTCGGCAACGCCGACCCAGATGTGCGCGGTGCGTTTCTGGTAACGGAACGCGCGTCCCATCGGCGCGGGACGAATACGCTTCCAGCGCGCGCCTTCGTTCACAAAACAGGTGGAAACGAAAAGCTCATCCACATCAAGCGGCGAGCCGGAGTCTTCCGCTTTGCGCTCGGCATTGGCAATCGCGCTGCGCAGCACTTTTTCAATGTGCCGGCCGGCGCGCTTCGGCGTGTAGCGCAGCGTCTGCAAAGCGTCCTGAGCCTTTTGCCCGCGAATCAGGTCGATCACGAGCCGCGCCTTTTGCGGCGACATGCGGACATGCCGCGCCATAGCGTGCGCTTCAATCGTGCCAGCTTGTGCTTGTGTCTGTACGTCAGCCATAAATTATGCCTTCGGCGCTGGAGCTGCGCCGCCTCCTGCTGGTGCTCCGCCGCCCGCCGGAGCCGCCCCCGCTGCCTTTTCGAGCGCCGCTTTCACGGAGTGACCTTTAAACGTGCGCGTCGGCGAAAATTCACCGAGCTTGTGCCCGATCATCTGCTCCGTCACATAGACCGGGATGAATTTCTTGCCGTTGTGCACGGCAATGGTGTGGCCGATCATCTCCGGCACGATCGTGGAACGTCGCGACCAGGTCTTCACCACTTTCTTTTCATTACGCGTGTTCAGCCCTTCGACCTTTTCGCGCAGGTGGCCGTCAACAAACGGCCCTTTTTTCAGTGAGCGTGCCATCGATTCTCTATTCCTCCACTCGGCGCAAGCGGCCCCACTGCGCTCGCCGCATCTTCTTGAAACCTCTGACCGGCCCTGGAACGCGGTGCGACTTCGGGCAAAACGGGCACACGAACCTGGTGCCTTGCGCGTTCGGAATCCGTTCCACAATCACCGCCCAGCCCGGCTTGCACAACTTGTAGAGAACCGGCTCCGGCGGCGGTACCACCACTTTTCCTGCCGGACGCAGCGGCTTAGTGTTCTTTGCAGCCGCGCGCTTTGTTACCCGCTTTACGGGACGCGCTGTCCGCTTTGCGCCCCTGCGTATCGCTGACCGCCGTCCTGCTGTTCTTGCATTCCGTGTTGCGCTCATCGCGTTTGCTCTCGACCGGGCCGCTCTGGCATCACCGCCCGGCTTCTAGCGTTTGCTGCGTCACGCTCGTCTTGTTACGTTTTGCGTCTTTACTTCCTGCGCTCGACGATGTTTCTATCGGTGCGCTTGTTGTTGCGCGTCTTCTTGCCCAGCGTCGGGAAAGCCCAGGGCGTTTGCGGATGATTGCCCTTCACTTTGCCTTCACCGCCGCCGTGCGGGTGATCCACCGGGTTCATGGCCACGCCGCGAACCGTCGGCTTGATACCGCGCCAGCGTGTACGGCCGGCCTTGCCGAACGTTTCGTTTTCGTGGTCGAGGTTGCCGACCTGGCCAACCGTTGCCATGCACTCCAGCGAAAATTTTCGCACTTCCCCGGAAGGCAGCTTTACGAGAGCGATGTCGCCTTCTTTGCTCAAGAGCTGCGCCGAGCCGCCTGCCGAACGAACGACTTGTCCGCCGCGGCCGGGATTCAGCTCGAGGTTGTGGACCATCGTGCCGGGCGGAATGTGCTTAATCTGCAGCGCATTGCCCGGAAGGATATCCGCACCTTCGCCTGTCGAAACCGTGGCGCCAACTTCGAGTCCCACGGGGTGCAGGATGTAGCGTTTGTCGCCGTCCGCGTAATGCAGCAGCGCAAGGTTGGCGCTGCGGTTCGGGTCGTACTCGATAGCGGCCACCTTTGCCGGGATGCCGGCTTTGTCGCGCCGAAAATCCACCTGGCGGTACTGCTTCTTGTGGCCGCCGCCGCGGTGCCAGACCACGATTTCGCCGTGGTTATTCCGGCCGCCGGAGCGCTTCTTCGGCTCAAGCAAAGCCTTCTCCGGCTCCTGCTTGGTGATGTGGCTCTTGTCCACGACGGTGATAAACCGCCGCGAAGCTGTGTACGGATTAAAGCTCTTCAGTCCCATCGCTGCCTCTTACCTCTTACTTAATCTCGTTTCGCCCGCCGGGGCCCGGCACTACAGGTTCTCCGCGTACTCGATCATTTTTTCGTCTTTGGCGAGCTTGACGTATGCTTTCTTCCAATCGCGCCGGTAGCCTTCGTTCTGGCCGCGGCGGCGCATTTTGCCGACAAAGTTCGCGGTGCGGACCGCGTCGACCTTCACCTTGAAAATCTGCTGAACCGCTTCTTTGATCTGCGTCTTGGTAGCGGAAGCGGAAACTTCAAACACCACCGTGTGCTGCGTTTCCTTTACGCCCAGGCCTTTTTCCGTGATGATCGGCCTGCGAATGATTTGATAGTGCGGGGCAGACATGAGTTATTCCCTCCCCTTTTTCTTGGCCGGTTTTGCCGCTTTTGCTGCGGCCGGCTTTGCTTTTTTCGCTGCTGCTTTTGGCGCGGCTGCTTTTGCCGGCGCTGCAGCAGGAGCGATGGTGGCCACGTCCGGAACAACCACGGGACGCTTTTCCGGATCGAGCGTGTGGCTCAACCGCAGAACCGCATCTTTCGAGAGCAGCACCAGATCATGCCGCAGCACATCATACGGCTGAAGCACGTGAGGCTCGGAAACCTTCACACCTTCCAGATTGCGGCTGGCGAGTTCCAGGTTGCGGTTTTCGCCGTGCGACACCAGCAAAGCGGACTTGCTGCCGTTCAGTTTTCCAAGCGCTTTACGCAATCCTTGCGTCTTGTGCGATTCGAGTTCGAGTGCGTCAAGCACGGTCAGTTTTTGCTCCGCGAGCTTTGCCGAAAGAGCCGAGCGCAGCGCGCCGAGCAGCATCTTCTTCGGCAGCGCATAGCCGTAGCTACGCGGTTTCGGCCCATGCACCGTGCCGCCATGGCGCCACAAAGGCGAACGAATTGAGCCGACACGCGCGCGGCCGGTGCCCTTCTGCCGCCACAGCTTGCGGCCCGCGCCGCTCACTTCGCTCTTATCCTTGGTCTTGTGGGTGCCCGAGCGCAGCTCGCGCAAGTGCCAGCGCGACGCTTCGTGCAACAGGTGCTGATTCACCTTCGCGCCAAAAATCGCGTCGGCCAGTTCCACCTCTCCCACTTTCTTGCCATCCCAATTGACTACGTCGACGACCGCCATAATTTCGCGTCCTTCTTCAGACTGAAAACTAAAAACCCACACCGCTTATAACGACTGCTGCGCCTACTTCTTTTTGCGCGTCTTGCTGATAAAAATGTACGTTCCGCTTGGCCCCGGCACGGATCCCCGCACAAGCAGCAGGTTTTCGTCCGTATCCACTCGCACGACTTTCAAATTTTTCGCGGTCACTCGCTGATTGCCCATGTGGCCCGGAAAGTGCTGGTTCTTCCACACGCGCGACGGAAACGAACTGCCGCCGATGCCGCCTGGCGCGCGGTGAAACATCGAGCCGTGTGTCGCGTCGCCGCCGGCGTAATGCCAGCGTTTTACGCCGCCGGCAAAGCCCTTGCCTTTGCTGACGCCGCTCACATCCACCAACTCGCCGGCTTTAAAGTTTTCGACCAGCACGCGGTCGCCGACCTTCGTTTCGTCTTTCGACTCTTCGATGCGCACTTCCTGAAGCACTTTCATCGGGGCCACATTGGCCTTCTTGAAGTGCCCGGTCATGGCTTTGTTCACGCGCTTCGGATTGACGAATTCGACGAGACCGAGCTGCGCCGCCTCGTAGCCGTCGTTTTCTTTCGTCCGGCGTTGCACCACGACGCACGGACCGGCTTGCAGCACGGTGCAGCCGACGAGCGAACCGTCCGTCTCGAAGATCTGCGTCATGCCCAATTTAATTCCGATAATTCCGTTGACTGGCATTTCCCTTTTCCCTCTTTCGCAGCGTGCCTTCCGGCTGGTATTGGCTGCGTCCTGCTTCCCCTGATTTTTCCTTACTTCTTACTTCTTTACTTCTCCGCGCCGCTTTTACTTCGCTGCGGCGTGACCGAACGCCTTGATTTCCACGTCCACACCCGGCGGAAGATCGAGCTTCATCAGCGCGTCCACCGTGTCCGGCGTCGGCTCGAGAATGTCAATCAGGCGCTTGTGCGTGCGCATTTCAAACTGCTCGCGCGATTTCTTATCCACGTGCGGCGACCGCAAAACCGTCCAGCGGTTGATCGTGGTCGGAAGAGGAATCGGCCCGGCAACGTCCGCGCCGGTACGCTTTGCCGTATCCACGATTTCCTTCGTGGACTGGTCCAGAATGCGGTGGTCGTACGCTTTCAAACGAATCCGAATTTTGTCGCCTTGTCTCATTATTTATTCCACAACCCTCTCTTTTACCCAGCGAACCCGATTACTCGATAATTTCGACGACGGCGCCGGCGCCAACGGTGTGGCCGCCTTCGCGAATGGCGAAGCGCAAGCCCTTCTCGAGCGCTACCGGCGTGATCAGCGTCACTTCACAGCTTACGTTGTC
>Ga0181531_10000054_pt1 | contig 98419 bp, 79 predicted proteins | sample PEATcosm2014_Bin_38_FD_119743 | JGI IMG/M metagenome (GOLD analysis project Ga0181531, IMG submission 119743) | Peatland microbial communities from MTU Mesocosm Facility, Houghton, MI, USA - PEATcosm2014_Bin11_10_metaG | ecosystem: Environmental > Terrestrial > Soil > Wetlands > Peat | place... | reverse complement strand
CCGGAAGCCAGCCCGCGAGAGATTTCCTCGCGCTCACGCAGCGTGAGCGCGAGGAGCGCACGCCGCCGGACGGCCGGAGCAATCCCACCGTGACGCGACACCAAACACCGAATGGAGGAATGTTCTTTCCCAAAAGCACGCTCAATCTCATGCAACGTCTGTCCTGCCTTCCAACGACGCCACACGTCGCTCTTCTGCTCCGCGGAAAGCCCAAACCGTCTCCCTTGTTTCATAAACACCACCTTTGAAAGTAGCTTTATACCAGATGGTGTTGCATCGACCGGCTGAACCGGCAGCATTTACCGGACAAATGGATTTCGCTCCTCGTCCCACCCCGCAAACGAATTTCACCGATTACGCCGATATTTGTGCACGCAATGCGAAATCGCAGGACTGTAAAATATGGTGCAAAAATAGAGCGATGGATTTAATGATTATTATTTTCAGCGCAACTTACTGTAAACAGGCAAGATAGAGATGCAATCTCACCGGACAATCACTCTCTGATCTCAATATCATCCGATCGCGTGAAATATCTCAGCTCACCATTAAATAGTCCCAGCGAATATTTAACGCAGGTGAAACACCCCCGTCGTCGTCGTTGAAATCGCCCCCGCCACGGAAACTGAATTTCCGCCTAGTCGAAATCCCCATCGCCAACCGCCACCGCCATCGCACGCGCGGATCCACGGAATATTTTTGCGATTTATTCACGATGAAAGGGAAATCGCAATTGGGCGTCAACGATGCTGAGGGGTGTATCACTTTTCCCCGCCCTGTAAGCTACCCCGTCAAAGCCGCTGCGGAAAGGTCAGCAAACAACGCCAGGCCGCACGAGTTCGCGCCTGACCGATTATGTCACTCCCATCCATTGCTGCTGTTCAGCCCCCAGCTCCGCCACAATTCCTTCTCCCTGCAAGTAGACGAAATACTCTCCTGGAGAAAGCTGTGCAAACCGAGCCATCCGTCGCTTCGCTTCGGTCAGACCTTCAACCGTCGTGATCCACAGCGTGTTTCCATTAGAGCGTCTCTTAAATATGTCGAATCTGTGATTCATCGTAGCCTCCCCGCAATCTCCGAAGAGAGTTCCGAACGAAGAAGCGCATTTCAATCTCCGTTCGCGAAGCTTTAAATTACTCCCACTCGATCAACCACTTCGGCTCCTAAGAGCGGTCCACCCTGCACTTCGCCTGTACGAACCCGCAGGGTATTTTCTTCGGCGACACAAGCAAAATATTCCATCAGCGGCACTTGCGGCCATAAGGTAAGTTCCCTACGCCCCTAAAGACTTTGCCGTATCGTCACCCTCCGCATCGCCGCGTACAATTCTTCATGCAAGAGTTCTCTTACGAGGTGAAGCCGATGCACATTTCTCACATTCGCCGCGCGCTTAAGTCGCTCGGACTTTCAAGTCTGTTGGCAATGGCCGCAATCCTGTTCGCGATTCCGGCCGCGTCTTCCACCGCCTCAGCGCAGGTAGTTCTGTCTGTAACGGTCGCTCCCCCCGTTCTTCCCGTTTACACGCAGCCCGTTTGTCCCGGCGACGGCTACCTCTGGACACCCGGCTACTGGAGCTACAGCGACGACGGCGGATATTTTTGGGTTCCCGGCACGTGGGTGGAACCGCCCACGGTTGGCTTGCTTTGGACGCCCGGCTACTGGGGCTGGTCGAATGGCGCCTATCTATGGAATGCGGGCTACTGGGGACCGGAAGTCGGTTTCTACGGCGGCATCAACTACGGTTTCGGTTACATCGGCACGGGCTACGCCGGCGGTTATTGGACCGGCGGCCACTTCTTCTACAACTCCCGTGTGAATAATGTGAATGTGAACATCGTCCACAACGTTTATCAGAAGACAGTCGTCGTGCACAATTCGCACGTCAGCTTTAACGGTGGCCGTGGTGGCGTCAGCGCGCGTCCCACCGCAGCACAGGAAAGATTCGCCCATGAACAGCACACCGCGCCCACGGCAGTTCAGGAGCAGCATGTCACCGCAGCTCGCTCTGACCGCAGTCAGTTCGCTTCGGTCAACCACGGACGCCCATCGGTGGTCGCAACAGCGAGGCCCGGCGAATTCAAAGGTCCTGGCGTAGTCCAGGCCAAAGCGTCCGCATCGGACCGCATCGGCAACTCGCGCACGGAAAGCAGATCCACCGCTACGCCGCGCAGTGAAAACTCCGCGCGAACGGAAACCACAACGCGGACGGAGCCAAAATCGGAAGCCACGCCGCGCACGGAATCGAAGTCTGCGACCACGCGTGAACCGAAGACCGAGGCCAAGCCGAGGACTGAGTCGAAGCCTGCGACAAACCGCGAGCCGAAAACCGAGGCCAAACCGAAGACCGCATCGAAACCTGCGGCAACGCGGGAACCGAAGACGGAAACCGAACCGAAAGCAGAGTCAAAACCCGCTACAACGCGCGAACCCAAAACCGAAGCCAAGCCCAAGACGGAGTCGAAGCCAGCAGCGACGCGGGAACCGAAGTCCGAAGCTAAGCCAAAGGCGGAGCCGAAACCGGCGGCAACTCACGAATCGAAGCCCGCGGCGAAGCCGAAAGCTGAACCAAAGCCAGCTGCCACACACGAATCCAAACCCGCGACAACGCACGAATCAAAACCGGCCGCGACGCATGAATCGAAACCTGCGGCCAAACCCGAATCAACCCCGAAGCCAGCGGCCACGCACGAAGCGGCACCGAAGCCGGCAGCGGCGCAACACGAATCGGCTCCTGCGCACGAGGAAAAACCGAAGCGCTAACCAGCGCGAAACGCCGATCGGGGCGGAGACGCGGCGCGTCGCGACTTTGCGCCGCTAACTCTGCCCCAATTTTTTTCGCGCGGAAATAAACAGCGATATCGCGAGCAGCGCAAAGAGCAGCACGCCGACGCCTGGGGCGTTGCTCATCGCTGGGAATTTTTCGCCCAAGGCGAACATTTTCTCGGGCCACGGCAAGCGCAGCACTACGCCGAGCCAATGCGGCACGTGCTTGCTGAGCTCCGGGTCCTGCAGCAAATTCAGGACGATCGCTAGCAGCCCGAAGACGCCGCCGGCCGCAATCAATCCGCTGGCGTAGAGTGATCCAGGACTCACTTCGCTCTCCGCGTCGCTCTTTTTCTCCAGGCCCTGCTCTGCCAGCCAGCGCACCAGGCCTCCGGCAAACATCGCCATCGTCGTGGCAATCGATAAATACGATCCCACGGCGAACGGCAGCGAACGCACGCCCAGTAATTCCACCGCGATCACCAGAAATACGCCCAGAAAGACGAGCCGCCACGGCAGCCTCTGATTCAATATCCCGCTGATCACCGTCGCCATCAGACGAGCTTGCGGCGCCGCCGCCTGATCGCTGCCGATTCCTTGCACCCACTGCACTTCGATCTGCTTCGTTCCGGGATCGTACAAATATTTTCCGTCCGGCACTTCGTGTGAACCCAGCGCATTCACCAGCGTGTAAGTTTTCCCGTTGTACGAATAGCCGCGCTCCTGCACGTCGACTCCCGGCTGCAGATGATCGATATCCAGTGCGATCTGCACTGGCTTGTATTGCGCCAGGCCAATGTTCATGAGGATCAGTGTGCCGCCAATCGCAAACGACGAAACCATCACGCCGATCACCAGCGCCACCTGCTGCCAGTAAGGAGTCGCGCCCACCAGGTAGCCCGTCTTCAAATCCTGCGAAGTGGCGCCTGCAATCGCCGAAGCGATGCACACGACGCCGCCGATCGTCAGTGCGAGCACCTGATAAGGCGTCGAGGTCCAGTGAATCACCAGGAACACGGCGCAGGTGGCCATCAGGGTGGCAATCGTCATCCCGCTGATCGGATTCGACGAATTGCCAATCAATCCGCTGATGCGCGACGCGACCGTCACAAACAAAAATCCAAAGACCACGACGAACAGCGCGGCCAGCAAATCCGAAAAGCCGCTGGTCATCGCTCCCGGAATCGGCTTGAATTTCAGCAGCGCCCACATCATCGCCACAATCACCGCCGACCCCACTAGCACCACGCGCATGGACATATCGCGCTCGGTGCGGTCCACGGCTGCCACCGACGCCGCCGCTTGCTTCGCGCGAATATCCTTGATCCCTGCCTTCAGCGCCGAAAAAATTGTCGGCAAAGTCTTGATCAAAGTGATCAGCCCAGAAGCAGCCACCGCCCCCGCGCCAATCGATCGAATGTAGCTGCTATAAAGTTGATCCGGCGTCATCAGCCCGATGGGAATTGTCGACGGATACAGCGCCACATTGCCCGAGAGCGACCCGAAAAATTTGATCGCCGGCATCACCACGAGCCAGGAAATCACGCCGCCGGCAAAAAGCGTTCCGGAAACGCGCGGCCCGATGATGTAACCCACTCCCAAATATTCCGAAGTGATGTTCGCGCGGAACGATGAGCCGGGCAGCCATTTCGGCTGATAGTCCGGCTGCGACGGCCACATGCGCAGCGTGTTCATCGCAAAGGTGTAGACCCCGCCGAGGCCCAGTCCCCAGAACACGCGGCCGGCGAACGATCCGCCGCGCTCGCCCGCCACCAGCACGTCCGCGCACGCCGTGCCCTCGGGAAACGTCAAGTTGCCGTGCTCTTTCACGATCAACTGCCGCCGCAGCGGAATCATGAACAGGACGCCGAGCCATCCGCCCATCAGCGCCAGAAAAAATATCCGCCAGTATTCCGCGTTCAGCGAAAATCCCAGGAAAATCAGCGCCGGCATGGAAAAAATCACGCCCGCCGCCGCGGATTCGCCCGCGGAGCCAGTGGTCTGCACGATATTATTTTCCAGAATTGTGGAACGGCCGAACGCGCGCAGAATGCTGATCGAAAGCACCGCAATCGGTATCGAGGCGGACACCGTCAACCCCGCGCGCAACCCCACATACACCGACACCGCGCCAAACAGCACCCCAAACAGCGACCCCAATATCACCGCGCGCAGGCTGAATTCCGCTACGCTCTCCCCCGCCTCCACGTAAGGACGAAATTCCCCCGGCGGTGCAGTCGAACTCCACTGTTTCGTCGCCATCCAACCCCCGTGGCCATTGCACTGGCTTCATTCCGCGCCAACAAGCCAATTTGGCCCCTTACCGCCGGGCAACTTAGCACCACCAGCAGAGCCAAGCAAGCCGCATTCCTCTCGCGCTGGAAGTTACGGGTGATTTTGATTGTGGAAACGGGAAATCGATATGCGGGGTTCGCGGGTTGGGAGTGGTGAAGGGTGAAACGCGGAGGGCGGGCCGAAGTGGCCGAAAAAGTGGCGATTAGAAAAAATTTTGTCGTTTGTTCTGAGGGCTTTGGCGCGATTTCTAATTTTCGAGAAGTAGCGATTAGAAAGGCGTGGTTGGTGAGTAGTGATTAGTCATTAGTGAACCGCGAAGCCTGACAGGCGACTCGAGAATCGCGACTGATCGGTTGCCGTGGAGGAGCCAACAAATTGCGACAAAAACTAGCGATTGATTGGGGGAGAGAGGCGTGGCCGCGCGGGCTGCGGAAGCGCGAGCAGCGTCGACCATGTAGCCCCCTTGTGGTGATGAAATTAGCGCACGAGTGGTGATAGCACAGTAGTTACTATGATTCAAGTTCAAGCTGTGGGCTGTGACCTCGCGGGGCCGGATCGGACCGGGTCCCTTCCAGCCTGCGACTAAACACGCCCACCCAAGATGCGGTCGATCTGCCGAAGATGGTTCAAATCGTGAGCCGCTTCCAAGCGGACGAACTCCTCGACCGTTTGCCGTCCGCGTACCTCGTGGACCCCATAGCACTCCACCCACCGCGCGCGCGGGACCGACTCCAACAGTCGCAGGTTGCTCTCGCGCAGCGCCCGAAAGACCCCCGCCGAAAGGCTCGCATCTTGCTGCGCATAACCCAAGCGCTCCGCCCATACGTCCTGATCCCACCACGTCAAGGCCACGCCCGGATTCGCCAGCATGTTTCGCAATCGCCACCCCATCGCCAGCTCCGCGTCCGCCAAGTGCGCTACGATCTCGGCGATTGACCACTTTTCAGGCGCAGGACGCCGGATCAACTGCTCGGGCGCGACATCGCGCAGACGCCGATCGAGTTGCGAAGGGGTGGCTCGTTGTACAGCGATGGGCTCCTCATCGCCAAGATAGCTTAGGACTCGAGTTCGGTATGCTTCGAACGTCTCTTCCATTGGTCCTCCCGGTAGGCTGCGCATGCGGCCGAACACCACCAAGGCTCGGAAGGAAGGAGCCGAGTCCGCCGCGGCGGAATGATTATAGGATGTGATTTTCACACGAGCTACCAAACGATTGCGATGCTGGATGAGGCAGCTGGGGAGCTAACTGACCGACAATTGCATCACAAGAGGGGCGAAGGCCAAGCGTTCTTGAAGGGTGCGGCTTTATCCGTGGCGTCGAGCGGGCGGTTCGCGAAGCGCCCCTACCAATCAACGAAGGAGCCTTCAACCGAACCATTCCGTTTTCGCGCGCGCCCACCCACCGATCAATTCCTGAATCGCTCGGCCTCGGCGAATCATCTCTGCACCATCAATCCGAACGTGCATAATGTTGCGGCAATGGCGGGCACGGCATGCCGTGCCCCTACATATTCGATGTTGCGCGGCGGGCTCAGGGCCGAACCCCACAGGAGATCCACATGAAAGCGAAGGTCAAGGCAGCGAACGCGCAGCTCAAACTTTTCTTGCCAGCAGGTGCACGACTCAATTTTTTCGCGGCACTCGCGCTGACTTGCGCCGCGCTGACCTTTACCGCGCCGCAAGCGTCTGCGCAGGGCGCCGCGCAAATGCCGAAGCAGTACACGCCGCCGACTGGCGAGCCTGTGCCGCAGAGCAGCACGCTCGCGGAGGCGCCGCCGGCGCCCGCGCTGCCTGCTGACTGGACCAAGCAGCTTGCCGACCACCACGAAGCCATCACGACCGACCGCGTGCGCATTCACGTTTTCAGGTTGCGCCCCGGCGACGACTTGCTCGGAGGCATCCGCGCTTACGTCAACGCCAACCACATACAGGCCGCGGTGCTGCTGAGCGCCGTGGGCAGCCTGACGCAGGCTTCTATCCGCTACGCCAACCAGCCCGAAGCGCACATCCACACCGGGCACTTCGAGATCGTTTCCATTACTGGCACGGTGGAAGAAGGCGGCGAGCACGTGCATCTTTCCATCGCCAGCGGACAAGGCACCATGATCGGCGGGCATCTGATGACTGGGTGCAAAATCTACACCACAGGCGAGATCACGCTGGCCGAATTGATCGGCGTCCGCTTCACGCGCGAAACTGACACACAAGGCAGCGGCTGGGATGAACTGAAAATCTATCCGAGCAAGCCGTAACGAAGAGAGATCCCCGCCTGCGACAGGCAGGCTTCACCCGCTGTCGCGGGTTCCCTTCGCAGAATCTCTCAGGGCAGTCAGTATGACGGCGCTACCCTTCGAGCCGGCACTGCCGGTCCTCAGGGTGAGCCGCGCTTTCGCGCGATTCAGAAAGAGCACAGGCAAGATTGAAACGTCGTAGCTTTCGCGCAGCCGTTCCCGCGCGTTTTCGAATTGCGTACGGTCCGCGTGGCGCTCAGCTGCCGCCGCCTCATTGCGGCGCCGGCAGAGTGTAATCGAATTCGTACGAATGTTTTCCCGCTGCAATAATAATATTCATCTTCCCCGCGATGCCCGTCAGCTGCCCTGTGCCCGAATCCGGCACCACGGTTATGGACAGCTGCAATTCCCCGTGCGCCATCGTGCCGCTATGCTGCAGGACGAAGCTTCCGCTGCGGCCTTGCAACGTCCCCGTGACACGCTCGAGCGCCACATACCCCGCTGAGCCTTTCACATCGGTCCCGGCTGTTAGCATCGTTCCCTTCGCTGTTGCTTCCAGATCGCCGTGATACTGCTTGTCGAGCGAATACCTCCCGAGCGTGGATCCCTCCGCCTTGTCCGCCTCCCCCTGCGGGTCCACCTTCACCTCTAACGCCCCAGCAGCGTGTTCCGCCACGGTCTTCTCCTTTTGCGCCACAGAAGGAATAGCCAAGCAGCGAGTCAGCAGCAGCACTGCAAAAATCCGCGCGCAAGTTTTCATAAGTGAAAGCACCCCACGAGCATTCTGCCGCCCGCTACCTCACAATTCAACGCAAAGAATTCCGCATGGCGAGCTGTCAGCGCGGCTGCGAAACTTTCGTCGTGGCAGGCTGTGCGAAATCTTCGAGGCGGCGGGCTAGGGACTCCGGCAGTTCGGCTTCGAGATGCATGTGGCCGTCGGCGACTTCGGAGTGGAGGACGCGGCCGGTGGCGTGGACTAGAGAGAGATTGCGTCCGTCCGAAAGCGGGATGCGCAGATCGACGTGCACCAGCGGATCTACCGGGAGAGTGGCGTCCATGCGGGCCAGTAAATCTTCCAGGCCTGCGCCGTTGACGGCGGAGGTGAAAATTTTGTTTTCGTTACGGCCGTTGGCTTTCTCGAGCGCGGCGAGTTCTTCGGGCGACAGGCGGTCGGTCTTGTTGAAAACTTGCAGGCGCGGGCGATCCTGCACGCCGAGGTCGGTGAGGACTTTCAGCACGTCCGCATCCTGTTCGGCATGATGAGGATTGGAAATATCGCTGACCTGCACAATCAGCGCGGCCTCCTGAACTTCTTCGAGCGTGGCGCGGAAGGCCGCGATCAGGTCGGGCGGCAAGTCGCGCAAAAATCCCACCGTGTCCGAAAGCAGCGCGCGGCGACGTGAAGGCAGGCGCACGGCGCGCACGGTGGGATCGAGCGTCGCGAACATCTTCGACGACGTGAGTACGTCCGCATGCGTGAGCGCGTTAAAGAGCGTGGATTTTCCGGCATTCGTGTAACCCACCAGCGCGATCATTCCCAGCGGGACAGCCTGGCGCGCGCGGCGGCGCGTGGTGCGCTGGCGGCGCACGGTTTCGATGGCTTCTTTTATTTTGCTGACGCGGTCGCGGATGCGGCGGCGGTCGGTTTCCAGTTTTTGTTCGCCAGGGCCGCGCGTGCCGATGCCGCCGCCGAGACGGGAAAGCTCTTCGCCGCGACCGGTGAGCCGCGGCAGCAAATAATTCAGTTGCGCCAGCTCCACTTGCAGCTGGCCTTCGCGCGTGCGCGCGTGCATCGCGAAAATATCGAGGATCAGCTGCGTGCGGTCAATCACGCGCGTGCCGATGCCCTTCTCCATATTGCGCAGCTGCACGGGCGTGAGATTGTGGTCCACGATCACCAGCGGCACGTGGCGCAGCTCGGCCTCGGCGCGGATTTCGTCCAGCTTGCCGCGGCCGACGAGCGTCGCGGGGTCGAGTGCTTCGCGCACCTGCAGAATGCTGCCAGCAATTTTCGCGCCAGCGGATTCCGCAAGCTCGTGCAACTCTTCCAGCGAATCGCGGCCGGCGGCTGAAGGATCACCGGCACGTCCGCGCGGAGATTTCTTCAGGCTCACGCCAACGAGCAGGACGCTTTCGCGATTGTCCACCGATTGAGCAGTTTTCATGCGGATGGAAGGGCCCTGGACCCATACAAAGTGCGGGAAATTTTATTCATTGGTAACCCGATTATACGCCGAATACGCGGGAGGCGCGAATGGCGGATCGTCCGCGCTGAGCAAGAGGTTTCGCAGCGGCGGTCTTCAGACCGCCATCGATCTGCGGCGCAACACCGATGGCACACTGAAGTGCGCCGCTACAAAACCACGCAATGCGCGCCTGGATCAAACTTTGCGAATTTCAGCCCGCGTGGGCAGCGGAGGAACGCGCGGAAGCGGCGAGAATTAAATCGGAGAGGAACTGGCTGAGGCCGCGGCCGGAAACCTGGAACTCGAGGTCGCGCGTGGCGCGATCCAACCAGCCGAGATAGACGAGCAGCGCAACCTCCGCCCAGGATTCCGCGGCTCCCGGAGCGAAGCCGATATCGCGCAAGACACTGGAAACATGCGCGGAGCGTTTTCTCTCAATGCCGGAAATGCGCGCGGCCACGCGCTCGTCGCGTCGAGCCCACGCGCGCAGCGCGGCTTCCCTGCGCGCACTGGAAAGGTCGGCGCAATGCTCGACGAAGCGCGCCCAGCGCGCCGCGGCTTGTGGCGTGACGACGGTATCGTCGAGCCACGCGATTTCGTCGCCTTCCCAGCGGTCCAGCATCTTTGCCAGCAGCTCTTCGCGATCCTGAAAATGCCAGTAGAAGCTGCCTTTGCTGACGCCGAGGTCGCGCGCGAGCAACTCGATGCGTACAGATTCAATTCCCTCGGTGGAAAGACGCGCGAACGCGGCGCGAATCCAATCGTCGGGCTGCAGTGGAGAAGATTTAAGCGCGGTTGCGGTAGCCATGTGGCCTTCTATGTGTGCCGCGGAACGATACCGGAGTGCATCGGGCGCGTCAAGCTAGGTAATTGTTACATTTTGCGATCGCGAGAGCGGCGGCTGAAATTTCAGGCTGGTCGCCGAAGCCGGCGAGCCAGTGCACGCCGGATTCTTTGCGAAACCAAGTGAGTTGGCGTTTGGCGAAGCGGCGGGTGGCTTGCTGGATTTGATGCACGGCGTCTTTTTCGCTGAGGCCGCCCGCGAGATGATCGCGCAGCTGCGAATAGCCGATGAACTGGAAGGGCTTGGCGTCGGATGGCACGCCTCTCGCGACGAGGGCGCGGACTTCTTCTAGCCATCCGGCTGCGAGCATCGTCTCCGTGCGCGTGTGAATGCGCGCGTAGAGCGCGGCGCGGGGCGGCAGCAGGCCGAGTTTGATGATTTCGTAGCCTTGCAGCGCGCCGCGGCCGCCGCGATGGATTTCGGTCATTGGTTTTCCGGTGAGCAGGCGCAATTCGATGGCGCGAATTACCTTTTGCGTGTCGGCGGCAGAAATCCGGGCGGCGGAATTCGGATCCAGGCGCGCGAGCACGCGATGCAAGTGTTGGGAGCCGCGCTGTTCAACAGTCTGCCGCAGGCGCGCGCGAATTTCTTCGGAGCGCTGCGGAGCCTCGGCGAGGCCTTCGAGGAGCGCGCGGAGGTACAGGCCGGTTCCGGCGGTGAGAATCGGCAGAATTTTGCGGCGGCGCAGATCGCCCAGAGATTCCAGCGCGTGGCGGCGGTAATCTCCGGCTGTGAAAACTTCGGTAGGCTCGACTAGATCCACCAGGTGATGGGGAATGTCGTGCTGCTCGGCTGCGGGAACTTTCGCGGTGCCTATATCGAAGTGCCGATAGAGCTGGGTGGAATCGCAGACCAGGATTTCGCCGCCAAGTTTTTCGGCGAGGTGAATGCCCAGCGCGGATTTTCCGGAAGCGGTGGGACCGAGTACGACCACGAGCCGCGGCAGCGCGCTCATCCGGAAAATTTCCAGTAGCGCAGCAGCAGCCCGAGCAACACAAGCGTGGCTAGCAGGAGTGCGCCGATCACTTGGGTGCGATTGAGTTTCATGAGGTCGCTGGTTGATACGTTAACACTCCGGGGCACAGCAAATGAAGGCCAGAGGCGCGCGGACGCCGTTGTTCACGAATGCGAAGGACGGTGAACGTAGTTCTCGACGCGCAATCGGCGAAGAGAGATCCTTCGCTGCGCTCAGGATGACGGCGAAGCAGGAATGTCGCAGTGCTCGTTACTGCGTCGCGCCGTCGGGCCGGATGTTGTAGTAGAAGCCGATACGCAGATCGATGTACGGACCTTTGAATTGCGGCGGGAGCGGCTCGAAGGGGCTGGTAGCGCGGATCGCGGAAGCTGCCGCGGTGTCGAGCGGCTCTTTGCCGGAAGTCCGGTCGAGGCTCAGACTCTCGCCGGGAAAACTTCCATCGCGATTAATGCGGAAGGAAATCGCGACGATGCCTTTGTCGCCCAAATAAAAAGATTCCGGCATGACGGTGATCCAATTCTGCTTCAACTTGGCAAGCAGCCGGTTGATGTAGCTCTGAAAATCCACGCCTTCTGTGGGAGTGAGAATTGTGACGCCGTTGCCGGCCTGCGCGCCGCCTCCGCCGCGGCCGCCATGGCCACCGCCCGTGCCGCCACCGCCTGAAACTGTGCCCTCCGAAGTATACGTTCCGCCGCTGGGCGCATGTCTGGCGGCATCCGCCAAATCTTCCTGCATTGCTCTGCCGGGAGACGCGTTCGGGATTCCAAGATTCAAGTGTCCCGGCGTAGTCGGCGGAAGAATCGGCATGAGTTTCGAGGGCTCGGGCGGAGGCGGCTGCGTTGGCGCGGTATTCGGAGTCGGGCTGGTATTCACTTTCGGCGTGGGCGCCGCAGGCAAATCCAGCGGCGGGCGCTCGGATGCCACCGGAGGCGGTTCGATGCGATGCTCTTCCGGGCGCGGAGGCGCAACTTTGGCCAAAGTCTTCGGGGTAATCTTCACCACAGGGCCGGGAGGAGGCGAAGGACGCTTTGAAACTGCACCCTCGTCCGGCGGCAAATAGACCACGCCGAGTTCCTTGCTGGCAATTTCGGTTTCCTCGCGCGTGGGTACGTGCGTGGGGAAAATCTTCGGCAGAAAAATCAGGAAGATGATGAAGGCAATGTGCGCCGCGACGGAAATCACGCGCGTGATCGCGTCCCATTTCGCGTCCCTGCGATCTTCAGGCTCGACGAGCAGGTTGGCTTCGCCGGTATTGAAAATATCGGGCGAGACAATTTCGCGAAGCTCTGCCGTCATCTGCGGCGGCTGATCGAATTTATCGATCTCGCGCTGCTCGGGCGGCTCGACGTACGCGGGAACCACCACGCGCTGGTCCAGAATCGCGAGCGGCGCAAATTCGGATGGCGGCAGAAATTGTTGGAACGGCTTCACGCCCAGGCCGCGCGGCACCAGGCTACGCTCGATCAGGACGTCCAGCGGCAGATGCTCCGGTATGTTGGTCTTCCCGGTGAGTGGCGGCGCGTCGGACAAATCCGAAGGGACGACCGTGCGATCGTCCATGTACGTGGTGAGCCGGCGCGGCGGCTTCTTGTCACCGTTGTCGGTGAACGGGCGCACATCGGTGGGAACGAGGGTTCGCGGAATCATCTATTGTCCTGGGGAACGACGGCATCCAGTTGGACGCGGCGCGCGTGTTCCTGGATGCCTGCCATTACGCGGTCGGCGAGTTCCAGCGCGGCGCGACCGGCGGCGCCATCCACGCGGGGCGGGCGGCGATTGCGCACCGAGCGCGAGAACGCGCCCAGTTCGGCGCGCAGCGGCTCTTCCGGCGACGTGGGAACTTTCTCAAAATTGATCTGCGGCTGCGGCGAACCGGGCTCCACGCGCACGCGCAGCAAATCCTGGCGCGTGAAATCCAGGGAGAAATATTCGTGCGCCTGGAAAAAACGCATTTTGCGAACACGTTCGGTGGAAACGCGGCTGGCGGTGACATTGGCAACCGTGCCGGTGGCGAACTCGATGCGCGCCTGCGCGATGTCAACTTTGTCAGTAATCACCGGGATGCCCACGGCTTTTAGGTCCACCACGGGCGCGCCGACCAGGGCCAGAAGAATGTCGAGGTCATGAATCATCACGTCATACACTACGTCAATATCCAGACTGCGCGGCGTGAAAACTCCGAGGCGGTGTACTTCGAAGAACATGGGCTTGGAGACGATTTTCAGGGCCGCGGTGACGGCGGGATTGAAGCGCTCGAGATGGCCGATCTGAAGGATGCGATTGTTGCGCTGGGCCGAAGCGATCAGCCCGTCCGCTTCTCCGAGCGAGGCGGCCATGGGCTTTTCTACCAGGACGTCCATGCCCCAATCGAGGAGGCGGCAGCCGATGCGCGAATGTTCCTTGGTGGGCACGGCGAGGCTGATGGCGTCGATTTTTTCCAGCGGCAACGATTCGAAATCGCGGATGACGCGCGTTTTGAATTCGGCGGCGACTTGGGCGGCGCGTTCGGCGTTGATGTCCACGATGCCGACCAATTCCACGCCTTCCATTTCCGACCAGACACGGACGTGGTTGCGCCCGAAATCTCCGACGCCGACGACTGCGACACGTATGGGTTTTTCTGGCACGATTTCCTTTTGGGCGGCTGATTTTTCGCCCCGAAAATTGATGTTCGGTACAAAAACCAAATCAAAGGCAAAGATGCCCGCCTAAAAGGCAGGCGGCCGCTACAAATTCAAAACCTGAGCCACGTCCGCGTCATGATTTTCTTTTAGCGGCCGCTTTCTGCGAGTCGTTGCTCACAACACGTTCGGGCGCGAATGCTTCGATGGCGATTGCTGCTTCGTCGGCGGCGCGAATCATGGCGTCGCGGTCGAAGAGCAGCGTTCGTCCTGCGTCAATTGCTAGCGCGGTGGCGTTCGACTTCTTCATTACCTCGATGGTCTTCAGGCCCACCACCGGAACATCGAAACGCATATCCTGGCGCGGCTTGCTGACCTTCACCACCACCAGGCGCTGGCCGCCGGCGATGCGCGCGGCGCGCTCGATGGTTTCGTCTGTGCCTTCCATGGCTTCGATCGCGACGCAGGCGCCATCGCGCACGACTATCATTTGCCCCAGGTCCAGGCCCGCGATCTGCGTTGCGACGCCGCGGCCGTAGGCGATGTCCGCCGCTTCGGACTCATCCGGCGCGCGACGAGTGAGCACGCCCGCCGCGGGCAGCAGCGGCCCAAGGAATTCCGTGGAATTCACGAGCTCGATGCCTTCGTCTTCCAGGACGCGCGCCACCGCGCCAATCAGCGAATCTGTATTTTTTGACGGCAGCGAAAATAATAATTTTGCCAGGCGCCAATCCGGACGAATCGAACTGAAAATTTTGTTGTGCTTTACTTGGCCGGCCATCACCGCGCGCTTCACGCCTTCTTCGTGCAGCAGTTCGATGGTGCGGCTCAGTTCACCCAGGCTCACCCAGTGAAGGCGTTTCGCGACGCGTTCAAGACCGGGCGAAGCTTCTTCCTTGATCGCGATCACGGCCATCTCGATGCCGCGGCTGCGGGCGCCTTCGAGCACCAGAAACGGAAAATCACCGTTACCGGCGATCAGGCCCCAATTCGCGGAGATTCCGGCTGCCGCGTCGTTGTTCGTGGCTGGCAGCGTCATGCTATTTCGTCAGACCTCGGTCGGAGGACGCCGATTCGATGAATTGCACTAAGGTTAAGACGTCCGGCGAGTCCGCCAGGGTTCCACGCATCTTTTCCAGCGCCTGCGAAGTGTTCAATTTCGAACGCAGCAGCAGTCGGTAGGCCTTCTCTATCGCCGAGATGCGCTCGGAGGAAAATCCCTGGCGCTCGAGGCCCACGCGATTCACGCCAAAGCAGCGCGTGCCGCGCGGCGCGACGATTTTCGAAAACGGCGGCACGTCCTGCGTGATCACGGTATGCGCGGCAATGTAAGAATGCTTCCCGATGCGGCAGAACTGATGCACGGGGCAGAAGGCGCCGACTTGCGCGTGGTCTTCGATGGTGACGTGGCCGGCAAGCGTCGCGCCATTCACCAGAATATTGAAATCCCCGAGCTGGCTATCGTGCCCTACGTGCGCATAGGACATGATGAGATTGTTGCTGCCCACGCGCGTGACGCTGCCGCCCTTCACCGTGCCGCGATTCACCGTGGAAAATTCGCGGAATTCGTTGTGGTCGCCGACTTCGATGGAAACGCGTTCGCCTTTGTAGGTGAGGTCCTGCGGATCGCCGCCGACCACCGCGAATGGATAGACGTGATTCGCGCGGCCCAGGCGCGCGGGGCCGTGCACGACGGCGTGATGTTCCAGGATGCAGCCTTCGCCAAGTTCGACTTCGCCGCCGACGACGGCGAAGGCGCCGATTCTTGCGTCCTTGGCAATTTTTGCAGTGGACGCAACGACGGCGCGGGGATCAATCTCACTCATCTACTTCTTCACCAGAGGCGACGCGATGGAATTGGTGGAGCGTTCGGGCTTGCCGTCGGCGTTCAGGTCCACCATAGCGCACATTACCGTTGCTTCGACGGCGAGTTCGCCATTGACGCGCGCGGCGCCGGCAACTTTGCAAAATGGGCCGCGGAAGGTGAGGACGTTTACTTCCACACGCATCTGGTCGCCGGGCACGACGGGACGACGGAAGCGCGCGTAGTCAACTCCGGCCATGTAGAGCAGCTTGTTGTCGCGATCTTCCACGTCGAGCAGGAGCAGCAGTCCCCCGATTTGCGCGATGGATTCGATGATCAGCACGCCGGGCATCACCGGCTTGCCGGGAAAATGGCCCTGAAAGAAATATTCGTTGATGGTGACGTTCTTGATTCCGACGATCCGCTTTTTTGGTTCCATTTCTTCAATGGCGTCCACCAAAAGGAACGGGTAGCGGTGCGGCAGGATCTTCTGGATGCCTATGCTGTCGAGGAGCATCGTGTGTTGGCCTCTGGTTGCGTGTTAAGTGTTGAGCCGCGCCCGTTGTTGCGAGGGACAATTTTCACGCGCGCACAATCGCACAATTCTATACGAAACGCAGGCGGGTGGGAATCGGTGAGGGACAATCAATGCGTCGGTTGGACGTCTTCAGAGCGAGTCGGGGACTTGCGCGCCAATTTATCGCCGATGGCTTTGCCGCGAGCATTTGCTTTCTCCTCGAAGTAGTAAAAGTCGGGGAGAATCCGCTGCTCGTCCCGTAGAACAATCGGCGGCTTTTCACATTCGGGATTGCAGCCAACCTCGTGGCACGGGATTTCGACGTACGCTGTCGTGGATTCGGTCTTTTGAAACTCCGGCCGTTTCCAAGGCTTAGAGTGCTCGCTGAACATTACTTCGTGATAGTGCTTGTTTTTTTTCCACTCCTCTTCGCTGAGAAAATAAAAAGCTTCCACGCGCAATCGTCCACGCAACGGTATTTCACGGCGAGTTTCTTTTGTCAGATTGACCACAGCTACGGCGGCGCGAAAACAGTAATCGTTGTGGACGGTTGCTCCCGGGGTGATCGGTGCCGCCTCCCACGAGAGGACTTCTGTCAAACCGTCAACGTTCACCCATCTCGTGTCCTGGCTATTCCCTGTTGCAGTCGCCTCGTCTTTCACAGCCAAGGAAATGTAGGGTCCCGTACCAGAAAGATACAGCGGCGTGGAGGAGTGATTGATGCGGTCAACACCAACCTTCAAGCAGCTTTTTTCCCACGAAGGCGCTGTCACTCGAACTTCCAGAGGCTGCTGGCTGGGCTGCTCTTGGGTCCGTTGGCAAGCGACTCGTGCGGGCGCGAAAGCGAACATTGCCAATATTAGAAACGGCCGAAGACCTAACTGCGAGAGGGATCGCCCTGGAAGAAGACAGCGGTATGCCACGCGAGTTCGTGTCAGACGGCCATCGCTGGCATCGTTGCTCCTCACTTCGAGGGTAATCACGGAACGCTCTGCAGAGAAATTGCAACGAGGTTGTGGACCCAGCGGGCGGGGCGCTTGTCTTCGGAGACGATCAGCTGGAAGGGGCCGGATTTTGCGAGGGGTTGGCCGTCGCGCTTGTCGGCGACGATTATCTCGCCTCCGTGAAAGCTGGGATCGACTTCGGCGATCGAGAGCACTACAGAGTAGCCATCCGAGCCTGTGGCGACGATGTAGCTGGCGAGGGCTTTGCCGCGCAGTTTATCGCCGAGCGGGGCGTCGAGTTTGGCGAGCAGATGGGCGAGCGGGACGCCGGAGTAGGTTTCGTCGGCATTGGAGTGGGCGTTGTGCACCGTGATGGTAATGTGCGGGAGCGCGCGGAATTCCGCCGGCGAAAATACCACGGGAACGTGGAGGCGATCGGCGCTGAGCACCAATGAATCCGCTGGATAGATCGGCATGGGTGAGCTGACATCGCCGACGCGCAGGACGACTGGAACGATTTGGGCGGCGCTGGCGCCACCTTCTGCTTCGCCGACTTCGATGTGCGGCGCGGCTTCCTTGAAGCCTTGCGCGGAAACGAACAGCGCGTAGGTCCCCGGCTTCAAGTTCAGTGCGAGGTGGCCGTACACGTCGGATTCCATATTTGGCGGAGGTGCGTCGGGAGCAGGCACCAGATGGACTTGCGCGTGAGCGATTGCGGCGCCGGTTTGGTCGTTCACGGTGATGGTGACGGATCTGGCGGCCGGCTGTTGCGCCAGCTTCGCGCTGTTAACGAATGGCGTAATCAGCAGGAGGCAGATGGCGAGGATTCGCGGTCGCATCGCCGAAGCATAACGCGAAAGAAGATTGCTGTCAGCCTGCTGGGGTGCCGTGGCGCGAAGTCTCTGCTAGGATGGCGGCGGGTGAAACGCGAATGGGTTCTGTGACGCATGCGGAAGATGTGTCGATGAAGGCGCTGCTGCGCGAATTGCGCGGGCGGCAGGGCGAGATGGTGAAACTGCTGGGGGAGTTTGTGCGCTGCGAATCGCCTAGTCATGTGAAGAGCGCGGTGGACTGGTGCGCGGCGATGGTGGCGCGGGAATGGGAGCGGCGTGCGGCTGGCGTGCGGATTTTGCGGCAGCGCGAGCGCGGAGATCATGTGCGCGGGGAGATTTGGGATGGGCCGGGGCGCGCGAGCGGGCAAATCATGGTGCTGGGGCACACGGACACGGTGTATCCGCTGGGCACGCTCGCAAAGATGCCGTTTCGCGTGGCGGCGGGGCGGGCTTGGGGGCCGGGCACTTTCGATATGAAGGGCGGGATCGTGCTGGCGCTTTTTGCCGTGGATGCTTTGCGCGCGCTGGGCATACGGCCGAAGAAGCGGTTTGTGTTCTTGTGGACTTCGGACGAAGAGATCGGCAGCGAAAGTTCGCGGCGCGCGATTGAGCGGGAGGCGCGGCGCAGCGATGCAGTGCTAGTGCTCGAGCCGTCGTTCGGGCGCGAGGGTCGCCTGAAGACGCAGCGCAAGGGCGTGGGCGGCGCGGAAATACTTGTGACCGGGCGGTCGGCTCACGCGGGGATTGATCCGGAGAAGGGCGTGAACGCGGTGCACGAGCTGGCGCTGCAGATCGCGCGGTTGATGAAGATCAACGACCCTCGGCGCGAGATCACTGTGCAAACCACCGTGGTGAGCGGCGGGACGATCACAAACGTGGTGCCGGAACACGCGCGGGCGATGGTGGACATTCGCTATGCGCGGGCGGCTGATGTGCCGCGGATCAATCGCAAGCTGCGTGCGTTGCGGCCGATCCTGGAAGGGGCGCGGGTTTCGGTGGTGGGCGGGGCGGATCGTCCTCCGCTGGAGCGGACGGCGGCGGTGCGGAAATTATTTGGCGTGGCAGAATCGTTGATGCAGGAGATGGGATTGCCGCTGGGTGAAGCGTCAACCGGTGGAGGATCGGATGGGAGTTTTACGGCGGCGCTGGGGGTACCGACTCTGGATGGTTTGGGCGCGGTGGGGGATGGAGCGCATAGTCCGCGCGAGCATGTGGTGATTTGCAGGTTGCCGGAGCGAGCGGCGTTGATTGCGGGTTTGCTGGCGACGTTGTAGCGTGCGTGGAAGGCGAAGAGTGATCCTTCACCCGCTGTCGCGGGTTCAGGATGACGAACTAAAGAAAGAGCACAAGATTGCCTGCGCCACGAAAATCGGATCGGTGGCGCGGCGCCGGAGCTAGCGGACGTCTTGCTGGTGCAGATAGGTGATGGCTTGCTGCTGCAGGTCCGCGTAGTCGTCGTGGAGGGTGTCGCGGAGGGCTTGTTCGGTGGTAGGGGCGCTCGAGATGTCGTCGAGTAGGCGCGTGATGTCGCCCATGCCGCTGGTTTGGATGATGGACTCGACGACGGCTAGCGACCACGCGTAAGCGAACGAGGCGTCGCCGCCGCCTAAGCCCATCCACGATCCTTCGAGGCTGGCGAGCGAGGGAAGTTCACCCTGGCCTGCGGCGTTCAGCAGCGCGCCGGCCGCGCCGGAGCTGCGGCGGCCTTCCATGTATTGAGCGACTCCCTCCTGCAACCACGTGGGCGCGCGATTGTGCGTTTTCTGCCCGATGAAGCTGTGGGTTAACTCATGCTTTAACACGCGCGCCAGCTCCGGCGTCACGGCTGTTAGTCCCTGCACCGGAATGCGCATGCGGCCGTCGTTCAGCGCGCCCACCCAGCTGGGGGCGCGGGTGATGTCTGCGAAAGATTGGCCGGTGTAGAGGATCACGCCGATGGAATCGGGCGGCGTGAAGTCCAGCTGCGATTCCAGATCGCGAAAATCGTCTTCGAGGACGCGCATGATGGCGCGCGCCAGGTCGGGCGTCGCGCTGCCGTTGTATTTCAGATTGAAATGGGCGGTTTCGCCTTCGCGGTAGCTTTCTTCTTCGGCTTTATCGCGCTCCGCTTTTTCGAGCGCGCGCTCCACGTCCGCATCGGGACGCAATTTTTCGGCGCGATGCCATTCCGCGACCGCCAAATCCATTTTGTTCGCGCCGTAGTAGGCCCAGCCGGTGAGCTTGGCGACGTCCGGCGAATCCGGCGCCATGCGCCGCGCGCGTTCGAGCGGCTCGAGCGCGGTGGTGAACTGGCTCTGATGCAGATAGAGCACGGCGAGATTCAGCAACAGCGGCAGATTGTCCGGCGCGAAGCTGAGGGCTTCGCGGTAATGGTCAATCGCGCTGGCTGTGTCGCCTTTGCTTTCCAGAAATTGCGCGGCGGCATAGTGGGCAGCGGCCACTTTTTCGATGGCGAGTGGCGCGTGGGAACGCGCATCGGTTTCCACCTGCGCGATATACGCGAAATCAATCGCGTTGTCGTGGATGACGAGGCGCGCGATGTCGTCGTAGCCGCGCACCGGGTCCACATGCGGCGCGGAAACGGGTGGTTCCGCGGACGCGCTGGAGGCCGAAGCGTAGCCAAAACCGTCGTGGTCGATGCGCGCGACGATGGATTTCGGGATGGACATCGAGCCGGCGGAGGTTTCATAACGGACGTGGTCGGCGTCTTCGGTGACGTTCGAGGCTACGATGCGCCGGCCATTCTTAAGCACAATGGTATCGGCGGCCGCCGAAGACACGACCAGCAAGACCAGCGACGCGGTGAGCGCTGCGTGACGCACAACTCAATTTTACCAAGCGGGCGTTAGGCCGGGGGCGCGGTCCTGGTACGGTGATGCCCTAAGTAACACAACCTGTCCCAGCGAACAGGCGGTGCGTCACGAGCCAGCGGCAATTTGGGCGCTGGTGCGTCAAACATTGAACACCGAGTGCACAAAGCCCAAAATAACGGAAAGCGGCGGGATAACCCGGCTTATACTCGCAGCAATCATACTTACAGAGTGAATTACGTGTGCAGATCCATGCGCGTTTCCCTGGTCTTTTTGCTGCTGCTCGGCGCTGATTTTCTTGCCATCGCACACCGCGCCAATGCAACGCAAAGTGCTGCGCAAAGTTCAGCGCAAAGTGCCGCGCCACCATCCGCAACTCTGCCTGACGCACCACAAACTGTTCCCACCGATCCGCGCGCGCTCTACGAAGCGCTCAACGCGCTGCGGCCGGATGCCACCCACGTTTACAGCGTGAAAGATCTGACGTTGCACCGCGACGTGGTGAGCTTCACGTTCAGCGAAGGCAAGCTGGCGTTTCTTGAGCCTCTCGGCGGGCGCATCACCGGAGCTGTCTTCTCCGGCCGCGGCCACGTGATCGCCACACCGCACGAACGCGGCGAACGCCGTTCGCTGGCGCAATTCATCGGCGTGCCCATTCTCGATCAATCGTTTTCCGATGCGTACATACGCTTCAGCGACGAGACGGCCGCCGAGCTGCAACGGCAGCTCGCGCAAGACGGCGTCGAATCCACGAGCGATCCCGATTTCAGCGCGCACTGGATCCCGCTCACAGCCGGCCTCGCGCCCACGCATTCTCTGCGGACCATGGTGGATTGGCTGGCTGCGGAGCCGGTTCCCTGTTTTTACATCTTGCTGCAGACTGACACGGCGGGCGCGGTGGAAGTCTCCGTGGATAACCGCCGGGAAGAGCAAGTGACCATCGGCCAACCGCACTATGTCGATGGCGTACGCACCTACGACGTGTGGGCGTCGTTCCGCGCCGAAAATTCTCCGGCCACGCGGACGGAAACGTTCGTCCCGCTGGATTATCGCGTGGACTCAACGATCGCTGAGGACCTTTCGCTGCAGGGCAAGACCACGCTGCACTTGCGCGCCGGTGTCGCCGGTGAACGCGTGGTTCCGGTCGAGCTCTCGCGCCAGCTGACGGTAGACGAAATTCAGAACGAGGACGGCCGGTCTCTCGTCTATTTTCAAAATGAAGAACTCAGCCGCCGCGACGCAGCGCGCCGCGGCAACGATTTCATTCTGGTGGTGCTGCCCGCGGGACAACCAGCGGGCGCGGATTTTCATTTGCAGGTCGCTTATCACGGCAGCGTGATCACCGACGCGGGTAACGGCGTGGATTTCGTGGGCGACCGCGGCGCCTGGTTCGCACACATCGGCGGCGAACACTTCACGCCCTACGACCTCACCTTTCACTGGCCGAAGCGCCTGACGCTGGTAGCCACCGGCACGGAATCCGAAGCGCGTGAGGAGGGCGAAACAAAATCCGGACGCTGGCATTCGCAAGCGCCTTTCCCCACCGCGGGCTTCAACTTGAGCCAATATCAGATGGCGAGCACTTCGGGCCAACCGAAAATTCAGGTGTACGCAAACAAAGAACTGGAACAGGCGATCATGGCGCGCCTGCAGCTCGGGGCGCCCAACGCCGTGCCGCCGCCTTCGATGCTGGATCATTTCAAGGATACCGACCATTTGTCCGGAGCCGCAGACCAGCCTCCCGCGCCCAGCCCTACCTCGGCGCTGAAACAACTCGGCGCGAACATGCAGGACTCCATCCGGTTTTTCGAAAATGTGAACGGCGCGTTTCCCTTCGACCATCTGAGCGTGGCGCAAATTCCGGGATCGTTCGGGCAAGGTTGGCCCGGACTGGTGTATCTCTCGACGCTCGCGTTTTTGCCGCCGGAAACGCAGGAGCGCGCAGGCCTGAATGAATGGGCGCAAGGCGAAGCGCGCGACTTGATGCCTTTCCACGAAGTGGCGCACCAGTGGTGGGGCAACGTCACCGGCGCGGCCAGCTACCGCGACGTGTGGATCGAAGAAGCAATGGCGAATTATCTGGCGCTTTGGTACGCGGACAGCAAGAGGCCGGGCCTGCACCACCTGACAAATTGGCTGGAACATTATCGCGAGGAGCTTACGGCGAAAGTTCCCGGCGCGGAGCATTCCATCGAAGCGGTTGGCCCGCTGGTCCTGGGGCCGCGCCTGGGTTCGCTGAAAGTCCCAGACGCTTACAGCACGCTGATCTACGGCAAGGGCACATGGGTGATTCACATGCTGCGCGAAATGCTGCGCGATCCGAATACCAAGGACCCCGACGCGCGATTCCGCGAATTGTTGCGCGCGACTCTAGCCGAGCATCAGTTTCGGCCGCTCTCTACAGCCGATTTTCAGCACGCTGTGGAGCGGCACATGACTCCGGCGATGGACCTGGAAGGCACGCATCGCATGGATTGGTTCTTCGATCAGTGGGTGCGCGGCACGGATTTGCCGCACTACACCGTGAAATTCGAAGTGAAGCCGCACGGCAGCGCATTCGTCGTAACCGGCAAGCTGGAGCAGCTGGGCACCGAAGATGCTTTCACGGCGGCGGTGCCGTTGTATGCAATACGGGTGGCTGGAAAGCCGGAACGCTTGGGGGTAGTCGTCACCAGCGGCGCGGAGACGAGATTTCGTTTTGAATCACGCATTCGTCCCACGCGTATTGTGATTGACCCGAATCTTACGTTGCTCTGCACCAAGGGCTAAATTCAGGGGCACTACAATGGACGCAGATAAAGACAGGCGCTATTGGCGTTCGGCCCGGCCACGTCGGCCCAGTGCCGTAGGCGGGGCTCAATTTATTGCAAGAAGTACGCACAGCGCCGTAGGTACAACCCTTCCGTCTCCGGGATCGCCGCAAAATCATTTCAGTAATTTCATTAGGAATTTCCAATTGTTGCGGTACCGCTCGCTGAACGCGACGCACCTTCCCGTGTGACGCGCGTCACTCACGAGGACGCCAAAACGAAAATTATCTGAGAAAGTTTCTCTTTCAACTTGCGTGAACGCGCCTCCGGTTTTATCCTATCGGGTCTTAAGTGTGTTCCCGGGGCGAACGTGCTTTCGCGCCGTCCCACGTGTGTCCAACTTTTTTTGCAACTCATAGCAGCCGTCAACCGGAAATCGCCGGTGTCCCTGGGGTCGAGCAACCGGCGGTTTCGTAATGCTAATGCCCCTTCATTAAGCTCGCGAGCATTTATCACTGTGTTCTGAGGCGACCGCGTGGACCCGGAAGGCTCTCAAAGTCCCATCGAATCGACCTCGGCTCATCCGATTATTGAGCCGGGTTATACGCTGGGCACTGTAACCGACAAGATCAGCTCGATTGTGCTCGGACGCGGCACGTCCAAGGGCTGGGTATTCGGTTTCGCGATCGCCTTCTCGCTGTTGATGCTGCTGAACGTGACGCTGGGCTACCTGCTCATCAAGGGCGTCGGTATCTGGGGTATCAACATTCCCATTGGTTGGGGCTTCGCGATTGTCAATTTCGTGTGGTGGATCGGTATCGGCCACGCCGGCACGCTGATCTCCGCGATTTTGCTGTTATTGCGGCAGCAGTGGCGCACGTCGATCAACCGTTTCGCGGAAGCCATGACGCTTTTTGCGGTGGCTTGCGCGGGCATGTTCCCGCTGCTGCACATGGGCCGCCCATGGCTTTTCTTCTGGCTGATGCCCTACCCCAATCCGATGTGGCTGTGGCCGCAATTCCGCAGCCCGCTGGTGTGGGACGTGTTCGCGGTATCAACATACGCCACGGTGTCGCTGCTGTTCTGGTTCGTGGGGTTGGTTCCGGACCTAGCCACGCTGCGCGACCGCGCTAGAAACCGCGTGGCAAAAATTATTTACGGCATTCTGGCGATGGGCTGGCGCGGTTCGGCCGTGCACTGGTCGCGCTACGAGACTGCGTCCATCCTGCTGGCGGGTTTGGCGACACCGCTGGTTGTTTCGGTGCACACCGTGGTGAGCTTCGATTTCTCGGTGGCGCAAGTGGCCGGGTGGCACACCACGATTTTCCCGCCGTATTTCGTGGCGGGCGCGATCTATTCCGGCTTCGCGATGGTGATGACCCTCGCGATTCCCATCCGCAAGTTCTACAACCTGGAAGATTTCATCACTATGCGCCACCTGGGCAATATGGCCAAGGTGATGCTTGCCACAGGGCTGATCGTCGCCTACGGCTACATGATGGAAACGTTCATGGCGTTTTACAGCGGAAACCAGTTCGACCGCTTCGTTGTCATCAATCGCATGACGAGCGCCCCATACGCGTATTTCTACTGGATGCTGATCGCCTGCAACATCGTCATCCCGCAAATCATGTGGCTGCGCAGCGTGCGCAACAACGTGGCGATACTGTTCGTGATTTCGCTGGTCGTGAACGTAGGCATGTGGCTGGAACGCTTCGTGATCGTGGTCATCAGCCTGCATCGCGATTTTCTGCCCTCTTCCTGGGGCATGTACTACCCCACAAGATGGGATTGGGCCACCTACGTCGGCACGATCGGATTGTTCTTAACCTTGCTGTTCCTGTTCATCCGTTTCCTGCCGGTGATTTCGATTTACGAGATGCGCTCGCTGGTGGAAGAAACGGACGAGGAGAATACCAAGAAATAAAGGCAGGCTCGGGAACCGATGCAAATTTTTCACCACAGCACGAATACCATCTCGCGGGTGAGCATCTACGGCGCCGTGTTCATCCTGGCGTTGCTGGGTGGCGTGCTGTATGCGATCGAGCTTTCGCCCATCTACACGCGCGTGAATGAAGCGCGCGAGCAACCCGTGCCTTTCAGCCACAAGCATCATGCCGGCGAACTGGGAATTGATTGCCGCTACTGCCACACGACGGTTGAGAAATCTTCGTTCGCGGGCATACCGCCGACGCAGACCTGCATGACCTGCCATTCGCAGATCTGGACAAAGGCGCCGATGCTCGAGCCGGTGCGCGCGAGCTATCGCGACGACAAATCTATTTCCTGGACGCGCGTGAACGCGCTGCCGGATTTCGTGTACTTCGATCACAGCATTCACGTCAGCAAAGGAATCGGCTGCACCACGTGCCACGGACAGGTCGGGGAAATGCCGCTCACGTGGAAGGCCAATACGCTGTACATGTCCTGGTGCCTGGATTGCCACCGCCAGCCGGAAAAATACGTGCGCGAGAAGTCCAAGGTATTCGATCCGGGGTATGTCACTCCGTCGAATCAAATGGAACTCGGCGCCCGGCTTGTAAAAGAGTACAAAATTCATAGCCTGACGAATTGCACGACGTGTCACCGCTGAAGGCGAAAAAAGAGAACGATGAGCTCTGATCTCAATCCGAAAGTTCCGCAGGCGATGGACCTGGCAGCGCTGCGCGCGAAGCTCGCTCAGGAAAATGGCAAACGCTTCTGGCAGAGCCTTGAAGAATTGTCGGAAACCAAGGAATATCGCGAATTCCTGGAGAATGAATTTCCGTATGATCCGGAAAAAGATCCGCAGGGGCTGAATCGCCGCGACGTGTTGAAGCTTGCCGCCGCCTCCGCCGCGCTTGCCGGGCTGAGCGCCTGCACGAAGCTCCCGACGCAAAAAATTGTCCCCTACGTGAAGGCGCCCGAAGAAATCGTCGCGGGCAAGCCGCTCTTCTACGCCACCTCGATGCCGCTCGCGGGAGTAGCCAGCGGCCTGCTGGTGGAAAGCCACATGGGACGGCCGACGAAAATCGAAGGCAATCCGGAACATCCGGGCAGCCTGGGCGGCACGGACGTGTTCGCGCAAGCCGCGACGCTGGGTCTTTATGATCCGGACCGCTCGCAAACAGTGGTGCTGGAAGGGCGCATCAGCAGCTGGGCCGCGTTCCTGACGGCGATGGGCAACGAGAAAGCCGCAATGTCCGCCGACGGCTCCGGCCTGCGGATTCTCACCGACACGGTGACGTCGCCAACTTTGGCTGCGCAGATCAACGCGATTCTGAAGAAACTGCCCGCGGCGAAATGGCATCAGTACGAACCCTGCGGGCGCGACAATTCGCGCGAAGGCGCGCGCCTGGCATTCGGCAAGCCGGTAAACAGCGTTTATCGCATGGATCAGGCCGACGTGATAGTTTCCCTCGATGCCGATTTCGTTTCCTCCGGCCCGGGGCACGTGCGCTACGCGCGCGAATTTGCTTCACGCCGCGTAATCGAAGGCAAGAACGCGAATCTGAACCGCTTGTATGTGGTCGAGAGCATGCCCAGCAGCACCGGGGCGGTGGCCGACCATCGCAAGGCGCTGCGCGCTGGCGATATCGAAGCCTTCGCGCGCGAGCTTGCCGCCGCGGCGGGCGTTGCCGGCGCCAATGGCAGCACGGGCAGCGGCGCGGCCGGCAGCAAAATTTCCGCCGAATGGACGCGCGCGGCGGCGAAGGATTTGGCGGCACATCGCGGCGCCTCTCTGGTGGTCGCCGGCGAAGAACAGCCGCCCGCTGTGCACGCCCTGGCCCACGCGATGAACGCCGCGCTCGGCAACGTCGGCAAGACGGTGTATTACACCGATCCGCTTGAAGCGAATCCCGTGAACGAAGTGGAATCGCTGCGCGACCTGGTGAACGATATCAATGGCGGCAAGGTGGATCTGCTCGTCATGCTGGGCGGCAATAATCCTGTGTACGACGCACCGGTGGATTTCGATTTCGGCTCCGCGCTCTTGAAAGTAAGGACGCGCGTGCACTCCGGCTTGTATTACGACGAAACGGCGGAGCTGTGCCACTGGCACGTGCCTGCCGCGCATTTCCTGGAAGCCTGGGGCGACGCGCGAGCTTTCGACGGCTCGATCGGCGTGATTCAGCCGCTGATCCAGCCGCTGTATGACGGGCACTCGGCCTACGAGATCGTAGGAGTGCTCGCGGGCGACGCCGGAAAATCCGCGCACGATATCGTGCAGGAATACTGGAAGAGCGTGCGCCCGGAAAAAGACCAGGCGTTCGAAGCATACTGGGAACGTTCGCTGCACGACGGCTTGATGGCGGGGACCGCGCTGGCCGCCATTTCCGTCGCGGTGCGCGCAGACATCGCGCAGCAAGTCCAGAACACGCCCGGCGAACAATTGCAGATCGCCTTCCGCCCCGACCCCACAATTTTCGACGGCCGCTTCGCCAACAACGGCTGGCTGCAGGAATTGCCGAAACCGAACACGAAATTGACTTGGGACAATGCCGCGATGGTCAGTCCCGCAACGGCGCAGCAGCTCAGCCTCGCCGAAGGCGACTACGTAAAGCTGCAGCTCGCCGGACACGAAACCAAAGCCGGAGTCGTAATTGTTCCCGGCCACGCGGACAACTGCGTAACTCTGCATCTCGGCTACGGACGCCGCCGCGCCGGAGGCGTCGGTACCGGCCCGGGCTTCAATGCCAATTTCATTCGCACCTCCGCCACGCCGTGGATCGCGAACGGGCTGAAAATCGAAAAGACCGGCGATAAGTATTATTTCGCCGTGACGCAGCACCAATATGTGATTGATCAGGACGGGCACCAGGTTTCCAAGGAAGGCGTTGAAGAAGCGCGCCGCGACATCGTCCGCGTCGCGAAACTGGAAGAATTCCGGGCGAATCCGGACTTCGCGAAAGATTCGCCCGAATTGAGTAATCCCGCGCTGACTCTGTACCCGGGATTCAAATCCGAGGGCTACGCCTGGGGCCTCGCGATTGACCTGAACAAATGCGTCGGATGCAACGCCTGCGTGGTGGCCTGCCAGGCGGAAAATAATATTCCGGTCGTGGGCAAGGAACAGGTGATGAAGGGCCGCGCGATGCACTGGATCCGCGTGGACACTTACTTCCGCGGCGGCATAGACAATCCCGAAACGTTTTACGAGCCGGTGCTATGCATGCACTGCGAAAACGCGCCGTGCGAAGTGGTCTGCCCGGTAGGCGCCACTGTTCACAGCCCTGAGGGCTTGAACGAAATGGTCTACAACCGCTGCGTGGGCACGCGCTATTGCTCGAACAACTGCCCGTACAAAGTGCGGCGCTTCAATTTCTTCCTTTATTCGGACTACACGACGCCCAGCTTGTACGGAATGCGTAATCCGAACGTGACGGTGCGCAGCCGCGGGGTGATGGAAAAATGCAGTTACTGCGTGCAGCGCATCAACGCCGCGAAAATCACCTCCGAAGAACAGAATCGCGAAGTGCGCGACGGCGAAATCGTCACGGCCTGCCAGGGAGCTTGTCCCGCGGAAGCGATCATCTTCGGCAACATCAACGACCCGAATAGCCGCGTGGCGAAATGGAAAGCGCAGTCGCGCAACTACGGCTTACTGGGCGATTTGAACACGCGTCCGCGCACCACGTACCTGGCGCGCGTGCTGAATCCCAATCCGGAGATTCACGGATAGATTTATGAAGCGCAAACCACTTTACGGATTGCTGGCGGAGTTCGAGACGCCCGAAGAACTGCTGAAAGCCGCGCAGCGGACGCACGACGCGGGCTACAAGAAGATTGACGCGTTCTCGCCGCTGCCCATCGAGGGCCTGGCCGAGGCGGTGGGCTTTCACGGCACGATTCTGCCCGCGATCGTATTCATCGGCGGGCTGCTGGGTGGGCTCACGGGATTTTTCATGCAGTATTACGCGAACGTGATCAGTTATCCGCTGAATGTGGGCGGCAAGCCGTACAACAGCTGGCCTGCGTTCATTCCGATCACCTTTGAGCTCACGGTGCTGGGGGCTGCATTGTGCGCCGTGTTCGGGATGCTCGCGATGAATGGCCTGCCTACGCCGTACCATCCGGTATTCAACGTGGCGCGGTTTGCGCTGGCCTCGAACGATCGCTTTTTCCTGGTGGTTAAAGTGCGCGACAAACTTTTCGACTTGTCGAAAACGAAGAAATTCCTGGAAGGTTTGAATCCACACGGAGTGTTTGAGATTGAAGTCTAATTCCCAATCCGCCACGCGCATCGGCCGGATGATGGGCCTCGCGGCGCTCGCCCTGCTGTTCGCAGGCTGTCGCATGGACATGCACGAGCAACCCAAGTATTTGCCGTACGAACCGACCACTTTTTTCGATGATGGCCGCAGCGAGCGTCCCGTAGTCCCGGGCACCGTGGCGCGCGGGCAATTGCGGCTGGATGAATTGCTCTACACAGGAAAAGAAAACGGCGTGCTCTCGAACAAGTTCCCCTTCCCCATCACGCGAGAAGACCTGGAGCGCGGGCGGCAGCGCTACAACATCTATTGCACTCCCTGCCACGATTACACTGGCAGTGGCCAGGGCATCGTGGTGCAGCGCGGATTTCCGCCGCCGCCGTCGTATCACATTGACCGCCTCCGCCAGGCGCCCGTCGGACATTTCTTCGACGTGATCACCAATGGCGACGGTTCCATGTACAGCTACGCATCGCGCATCGAGCCGGAAGACCGCTGGCGCATCGCGGCGTACATACGCGTGCTGCAGCTCAGCGAACACGCCACGGAACAGGATGTGCCGCCGTCCGATCGTTCGAAACTGAATCAGCAGAATGCGGGGCAATCGCAATGAGCTTCGGCAGCCAAATCTTGCATGCCTACCTACTCGCCTACATCTATTGGCTGATGATTCCGCTCGGCTGCATGGCGATATTGATGATGCATCACCTCACCGGCGGCTGGTGGGGCTATCCCATCCGTCGCCTGCTTGAGGCCGGCACGCGCACTTTCGGCGTGATGGCGCTGTTGTTCATTCCGATTTTGTTGGGCATGAGGTCCATCTATCGTCCGTGGATGAACCCGCCGGAAGAAATGCTCAACGACCCGAATTTCCATTTCAAGCTGGCATACTTGAGCACGAATTTTTTCATCATCCGCGCCATACTTTATTTCGCGGTGCTGATGGGCTTGGCGCATTTGCTGAACAAATGGTCCCGCGAGCAGGACGCGACCGGCGACCCGCGCCTGGCGAAATACCTGGAAGGCATCAGTGGCCCTGGCCTGATTCTGTGGGGGATGTGCGTATCGTTTGCGATGATTGACTGGGTGATGTCGCTTGAGCCGGCGTGGTTTTCCACCATCTACGGGATGATTTTCATGATCGTGGCCGCGCTCACCGCGATGTCCTTCGTGATTTTCGTGCTGCGCCGGCTTACCGACGATGAGCGCGGCAAGGAAATCAGAGAAAAAGTCGCGCCGGGCCAATTCAACGACCTCGGCAACCTGATGCTGGCGTTCACCATGCTCTGGGCGTACCTGTCGTTCTCGCAATTCCTGATCATCTGGGCGGGCAATATCAAGGATGAAATTCCCTGGTACATGTCGCGCGCCTTCGGAGGATGGGGAAAGCTCGCGGTCGTTCTGATCGTCCTGCATTTCGCGCTGCCATTCCTGCTGCTCTTGCAACGCAACGTGAAACGCCGCGTGCACCGCCTTTCCGCCGTGGCCGCCATGATGATCGTCCTCAGCATGGTGGACGTGTACTGGCTGATGGTCCCAGCATACGAGAAGGAAGGCCCGCAGCTCGGCGCGCTGGTTTGGGACATTTTTTGGCTGGCCGTAATCGGCGCGCTGTGGATTGCCACGTATTTCTGGCAGCTCGGCAAGATGCCGCTGCTGCCGTTGCACGACCCGCGTTTCGAAGGAGAGCTCCAGCATGAGCATGGAGACTAAGCACGGGCCGGGCCAGCCGCCTCCTGCTCCGGGCGGCTCGCACGAAGCCTACGAACACAGCGACGCCCACGTGCGCGGATTGCTGCAGTCGGGCGCGTGGCTCATCGCCGTGCTGGTGGTCGTGTTCTTCTCCATGGCTTGGCTGTTTGGTTTCTACGGCAAAGTGCAAAGCCTGGGCAAGCCCGCATCGCCATTTGAAAACGCGCGCGTATTGCCACCCGCGCCGCGCCTGCAAGTGGAACCGCGCGCCGAGCTGCACGCCTATTGCGAGCAGCAGGACAAACTTCTGAATACTTACGGATGGGCGGATGAGCACAACGGCGTGGTGCGCATTCCGGTGGATCGCGCCATGGAATTGACGCTGCAGCAGGGCCTGCCTGCACGCGCTCCTGGAGACATTCCCGCCGGCGTCAGCAACCCCGCGCCCTTTACGCCCGATATTTCCGCTCAGGACCAGACCGGCCCCTGCGGCTTCGTATTGGAGCGCGACAAGGATCTGGAAATGAGCCAAGAGGTGAGGCACTAGAGTGTTTGCGTCCGGCAAATTCGGCTTGCGTCGGGGGATGCTTGCAACTCTCGCGGCAGCGGCTGCTGTATTTCTGTCGCTGGCTCCCGGCGCCGCGGCGCAATTGGCTTCGGACCCGATGCAGAGTGTGGGTGTGCGTCCTGAACTGCTGAAACAGGTCGGTATCGACCAAAAGCTGAACCAGTCGATTCCATTGAACCTGACGTTCCGCGACGAGAACGGCCAAACCGTGGAGCTCGCACAATTTTTCGGCCAAAAGCCTGTGATCCTCACGCTGGTCTATTACAACTGTCCGATGCTCTGCACTCAGGTGCTGAACGGTGTCGAGTCCGGGCTGAAGGAATTGCCCACGGACATTGGCAAGCAGTTCGAAGTGGTGACCGTCAGCATTGACCCCGCGGAATCGCACGTGCTGGCCAAGGTAAAACAGGAAATGTACGTGGGCATGTACGGCCGCCCGGGCGCCGCACAGGGCTGGCATTTTCTCACAGGCGACGAGCCGCAAATCAAGCAACTCGCCGACGCCGTGGGCTTCCGCTACGCCTACGATCCCGATACGAAGCAGTTCGCACATGCCAGCGCCATCATCGTGCTGACGCCCGAGGGGAAAATTTCGCGCTATTTTTACGGCATTCAATACCCGTCTCGCGATTTGCGCCTGGGGTTGGTGGAAGCGTCCGAGGGGAAAATCGGCACGCCCGTCGATCAAGTGCTGCTGTTCTGTTATCACTATGATCCTGCGACGGGAAAATACGGGCTGCTGATTTCGCACGTGATTCAGGCTGGTGGAGCGCTCACGGTATTAATTCTGGGAATCGGAATGCTGATTCTGTTCCGCGGCGAGCATTACGCGCTGCCGCAAAGAAAAGCTTGAAGCAATAGGTGCGCGCGGCACCGGCGTTCATTCGTGCGCTACGCGCTTACGGAAATACTAGGGGTTCACTGAGCCACTGATGATCATGGGTCTGATGCAAACGGGTTTGATGAATATGGCCGCCGCCGTGGCCGCGATTCCCATTCGGCCTACCGCCGCTTCGTCCATCGCGGAAGGCGTGGACCACCTCTATTTCTTTCTGACGGCGATCACGCTGTTCTTCACGGCACTGATCTTTTCCACGATTTTCTTCTTCATGGTGAAATTCCGCCGCCGCTCGGCCGACGAGCAGCCCGCGGACACCAAGACGCACCTGGCGCTGGAGCTCAGCTGGACAATCATTCCCACGCTCATCACGGTCGTGATTTTCGTGTGGTCCTCCAGTCTCTATTTCGAAAATTCGCGTCCGCCCGAAGCCTCCACGGAAATTTTCGTCGTCGGTAAGCAGTGGATGTGGCACATCCAACACCCCGAAGGCCCGCGCGAGATCAACGAACTGCACGTGCCGGTGAACGCACCGGTGAAGATCACGATGACTTCCGAAGACGTGATCCACGATTTCTACATCCCGGCGTTCCGCGTGAAAAAGGATGCGATTCCCGGTCGCTATACGTCGCTCTGGTTCCAGGCCACCAAGATCGGGACCTACCATCTTTTCTGCGCGCAATACTGCGGCGCGGACCACGCGGAAATGATTGGCTGGGTGTACGTCATGTCTCCTACCGACTACGCCGCATGGCTTTCCGGCGGCGCGCGCAACGAATCCATGGCGCAAACCGGCGAGCGCCTCTTCACGCAGCTGGGCTGCGTCACTTGCCACGTAGCGGACAACACCGGTCGCGGCCCCTCGCTTGTGGGACTCTACGGCAAACAGGAAAAACTGCGCAACGGCGACATGAGGCTGGTAGATGAAGCGCTGATTCGCCAGGCGATCGTGACTCCCAATTCCATCATCCTGCCCAATTATCCGCCGATCATGCCCACCTTCCAGGGCCAGATCAACGAGGAGCAGGTGCTGCAACTGATCGCCTACGTCAAGTCGCTCGGGACGGAAGAAAGGAAGACGAACGGGAAATGAGCACCACAGTCATTCCAGAATTACCCGGGCAGGAAATTCCGGCCGAATCGCGCGTCAATTATTTGAACGCGAGCTACGGCGTGAAGTCCTGGCTGCTTACCACTGACCACAAACGCATCGCGCTGCTGTACCTGGGCTCGATTACGCTGATGTTCTTCGTGGGCGGCTTTTTCGCGGTGCTGATGCGCCTGCACTTGATTGAACCACAGGGCGCGCTGGTGGCGCCGGAGACCTACAACAAGCTCTTCACCATGCACGGCGTGATCATGGTGTTCTTCTTCCTAGTGCCTTCGATTCCCGCGACGCTGGGCAATTTCCTGGTGCCGATGATGATCGGCGCGCGCGACCTGGCATTCCCGCGCCTGAACCTGCTGAGCTGGTACATTTACGTCATCGGCGCATGCTTCACACTTTACGCGGTGATCTCCGGCGGCGTGGATACTGGCTGGACGTTCTACACACCCTACAGCAGCACTTTTTCGCATACCAGCGTGGTGCCCACGGCTTTGGGCGTATTCATCACCGGATTTTCGTCGATTCTGACCGGGCTGAATTTCGTCGTCACGATTCACAAGATGCGCGCGCCGGGCCTCACTTGGTTCCGCTTGCCGCTCTTCATCTGGGCGATGTACGCCACTAGCATTATTTTCATTCTCGGCACGCCGGTAATCGCGATCACGATCTTCCTGCTGGGCCTGGAACGCCTGCTGCACATCGGAATTTTCGATCCCGCCATCGGCGGCGACCCCATTTTGTTCCAGCATATGTTCTGGTTCTATTCGCATCCGGCCGTGTACATCATGATTCTGCCGGGGATGGGCGTGATGAGCGAGCTGATCACCTGCTTCTCGCGCAAACGGATTTTCGGCTATACCTTCGTCGCGTTTTCCAGCTTGGCGATTGCGATCATCAGCTTCCTGGTCTGGGGCCATCACATGTTCGTCACCGGGCAGTCCATTTACGCCGGGCTGATTTTCTCAGTGCTCAGCTTCCTGGTCGCGATTCCGTCCGCGGTGAAAGTTTTCAACTGGACCGCGACGCTCTACAAAGGTTCGATTTCCTACGACGCACCGATGCTCTACGCGCTCGGCTTCATCGGGCTGTTCACCATGGGCGGGCTTACCGGATTGTTTCTGGCGTCGCTCGCGACCGACGTGCATTTAAACGGAACCTATTTTATCGTCGCGCATTTTCACTACATCATGGTCGGCGGCGCGGTGATGGCTTACCTGGGCGGCATTCACTTCTGGTGGCCGAAAATCACGGGCCGCATGTATCCAGACGGTTGGGCGCGCTTTGCCGCGCTGGTGATTTTCGTGGGATTCAACCTGACGTTCTTCCCGCAGTTCGTGCTCGGCTACCTGGGCATGCCCCGTCGCTATGCTGTCTATCCTGGCGAATTCCAGGTGCTCAACGTGATGTCCTCCGCGGGCGCTTCGATCTTGGGGATCGGCTACCTGATTCCGTTGATCTATTTGCTGTGGTCCATTCGCTACGGGCCGATCGCCGGACCGAATCCCTGGGGCGCGAAGGGCCTGGAGTGGGAAACTCCTTCGCCGCCGCCTACGGAAAATTTCGAGGAGATTCCGCTGGTAACCGAAGACGCCTACAACTATGCGAATGTGGGAGGGTCCCGTGGCTGATATGGCCGTGCACCCCGCGCATCCGCCGGGCTTCAAACATCAATTCGAGGACATGGAGCAGCAGCGCGACGCCGACAGCCTGGGCATGTGGGTGTTTCTGGTAACCGAAGTGATGTTCTTCGGCGGCCTTTTCGCCACTTACATTATTTATCGCGCGCTGTACCTGCCTGCGTTTGAAACCGGCAGCCGCTTGCTCAACGTGAAATTCGGGGCTGTCAACACAGCGGTGCTGATTGGCAGCAGCTTGACCATGGCTCTGGCGATCCACGCCGCGCAGGCAGGCAAGAAGAAATCCGAACAGGTGATGTATCTGGTCCTTACCATGATCCTAGGCGCGGTTTTCTTGTTCTTGAAATTTGCTTTCGAATGGCGCGCGGACTACAACGAGCATTTGGTTCCGGGCTTCCATTTCATCATCCGCCCGGAATGGGGCGCGGCCGGCCCGCACGTTCCGATGTTCTTCTGTTTCTACTTTTTCATGACCGGATTGCACGCGCTGCACATGATCATCGGTTTCGGCATTCTGTCGACGCTCACGGTGATGGCGCACCGCGGCCGCTTCAACTCCGAGTATTACGCGCCGCTCGAAGTCAGCGGGCTCTACTGGCACTTCGTGGATATCGTCTGGATTTTTCTGTTCCCGCTGCTGTATCTGATCGGCGGGCGATTCGCGATGCCGGGGGTGCACTAATGTCCGCGCACGTCGTTGCGGTGAAAACCTATCTGGGGATATTTATCGCGCTGCTGGTGCTTACCGGGCTCACCACCGGCGCCGCCTTCATTGACTTCGGAGACTTGCACACCGGAATCCCCTTGCTGAGAGTGATTCCGCTGAACACCGTGGTGGCACTGGCTATCGCTGTGGTGAAAATGCTGCTGGTAATTTTGTTCTTCATGCACGTGAAGTACAGCAGCGGCCTTACGAAGATTGTCGTGATGGCGGGATTTCTGTTCCTCGCGATTCTGGTGTCCTTCACGCTGGCTGACGAACTCACCCGCGGCTGGTCGCCCGAAGCCGGCGCCTGGAACACCGCGCTTCCTACGATTCTTCCGTTACTCCACGGCCTCTTTTAACCTCTAGCGCGGCGCCGCGCGGAAAGCCACGACGGCGTTCAATCCTCCGAACGCAAAAGAATTCGAAAGTGCCGCTCCCACGCGCAGCGAGCGCGGCTGATTCGGAATGTAATCCAGGTCGCATTCTGGGTCGCGCTCGTTGAAGTTCGCGGTCGGCGGCAAGATGCCGTGGTACAGCGCCAGAATCGTCGCGATCGCTTCGAGCGCACCCGCAGCACCTAGCGCGTGCCCGTGCATGGATTTTGTGGAGCTGACGCCGATTTTATCCGCGTGCGCGCCGAAAACTTCACGAATCGCGGTGCTTTCCACCGGATCATTCCCCGGCGTGCCGGTGCCATGCGCGTTGATGTAACCGACGTCTTCCGGCAGGAGGCCCGCTTCGCGCAAAGCGCCGCGCATCGCGCGCACCGGACCGTGCACCGCAGGCTGCGTCAGATGATGCGCGTCTGCGGTCATGCCAAAACCGCAAATCTCAGCGAAAATTTTCGCGCCTCGCGCCTTAGCCGCTTCCATCGGCTCCAGCATCATCATCGCGCCGCCCTCGCCGAGAATCATTCCGCGGCGGTCCTTGCTGAACGGCCGGCAAGTGTCCGGCGCGATCACGCGCATCGCTTCCCAAGCCTTCAGCATGCCGATGTTAAATATGGATTCGCTGCCGCCGGTCATGGCGGCGTCCGCTTCGCCGTCACGCACCAGACGAAACGCCTGCCCGATCGCATGATTCGCCGAAGAACAAGCCGTGGAAACCGTATAGGTCGGTCCGCTCATCCCCAGATCCATCGCGATGTGGCTCGCACCGGCATTGGCCATGGTTTTCGGAATCGTCAGCGGATGAACCCGGCCGCGCCCTTCCACCCAAAGATCCTGAAAACCGGCTTCGATCGCCGCCTGCCCGCCTACTGCCGAACCGCACACAATCGCGGAGCGTTCACGCAATTCCGGCGTCAACTCCAGTCCCGAATTCTGCAGAGCCTCGCGCGCCGCCACTACCGAAAATTGCGCGAAACGGTCAATGTAGGCGTCTTTCCCGCCCGGGAAATGCTTCACGGGATCGTAGCCGGAAACTTCCGCGCCATTCTTAAATCGCAGTGTGGAGCAGTCGGCGCCCTTGATGGGACCAATAGCGGGGCGGCCTTCGCTGAGGGATTTCCAGTTTTCCTCGAGGTTCAGACCCAGCGGAGAAATAATTCCCAATCCTGTGATAGCGACGCGGCGTGGGGCCATTCGTCAGTCCGCCGGTGTGGCCGAGCCCAGGGAAGGATCGGGCGGCGCGGCGGCAATAATCTTCTTGATGCCTTCCACGACATCGTTGACGGTGCGCAGCGAGCGCACGTCGTCGTCGGGAATGGAGATCTTGAAGGCGTTTTCCAGTTCGAAGAGCAATGTGAAGACGTCCAGCGAATCAATGCCGAGATCCTGCAAATTCGTGTCCAGCTTGATCGTGTCCGCCGGAATCCGTTTCACGGAAGCCAGCGTCGAGATCACCTTTTCTGCGACTGCATCAGACATCAAGCGTATCCTCCATCCATTCGCTGCATCGGATGATTCGCGAAGTGCGGCAGTGTCGCGCCGCTGCGTCAGAAACCGTGCCGTTTTCCACCCTGTAAAACGTAGCTCAAGCCCACGGGGAAATCAAATTCTAGCAGGAGTGCGCGTCAGCTGTGCCGACTGTTTTTCCGCGCCGCGAGTTCAGTGCATTTGCATCGCTGGCGCCGTGGGCGCGGGCGGAGCCACCTCAATCACGGCACCTCCCGGGGGCGCCAGCTCTTTCAGCACCGCCGGAGGAAGCTTTTGCACATTGCTCAGAAAAGTCACCAGCTGCCAAATCTGTCCATCGTTTAGCGTCTTGCTCCACGCCGGCATGCCCGTCCAGCGAATCCCGTGCTGAATGATGTAAAAGTTCTGGTTCTCAGGCATGTCCGGCGGATCTTTGAAAAATGCCGGCACCGGCGGATTAAAGGATCGCCCAAACTGGCTTTCCGGATTCGAGGGAAGCCCGTGGCAGCCCGCGCAGTGGTTCAGATAAAGATGGGCGCCCGCCACCAAATCGGCCTCGTCGGTCGGGACCGGGTTCTTCTGCTCGGGCGCGTTGCGCTCGGTCGAGGCATCGACTGCTGCCATGGCCAAATGCTGTTCCGTCGCGGATGGTTCCTGATCGGCGTTGAAACTCACACGGCCTGATTTGAGAAGAAAATATCCACCAGCCGCCAAAACGAACAGAGTCAGTATGATTCCAAACAAAAAGCCTTTCATCGGGGGTCGGCCTCCTGGTTATTAGGCGTTCACGATTTGCGCGCTGCTATTTCGGTTCCACCAGACGATTATACTTCTTCAGGACCTCGCGCAACCGGTCATGCGGTAAAGCTTCCACCGTGTGCCCGTCCACGCCTGTCATCGTCTTTGCGGCGACGAGTGCGTTCACCACGGCTTCTTCCGTGGCCTGCACGGTAGCTTCAAACAGAGCGTCCATGCGGCTGTTGGGCAGCATCTGCACAGCAACGGCTTTTTTCTGTGCTAAGCCCGCGCCCGGATTCGCGGTGGAAAACGCGATGAAGATATCGCCCGAGCCATCGCCGGAAATGCTGCCCAGCCGCCCCAGCCCCAAAGTCACGCGCTTGGCGATGCGCTTCATCTGGCTCGGCAGCAAGGGCGCGTCGGTCGCCACCACTACGATGATCGAGCCGGTGTCGTCGTCCCACACGCGCTTGCCGGTAATTTCGTAGCCCACCGGCGCACCCGCGACGCGCAGCAGGTGGCGCACGCCGAAATTGCATTGCACCAGCACGCCGACGGTGTACCCGCCCAGCTTTTCCGGCAACTGGCGCGACGCCGTGCCCGTGCCGCCCTTGAATTCAAAGCAAATCATGCCCGTGCCGCCGCCCACGTTGCCTTCGGCGATCGGGCCAGCGTGCGCATCGCGCATGGCGGCATCAGCGTCTTCCGCTTTCACGTGAAACCCGTTGATGTCGTTCAGGTAGCCGTCCCAGGTTTCCGCCACCACGGGCAACGACCACCAGTCCTCTAAAGGCAGCGAAGGACCGTGCTGCAACTGCCAGGCGATCACGCTGTCGCGCACCACGCCCACGCTGTGCGTGTTCGTGATCATCACCGGCCCGTAAAGAAATCCGGATTCCTGCACCCAGGTGGTGCCGGTCATTTCCCCATTGCCGTTTTCCGTGAACCAGCCTGCGAACACAGGATCCACGGAATTCTTGCCCCGCGGAAAAACGGCAGTGACACCCGTGCGCACGGGCCCGCTGCCCACGACTAATTTTCCGTCGCCCGAAATCAAAGTGCGGTAGCCAACCTCGACGCCTTTCACATCCGTGATGGAATCGAGGGCGCCAGGCGTGCCTTCGAAGGGCACGCCGAGATCGCGGGCGCGCTGTTCGCGCTCGACTTTTCCGCCCTGTGCGCTGGCGAGCTGCGCGACCGCCAAGATCAGGCAGAAAATCACTGCGAGCGAAACCAGAAACGTTTGTGGCGCAGTCTTTACCATGGTGGCCTCAGTGCCCGATGCAACCTAGAATCAAGGCGTGCCCGCTCTGTCCCGAAAATCGCGGGACAGAGCGGCCGCTACATATTCAAATGCAACAGCAACTGCTAAGAGCCGGCAGGCAGACCGGCGCTACGATGCTTATTGCGCGCGGGCGGAGGGCGTTTCCAGCATCGCCCGAGTCTGCTTCAAAAGCTCGGTGTTCTTCGCGAGCTCGTCCTGCAGAATTTTGGCCTGCTCCGCCGCCACTTTCCAGTCGCCCGCCTCGGCGGCCTCCGTCAATCCCGGCAACTCCAGATGCGCGTAGGTGTAACGCGCACCATACAAAGAATGTTTGAACCAAGGTCGCCCTGGAATCCCCTGCGGGTTGCACCAGTTGCGTTCCACCTGCATCAATTGCTGATTCACCCCTGCCGCCGCTGCCGCATCCAGCCTGCCGGAAGAAATTGCCCGCGCCACGGCTGAATTCAGTTCCCGCCCAGCCGCTTGAAAATCAGTGATGTGCTGCTGCAACGCCGCGAGATCTATATGCCCGCTCGCGTGACTCGCCAAATTCAAATCCACCACGAACTGGCGGATATTTTCGCCATACGAATCGAAGTCGTAGGGAAGAATTTCCGCGTTCGCCAAACGCAGCGCCAGCACTCCCCACAACTGCGCCATCAGCGTGTGATACCGATATCCCGGGTCGCCAAAATGGTTCATCCAGAAAAAATCGTCGTACATGGAGTGATAAACGCCGTAGGGCCCGGTAAAGGTCAAGCCTACGGTGGGAATCCCGAGATAATTCAAGAACACGGTGTGGTCGGAACCGCTGCCGATCCGCGTATTGGCCAGTTCCGCATCCGGCACCGCCTGCGTCAAACTGAGTTCGGCCTTCCGCGAAATTTTCCACTCGTCGTAAAGCGACTTCCCCGAAGGAGCAGGCAGCGCGCGGCTCACTTCCACCAGCAAGGGAGCGAGCGAACCCACCGCGTCGCCCTCGAAATTATTGCCGGAAGTCGCTTCGTCCACATTCAAATACGCCACGGCCTTCTGCTTCAATTCCTCCGCATACTGCTCGCCCCACTCGGTCGAGCCAGTCAGTGCGTATTCCTCGCCGTCCCAGCTGCAAATCACCAGAGTGCGCTTCGGACGAATTCCTCGCGCCAACAGCTGGCCCAGACTGCGCGTCATTTCCAGCAACGCCGCCGTGCCGCTGGAAGGATCCACGCCGCCAAAAACCCACGCGTCGCGATGATTGCCCAGGATCACCCACTCGTCCGGCGCTTCGCTGCCGCGTATGCGCGCTTCGGTGACGTAGTAGGGCTGAATGCTCGTGTCCATATCCACTTTCAAATGTGCCACGACGCGTTTTCCACCCACGTGATATTTGAACGGCAAGCCGCCCTGCCAGGAATCCGGCGCGACGGGCCCGTCCATTTTTCTCAGGAGCGGCTCCGCATCGTGCCAGGAAAGCGGCACGCCCATAATCTTCGGCAGCGATATTGCCTGCTCGGCGGGAATGCGTTTCGCGCCCGGCACCGAAGCGTAACCGGGCGTCAGCGGATCACCCGGCTCCAGAAAATCGTAAGTGATCGCGCCGCGCTGGATGTGAGTTTCGGGACCCCACGGGCCGTTCGGATAAACCGCGCCTTTGCTGTATCCGTCCTCTGCAGGATCCGAATATATAAGGATGGCCGCGGCGCCCAGCCGTTGCGCCGTTAGCGCCTTGAATCCGCGATAGCTGTAGGGATTCGAATAACGCACCAGCACGATTTTTCCGCGCACATCAATTCCGTGCTGGCGCAAAAATTCGTAATCTTCCGGGTTGCCGCTGTGCGCATAGACCACTGGCGCGGTCACTTCTCCCGAAGCCGAATAACCGAGATACGCGCCGTCCACTTTCGGATTCTTCGTGTCGGGGTCCGCATCGTCGGGGGCTTCGCGCAAGCTCGCGCGATATTCCGTGGGTCTCACCATCTCGAGCGAGATTTCGCGCGGCCTGGAATTCAGTACATCATATTGATGCACGGTGACGTCTTCGAGGCCCTGCTGCCGCCACTGCTCTGCGACCCACTGCGCCAATTCATTATTTCGCGCTGAGCCAGCCGGATGCGGCTCCGCCGTCAGATAACCATGAAACTTGATAATTTCGGGCGTCGAGATAGATTGGCGGAAGGAATTTTCGGTGGCGATTTCCTGCGCAGCGGCGCGCGGTGAAAATCCCGAAATTTTCGCAAGATCCGGCGCGGCCGCTAGCGCCAGCGCAGCGAAGAGCATGCCGCCTGCAGCGTATAACGCACGCCGACGGCCGCGGCGGCTAGAGCGACGCAGAAGAGCCTCCCATCGCCGCGAGATGGCTTTTTTCCAGATCGCCGATGGCCTGTTCCAAACCTTTAACCAGCATCTGAATCTGCTGCGACGTAATTGTGAAAGGCGGCGCGAGCAGAATGTGATCGCCGCGTGTGCCATCCACGCAGCCTTGAATCGGATAAGTCATCACTCCCGCCTCCAGCGCGTCCGCTTGCACTCGGAACGCGATTCGCGCGTCCGGCGGAAAGGGCGCGCGCGTCTTGGCATCGCGCACAAATTCGATGGCCAACAGCAAACCCATGCCGCGTATATCGCCAACCACCGAAAATTTCCGCAGCGGCTCCAGCGCGTCGCGCAATTCGCGGCCTACAGGCTCCACGCGCGCAAAAAGATTTTCCTGCTCGATGTAATCCAGCACCGCATTCCCCGCCGCCGCCGATACCGGATGCGCGTTGTAAGTGAATCCGTGCAGAAAAGTGCCACTTCCCTTCGCAATCGCATCCACGACGTGCCCCGCCGCGATCACCGCGCCGAGGGGAGCGTAACCACTGGCGATTCCCTTCCCGACCAGAATCATGTCCGGCGAAACGGCCCCATGTTCCACGGCGAATGGCTTGCCGGTACGTCCCATGCCGCTCATCACCTCATCGGCGATCAGCAGAATCCCGTGGCGCTGGCAAATTTCCGCAATCCGCTGCACGTAACCGTCGGGAGGAGCGACCGCGCCGAGCGTCGCGCCTACGACAGGCTCGAAAATAAACGCGGCGACATCCTTCGACCCATCGCGCTCTAGCAAACGCTCCATATCGTCCGCGCAATCCACATTGCATCCCGGATATTTTAAGCCGAAAGGACAGCGATAGCAGAAACACGGAGCAATGTGCCCCCACTCCTTCAACAAAGGCGCGAACGGTTCGCGTCGCCGCACGTTTCCAGAAACCGAAAGCGCTCCTAAAGTGCTGCCGTGATAACTCTGCTGCCGCGAAATCACGCGGAAACGTCGCGTTTCGCCGCGCTCGATCCAATATTGCCGCGCCAGCTTTATCGCCGTCTCGGTAGCTTCGGACCCCCCCGAAGTAAAATAGACACGCCCATTCTTGCGCATGCCTTGCGGCGCGAGCGCCAGGATGCGCGTAGCCAATTTTTCAGCAACAGCGGTGTGGAATTGCGAAGAATGCACGTAGGCGAGCCGCGAGGATTGTTCGGCAATCGCCTGACCAACTTGCGCGACGCCGTGCCCGATGCTAACCACGGCCGCGCCGCCCGACGCGTCCAGATAACGCTTGCCACCCACTGCGTAGACGAAGCATCCCTCGCCCCGCAGCGCCACGGGGTAAGCCTTCAAGAAATTTCGTGGGAAAACCGCTTCGTCGGTCATGTGCCGCCGGGTGACCAGGATTCCCGCACGCAACTCGCGCGGAAGGATTCACACCGATCGCTTAAGGACGAGCGATTCTAGCAGAAATCGAGCCATGTAGAAGTCCTGGCGAGCGCGACGCTCAACGCCATTTCAATTTCTTCACGTCAATCGAAGGAGGCGGAAATTTCAAGCCCATTTCTTCCAGCGTCTCGACGATAATGTGCGAAACCGCCAGGTTGCGGAACCATTTCTTGTCCGCGGGAATCACAAACCACGGCGCGCGTTTCGTGCTGCAGCGCGTCAGCGCGTCTTCATAAGCCGACACGTAGTCGTCCCAGAATCTCCGCTCGTCGAAATCCGCCTGCGAAATCTTCCAGCGCTTGTCCGGATCATCGATCCGCTCCATGAAGCGTTTCTTCTGCTCGTCCTTGCTGATGTGCAGAAAGAATTTCAGGATGCGTACGTTGTTCTCGTGCAGGAGCGCCTCGAACCGGTTGATCTGCTCGTAGCGCTCGGACCACACGGCCTTCGGTACCAGATTGTGCACACGCACCACCAGAACATCCTCATAATGCGAGCGGTTGAAGATCCCGATATCCCCGTACGGCGGCACCGCCTGATGCACGCGCCACAGAAAATCGTGCGCGGCCTCCTCGGGCGAAGGCGGCCTAAAGGAAGTCACGCGGCAACCCTGCGGATTGACGCCAGCCATCACGTGGCGAATGGTCCCATCCTTTCCCGCCGCATCGAGGCCCTGCACCACCACGAGCAGCGCGTGCTTATGGTCCGCATACAACAGGTATTGGAGCTTATCGAGCCTTTCGAGCGCCTTCGCCAGGCTGGCCTTCGTAGCATGCCCCTTTCCCCAACCGAGCGTGTCGCCGGGATCGAACTTGCGCAGCTGCACTTTGTGCCCCGGTTTGATGATCAGCTCCTTCGAGAAGTTCGCAGCCATGTAAGACATGCCCCTTTTTGGCGCAGCTCTACAGGCCGCGCGGCAATCAAGCCAAGCATACCCCGTTCCACGGCGGAACGATTGCAGGCCCGCTGCTGCGGCGCCTTCTGCCGTTGTAACACTTTTTTCACATTCGCGTCGCGTGTTCCGCGATATCATGGCGAACTGGCAGCAGGCTCAGCCAAAATGGGGACCGATACGCCGGAGACTCTCGCCGTCACCGAATCACTTACGCTGAAGGAACCCGCGCCCAAGCGCCAATATCCCGGCGCGTTGGTGGTAGTCGAAGGAATTGACGGCTCGGGAAAAAGCACGCAGCTCTATCTGTTGAAGCGCTGGCTGGAAATCGGCGGGTATCGCATCCACTTCACCGAATGGAACTCGTCGCCTCTGGTGAAGTCCGCCACACGCCGCGGCAAGCAGCGCCGCCTGCTGACAGCCACCACTTTTTCGCTGCTACACGCGGCTGACTTCGCGGACCGCTGTGAACGCCAAATCATGCCGCTACTGCACGGCGGCTACCTGGTTCTGGCCGACCGCTACATTTACACCGCGTTCGCGCGCGACGCCGCCCGCGGCTGCTCGCCGCACTGGCTGCGCAATCTCTACAGCTTCGCGCCAACCCCGGACATCACGTTTTATTTCCGCGCCCCGCTCGACGTAGCCGTGAACCGCATCGTTGCCGGCCGCCCCAAGCTGAAATATTACGAAGCGGGCATGGACCTGGGCATTTCACTCGACCGCGCCGAAAGCTTCCGCATCTTCCAGGAACGCATCCTCACTAATTACGACCAGATGATCGAAACCGATAATTTTGTGTTGATGGACGGCACTGTGCGCGTGAACAAGCTACAGAAACTGATGCGCCAGATCGTGGGCGAGCGCATCTCCCTGCAGCAATTCGCGCCCAAGAAAAAATGAAACGCGCCGACAAAACTACGCTGAAATCGCACGGCTCGAATGGCCGCCCCTCCAAGAAGAAGAAGGGCGCCGCGGTAGAACTGCCTTCGCGTTTCTACGGCTCGCCGCTACCGGGCGTAAAACCCGAAGAACTCAGCGGCACGCTCGTCGTAATCGAAGGCACCGACGGTTCCGGCCGCTCCACGCAGATCTCATTACTCACCGAATGGCTGGAGTCCGAAGGCTTCGCTGTGCAGACCATGGGCCTGCGGCGATCCTATCTGGTGGGCGAGGACATCGACGCGCTGCTGGCGGAAAACGCGGTTACGCGCATGACCCTCGCGCTGATGTACAGCACCGATTTCTTCGACCAACTCGAACGCCGCATTCTTCCCGCGCTGCGTTCGGGGTTGATCGTGCTCGCCGATCGCTACATCTTCACGCTGATCGCGCGCGCCGCCGTGCGCGGCATCGGCCGCGATTATCTGCACGGCATCTACGAAACCGCGCTGCGGCCGGACCTGACGTTCTGGCTCAACGTCCGCCCCGAGGTTGCTTTCGACCGCGAGTTCAAAAAATCGCAGACCATCAGCTACTGGGAATCCGGCCGCGACATGTCGCTTTCCAACGATCTGTTCCAGTCCTTCATCCGCTACCAATCCATGATCAAGCGCGAATTCGAATACCTTTCGAAACGCCACAGCTTCATCGAAATGGACGGCGAAAGCAGCGTCTCCGATCTAAACCGGTTGTTGCGCAAACGCATCGCCGCACACCTGGGGATACGGAGCACGCACTACCGGCCTTCGCACGCCTTGTCGCACCTCTGGCGGTAAACGAATGGCCGCCCCGGTTCAATTGGCAGCCATTGACGCCGGCTCGAATGCGATTCGTTTGGTAATCGCCCGCGCCACTTCTCCCAGACACATCCAAATCCTCGATTCCGAGCGCGCCGCCGTGCGCCTGGGCCACAACGCGTTCACTCGCCGCGTCATCAATGGCGACACGATTTCCCGCGCCGCTCGCGCCTTCCGCCAATTCCGCGATCGCATGGACCAATACAACGTCGGCGCCTACCGCGCAGTAGCCACCGCCGCCGCCCGCGAAGCCCGCAATTACCGCCGTCTGATGGATCGCGTGCAGCGCAAAGCGGGAATCGAGCTCGAAGTAATCAGCAGCGAGGAAGAAGCGCGTCTGGTTTGCTCCGCGGCGTTGTGGGCGCTCGGCGACCGCATCCAGCCACGCTTGATCTTCGATCTGGGCGGCGGCAGCCTGGAGCTCAATTTTTATCAGCGCGGCGTGCTCGAGCAGCGCATCGGACTTCCCCTGGGCACGATTCGCTTGATGGAGACTTTCTCCATTGACGGTGCAATTGATGAAGACAACGCCAATCGCTTGCGCCATCACATCCTGGCCCTGCTGCGTAGCGCGGTTCCTTCCGCTCCCAAACTGACCCGCTCGATCGCAGTCGCCTGCGGCGGAAACGCTGAAGCGCTGGTGCGCATGGCTGCCGGCCCCATGGTCGAGCGCATCCCGGCGATCAATACTCGCCTGCTGCGCGACCAAACCTGGCGCATGCTCGCGCTGGATGTGCCCGGCCGCATGCGCGTCTTCCGCATTCGCAAGGACCGCGCCGAAGTGATCGGCATCGCCGCGATTATTTTCAATACGCTCGCGAAGTGGCTCGATTTGCGCACCATGCTTGTTCCCGGCGTCGGAGTGCGCGAAGGGATCCTGCTCGACCTCGTTGCCGAACAGTATTCCGTTCGCACCACCTCCGAAGAAGAAAAAGGCCGCGCCTCCGAACTGCTGGCCAGCGCGCGCTGGTTCGCCCGGCGGCTTGATTACAATTCGCAGCACGCCGAGCACGTGATGCGCCTGGCGCTTTCGCTTTTCGATCAGCTGCGCCCCATCCATGAAATGGGCGCGGACCTGCGCCTGGTGCTGGAGATGGCGGCGCTGCTGCACGACGTGGGGCATTTCGTCTCGCGCAAATCGCACCATCGCCATGGCGAATATCTGATCCGCAACGGAGAAATCCCCGAACTGCGCGGCTGGCGGCGCGATATGGTGGCCGCGCTGGTGCGTTACCACAATTCCAAATCAGAACCGCAGCTCGAGCATGCCTCGTACGCCGCGCTTGACGGCGAGCGGAGGCGCCAGGCTCGGCTGCTTACCAGCCTGCTGCGCATCGCCGAAAAACTCGAATCCGAACACGCGCAGCGAATTTCCGGCGTGGATGTGCAAATTTCCGGGCGCAAGGCGATCTTTATCATTCGCGCGCTGGACGGCACGCGCCTCGATCTGCTGGGCCTCGAACGCAAGTCCGACCTCTTCGAAAAGGAATTCCACTTGAAGCCGGAATTCCGGCGCGCGCAGGGAAAAGAAAAGGTGGCATAATAAATTATGATTTTGTATCTGGTACGTCACGGAATCGCCGTAGATCCCAACGACCCGAAGTCCCCGCCTGAGCCGGAACGCCCGCTCACAGCGAAGGGTGTGCAGAAAACGCGCGCCGCGGCGCTCGGTCTGCAGGCGCTTGGCGTGAAACCCGATGTGCTGATTACCAGCCCGTACGTCCGCGCCGCACAAACCGCCGAGATTTTCGCGGAGACCTTGGGTTTCTCGCCGCAGAAAATTCGCACGCACGACGCCCTGAAACCGGCGGGCAACCCCGCGGATTTCATAAAAGAGGTGATCCGTTTGCGCGCCAAGGAACTGATGTGCTTCGGGCACGCGCCGCAGCTGGACTTGATGATCGCGCATGTTGCGGGCGCCCACGGAGTTTTCACGTCGCTGAAAAAGGCCGGGGTCGCGTGCCTGGAACACAGTGCGGCTCACGGCAGGTGGGAAATACGTTGGATCGTGACGCCGAGAATGTTGCGTCAACTAGCCGATTAACTGGCGGATCGAAGCCGTTGCGGCGCGGAGAGCGCCGACGGTTGCACGATGTGAATGCCTTGAAAGCCTGCCCGCCACTCGAGCCAAAGCGGTTCCTTGCCGCCCCCTCCGACCACTGACCGGAATTTATCCAGCCGCGCCTTGCGCGCCTCTTCGATTCGCTCGTACCAGCGCAGCACGTCCGCCTCTTGCAATTTCGAGCGATAGCGGCGGATCAAGCCGCGCAGCACATCCAAATCGTGAACTTCGCCCAGCAGGTCTTGGATGCGCTTCAAATCGGCGCTCCACGGCGCATAACGCTGCGGCATGAAATTCTCCAGCGTGTAACGAAACCCCTTCAACCCAATCCGCAAACGGTGCCACGCAATCCGGCTGCGGCCTTTGCGCGCCCTCTCGTAAAGTTCCGCCGCGTCGTTCAAGCGGGTCAACGCCAACCGCTGAAACACCACGCTCTCTAGTGGGAAAAACTGCGCCTTCCCGCGCAGCTTCTGCACCGATTTTCGCCAGTCCTTGCGGTCAAAATCCCCGAGCGCGCGCCGCGCGTTCACGCGGTGTTCCCTCTGCGCCTCCGCCAGTGTCTTCAGCAAGTGCTTGCGCACCGGGTCGCCCGGCGCCGATAGTTTCTTCAACCACTCCTGGTCCACCTGCGTATCCCGTAACGCGCCCAAAGCCCGAAACAACTCGCGGCTCTCTTTCTTGAGCCCGCGCCAGCCGTGGTCCGGGTTCACTTCGCTCAAAGCATCCGCCATCGTCCGGCAGCGCCGCAAAGCTACGCGCAAATCATGCACCTCGCGCGACTTCCACCCATTTTGTACCTCTTCCGCCAACTCCAAGACGCGGTTCATCCACACATCCAGACCAATACGTTTCGAGGGGGATTCGACAGGTAACGCCACTGCATGCGCGGTCATCAATACCAGCTTTCTTGGCGGCCAAAGCGGAAACTTTAATCCTACACCTCTGCAGAGCAGTTTTCCAATGCGCGGCGGGCGGAAGCGCGGGGCTTGTGGAAATCGAACCGAGCGGGTCTTTATTCGAATCGTAACGAAATATTTGCAGAAAATTCATATTGGCCCTCACCTACCCCGCTAAATTGATTGCTCGTTAAACCCATTGGAGTTCTTTCCTCCGCCTGTTACTTTGCGTCTTAAATCTAAAATGTCCCCGTCGCTCCATCAGCAGCTCGTAATACCGCTGCGCGCATCAATCAGAGTGGCCTTAGGGCTCATCCTACTCTGTCTCTGCGCCGCGCCCTCCGGGTTCGCCCAGTCAGCAAAGCCCGAAACATGCGGCCGGCCGGCCGCCGGCAGCGAGGCGCTCGAGCCGCCAGACCTCCACAGCCAAGCCGGCGTTCTGAAAGTAGATTTAACTGTGCGAAACGGACCAGCGGCGAACGGTCAAATGCGCTACTGCTACGTGACCGCTGACGGCACGCAATCCCCCACTCTGAGATTGCTTCCAGGGGATCTCCTGATATTGCGCCTGAAAAACGAATTGACCATACCGGCGCAGTCCGCCCAGCCAACGCCCGCTCACCAACACACGGCAGCCAAAGCTGCCTCAGCAGCCGATCCCTGCCAGCGCGGCGAAATGACCGCGTTCGCCACTAATCTTCATTTCCACGGGCTGGCGATTCCACCCATCTGCCATCAGGACGAAGTGCTGAAAACCACCATCAACCCCTCAGACGCTGCTTTCGAATATCGCATCCGCATTCCCGCGGATCAACCGCCTGGCCTGTACTGGTATCACCCGCACATCCACGGTTTCACCAACCCCCAAGTTCTCGGCGGCGCCTCAGGGGCGCTGGTAATAGAAGGAATCGAGCGAGCGATTCCTGAAGTCGGCGGCCTTCCGGAGCGAGTCCTCGTCATCCGCGATCAAGACCTGCTCAACCCGGACGCGCAGCCGGTGCAGACTGACTCGATGCCGCCACCCCTCGTGCTGCGCGACGCCGAGGGCGACATCCTGAACACCGGCACCGGCGGCGGTAAGCCCGCCAAGGATCTCTCGATCAATTTCGTACCCGTGCCCTACCCAAACTATCTCCCGGCCGTAATCAAAATCCGCCCCCAAGAAAAACAACTCTGGGGCGTACTGAACGCCTCCGCCATCACCTATCTCGACCTGCAAATGTTGGTCGAAAACAAACCGCAAATGCTCGGCGTGGTCTCGCTCGATGGCGTCCCAATTAATGAGAACGGAACAACCGGCAACAGAATCATCTGGCAGAGCCACGTATTGATGCCGCCCGCAGGCCGCGTAGGAATCATCGTGAAAGGCCCATCCGCCGGAGCAGCCGCCAGCCTGATCACGCGCACAATAGACACGGGCCCGGCCGGCGAAAACGATCCCACGCGTCCGCTAGCCACAATCGTCGCAGAACCAAACGCAGCAGAACCAAGAGTGCAGCTCGCAAAAAATCCCGCCCCGCTTGCGCCGTCAAGCTCCCCGTGGCTAAGCGAAGTAAAACCCTCCCGCACCCGCACGCTTTATTTCTCAGAGCAACCGCACGATCCGCAAAATCCAAACAGCCGCACCGATTTCTACATCACGGTAGAGGGCCAAGCTCCAAAGCTGTTCGACCCGAATCACACAATTCCCAACATCGTCGTCACCCAAGGTGACGTGGAGGACTGGATCATCGAGAATCGCACGCGCGAACTGCACGCTTTCCACATCCATCAAATCCATTTCATGCTGGTCGAATGGAACGGCATCCCGCTGGACGAGCCCTTCTTGCGCGACACCATCAACGTGGCCTACTGGGACGGGACCAGCCCGCAATTCCCGAGCGTAAAACTGCGCATGGACTTCCGCGATCCGCGCATCGCCGGCACGTTTCTCTACCACTGCCACTTGCTCGAACACGAAGATGGCGGAATGATGGGCGTAATCCAAGTCGTGCCCAAGGCGGGCACCAAGTCGCCCCGATCCTCCCCTCCCACAGCTTCCGCAAAGGATTGATAAAACACGTTTTATATCGCGGCAACCGTCAGCGCGAGGTGCCAGTTTTTAATGCCTTTGTCATCACGCAATAACACGCGCCGCGTATTAATGCGTGCACCCGCGCGGTTCCGCAAACCCCAAAGCAGCTCTCAGAAGCTGCCGCGCACGTGCGGGCAGAGCGGTATCAAACCAGAATTTTCCACACTAAGGAGAACTCATGATCAGCAAGAATCTTCGCCGGATGGCAGCCATCGCGCTCGCCTCCAATCTGGCTCTGGCGATGCCCAGCGGGCTATTCGCCTCGCCGGCGGGAAGCGCGTCCGATCCAGTGCCGACCACGACGCCGATCAAGCACGTCATCGTGATCTTCGACGAAAATATTTCCTTCGACCACTACTTCGCCACCTACCCACACGCGACGAATCCTCAGGGCGAACCCGCTTTCCACGCCAAGGACGACACGCCGCGCGCCAACAACCTGCTCAGCGGCGGCCTGCTCACCGAAAATCCGAATTCCACCCAGCCGTTCCGCATGGATACCGGCGTCCTCTCCGTCACCTGCGATCAGAATCATGACTACACTCCCGAACAACAAGCGCTCGACCATGGCCTGGTAGACAAATTTCCGGAATCCACCGGCTCGGGCGGTCCCGGGTGCAACGACTACGGTAAAGGCACCGGGGTCGTGATGGGCTATTTTGATGGCAACACCGTCACGGCCATGTGGAACTACGCGCAGCACTATGCCATGAGCGACAATTCTTACGGCACGATGTTCGGTCCCTCGTCCGTCGGGGCGCTCAACCTAATCGCTGGAACCACTGCCACCGCAACTCTGTTCCCGACCAAGCCCAATGGCGCAACCGCCAGCGCAGCCGGCAGTATCGCGAACGGCTCCAACACCGGGCCGGTCATCGGTGACCCGCGTCCCGCAGGCGATGAATGCGTCCTGACCAATCCCGGCCTACAGACCACCACCATGGTCTCCATCGTGGGTCCGAACGTTGGCGACCTGCTCAACGCCAAGAACATTACCTGGGGTTGGTTCCAAGGCGGCTTTGCGCCTACTGGTTTCAACGCCAAGGGCCAAGCCATCTGCGGCGCGCATCATGCGGGGCTGGCCGGTGATGATGCCGTCGAAACCGTCGGCGATTACATTCCCCACCATGAACCCTTCCAGTACTACACCAGCACGCAGAACCTCCATCACGTTCAGCCGTCGAACGCCGCGCTGATCGGAACCTCTGCCGATGGTGCGAATCACCAGTACGACCTCAGCGCTTTCTGGCTGGCTCTCGGCGAAGATCGGCTTCCGGCTGTGACCTATCTCAAGGCCGCGGCTTATCAGGATGGCCATCCCGGCTACTCCGATCCCATCGACGAGCAAGTCTTCGTCGTCGGTGTGGTCAACGCCATTGCCAATAGCCAGTACTGGAAAGACACCGCGATCATCATCGCCTACGACGACTCCGACGGTTGGTACGATCACGTCCTCGGACCAGTGGTCAATCAATCCGCGGTCGCGGACGATGCCCTCGCAGGCGCAGGAGATTGCGGTTCTGCGACCGCTGTGGGCACGCAAGGCCGTTGCGGTTACGGTCCGCGTTTGCCTCTGCTGGTGATTTCTCCGTACGCGAAGCGGAATTACATCGATCACCGCGCCACGGACCAGTCCTCCATTCTTCGCTTCATCGAGGATAACTGGGACCTGGGCCGGATCGGCAACGACTCCAGCGACGTGAAGGCCGGAAAGCTCGATGGCCTGTTCGACTTCGACGATGGCCCGCAGGCGCCAAAGTTGATCTTGGACCCATCAACCGGTGTGGTTCTAAAGTAGTCACGCGACTCAACGAAGCAGATCCTCTGCGGTCACCTCACGGAAGGAACGCCCTCTGGCTCGAGCCGTTTCGTCGGCTCGAGCCAGTTTTTTTTCTACGCTGAAGCAACGGCGCGTCGTGTTTCGCAAACCATCATCTCCGGGCATAATGGTGCGCGGGGAGGGCCAGCGTGCCGCGAAAAACTCGCAGCGTGGACCTTACGCAGGTTTCTGAATGGGACGACGGCAAGCTGCGCCGCAAGGACGACTACCTAGCCGCCGAAGAACCCCTGGAAATTCGCGTCGGCTGCGAGCCCCTCAGCGTCACCATGCGCACTCCCGGGCACGACCGCGAACTCGCCGCGGGATTCCTCTTCACCGAAGGCTTAATTCAGCGGCGCGAACAAATCGTTAAGCTCGAAGCCGCCCAGTTGCAGGACGGAACAAATCGCGGAAACGTGATTGAAGCTGAACTCGGGCCGGATGCGGCTCCCGACTTCGTGAAAATGAGGCGCCATTTCTTCGCCGCTTCTAGTTGCGGGATTTGCGGAAAAGCGTCAATCGATGCCATTCGCTCGCGTTTGCTCGCCGCGCCCAACCCGGATTTTCGGCTGGATGCGGAGCTGCTCGTGCACATGCCGGATGCGCTGCGCTCCTCGCAAGACGTATTTCAACGCACCGGCGGCCTGCACGCGGCAGCCCTGTTTGATCCGCGCGGAACATTGCTCGTTCTGCGCGAAGATATCGGCCGCCACAACGCAGTGGACAAAGTGATCGGCTGGGCGCTGCTCGAAGACCGCGTGCCACTGTCTGATTCTGTATTGCTGGTCAGCGGCCGCGGCGGATTTGAAATCGTGCAGAAGTCAATCGTTGCGGGTGTTCCGGTAGTGGCGTCGGTGTCCGCTCCGTCCAGCCTGGCGGTGCAGCTCGCGCGCGAATTGCACCTGACGTTGATCGGTTTTTTACGCGGCAGGCGCTTCGTAATTTATGCAGGCGAAGAACGCGTGGCGGGAAACGGCGGAAAGAAATGATGGAGTCGCGCGAAACGCAGCGCGCCTAGTTCACAACCTTGCGGAACACATCGGGGGCCAATTCCTTGTGGTGCACCCGGATCATCTCGCGAAACGCCTCAAACAGCTCGCGGTCCCACCACCCCCGCTCCGCTTCTTCCGCCATCAGATCCAGCGCAACTTCAGGCGTGAACGCCACCTTGTAAGGCCGGTCGGTCGTGAGCGCATCGTACACATCGGAAAGCTGCAAAATGCGCGCGGTGAGTGGAATTTCTTCGCCCTGCAAAGCGTCGGGATAGCCCGTGCCATCGTGTTTCTCGTGATGGTGACGAATGATCGGCAGCACCAGGCGAAAAGTTTTCAGCGGCGCGCAGATTCGCTCTCCGACGACCGGATGTTTCTGCATTACCTTAGTCTCATCCGAGGTCAGCGGCCCGGGCTTCAGCAAAATCGAATCAGGCACCGCTACTTTGCCGATGTCATGCACCACTCCGGCGCGGCGCAGAGCCTTGATCTGCTCTTCCGGCACACCGAGCCGCTCGCCCATGCGCGCGGACATTTCCGCGAGGCGTTCGCAGTGCCCATGCGTGTAGGGATCGCGTGCCTCAATGCTGTGCGCCAGGCTGAACAGCACCGCCTCGGCGTTTTCCAGTTCATCCGTGTACTGCTTCAAACGCAGCAAGGAGCGCGTGCGCGCCAGTAGTTCGTTCAAGTCAATCGGCTTGCTCAAAAAATCGTCCGCGCCCGCGTTGATGCCTATGATGCGGTCCTCTGTGGTCGTAAGCCCAGTGACCAGCACCACCGGCGTCAGCCGCGTTTCAGGCGTGGCCTTGATATGCCGGCAAACTTCAAACCCATTCATCCCCGGCATCATGATGTCCAGCAGAATCAGGTCCGGACGAAACGTCGCGCACTCCTGAATCGCCGACGGACCATCCGCCGCGTCGCGCACCTCGAAGCCCTCGCGCCGCAGCAAGAATTCCAGCGCCGCGCGCGCTCCTGATTCGTCGTCCACGATTAGAATTTTTTCGTACATAAATGCGTATTTACGCCCTCAAGCGATGCAGCAATTCAGATTTTCGCGCTTTTTTTAAAGCACACTGCGAGCCGCATACAAGACGGCGCAATCGGAGTTTCTGGCGAGCTCCGCAACTAATCCAATGTAACCCGTCCCCGAATTTCCAACAACCCCCGATTCCTTAGATGATTCAAAACCGGATAACGCTGCAAGCGCCTCTGCAAGCCCCGGATTCTCTCTGCGTCCTGTGCGTCTCGGCGGTAAACGCCTCTATCTTTCTCAGATCTTTCTCCGCAGTTCCTCTATGCCCTCTGTGTAAAATTTTTGGACTTTCGCGAACGCGCCCGTCCTATTCCCGCTGCAAAGTCGCCTCAATCAATCCATGCGGCTCATCGGTGGGAAGAAAAACTTCCGCCGGGTTATCCATCCCAAACGGAGAAAGATCCACCAAATTAAAATGCTTATTAGGCAAAGAAAGATGAATCTCCCGCACGCGATCAAAGTTACTCAGCACCGCTTCGCCCATCGCGTACAAAGTATGCTGCAGCGACTGGCTATCATGCTCCGCAAACGTTTCCAGCAAGGTCTGCCGAATCCCATGCCAGAGCGGCCCAAACTCGATGTCGCTGCCTTCATACAGCCAATCCGCGTGAATCGAAGTGGAGAGAATCCGCTTGCGATCCTCCTTCAACGTGGTGTACGGATCGCGCAGAAAATTATCGAACGCCGATTTCGTGGTCTTCAGCACCAGCAGTCCCGCAATCCCCGCACGAATCGCCGTTCCCGCCCGCGTCGCATCCAAAGCTGCCGTTCTCCGATCCTGGCCGCCGCGCAAAAATGCCGAAGCGTGCGGTTTCCCGCCCAACGCAATCCTCCCCCAGAGGTTTTCCTCCGCCTGAATGCGCACGCGCGTCACCTGCGGGTTGTAAGTCAAAAAATGCTCCACCAAGTGCGTGCAAAAATCCTCGATCGAATCCACCGGATACTGCCGCGCCAGCACGTACACCGTGTTCTTCATCGTGTCCGTCGGCAAAATCTTGCGATTATCGCCCTTGGTATGCGCCGTCTCGAAATCGCCCTCGAACGAAATGCCCAGCGTCAGCTCGCGTATATCGTGCCGACCATCCTGGCGCACCACGCGCAGCAGCCGCACGCGCGCTTTGCCGTAATTATTTTTCCCCAGCTTGATGGCCATGCGTCAGCTCCCGCGATACGTGGAATATCCGTAAGGGCTCAGCAGCAACGGAATGTGGTAATGCTCCTTGGCATCCTCCACTTGAAATACGATTGTGATCTGCGGATAAAGGCCGCGAACTTTCCGCGCATGAAAATAAACGCTCGTCTCGAAGGTCAGGCGGTAAATCCCCGCCGCAAGCGCTCCCGCCTCCAGTAGATGGCGCAGACGCCCGTCCGCATCCGTCGCGCCTTTGCTGATTTCCTGCCAGCCGCCGCTCTTTTGAATTTCCAAAGTAACCGGCACGCCCGCGGCAGGGCGTCCCAGCGAAGTATCCAGCACATGCGTGGTGATCTGGCTCATGATCCGAGTAATTTCCCCAAGCGCAGCCGCGTAATCTTGCGCTGCTCTTCGCCGGCGATGCTCATTTCAGTTTCCGCATCGTGCCCCAGTCGCTCCTGCAGGCTCTTCAATATCTGCTCGCTCGATTTTTCGTTGGCGCAAATCAAAAACACGTGTCCGAACGTCGCTTGGTAAGCCTCGTTTGCCGCCGCGAGCACCGCCAGCGTTTCCTGCGGCGCCCTCTGCGCGAGCGCCTGTTCACCCGCGGACCATTCGCGCGCCGTCGCGGTCTGCTTCGCCGCCGCTTTCTTGGCGCCAATCGCCGGGTGGCTGCGAAAGATCGTCAGCCAATCCTTGCGCCCGAGCGTCCCAAAAGCCTCTTCGGCCGAATCCAGCAACGCGCAATCATCCGCGAACGGCCGGTGCGCCAGCACCAGCTCGACCCATTTTTTCGAGCCGCAACAATCAAACAGCGCCGCAGCGGCCTGCTTCCGCGATAGCTGATTCACCCGCGCGATTCCCGCCAGCTGATCCGCAGCTTGCGCCGCGCGCCCAAACACACGGAACCGCGCAACGCCGCCATCGGGGTAAATATTCAGCCGCACATGCGTCGCCGCGCCCACATCGTGCAGCTGCCGCCGGAATATATGACTGTGATTGGCCTTGAGTGGCACGCGAGGCAGCAGCTGTCGCCATTTTGCGGAACCTAATCGCGCGATTGCAGCGCCCGGTCCTTCGGCGTGGCAAACTTCGACCGAACAGCTATCCGGAAAATTCCCCTTGAAGTGCGCCGTGTCCACTTCCACGCGATGAATCGTCCCAGCCATTCCCAGCTTTACGATCGCCCAATCGTGTCCCGGCCCTCGCCTGCGGCGCGTTTCCCAGCCGTCGCTCATGATTTTGCTGCGCCCGGGCATCAGCATATTCAAAGGCTCGCTGTAAAATTGATCGCTCGTAGATATCACCTGGCCGCCATTTTCCACTGCCGCCAAATCAAGTTCGCGCTTCGCCAGCCCGCGCGCACCCGGCACCACCTCGCCATAGAGCCGCAATCGCGCCACGCCGCCGTCGGGATAAATCTTGAACCGCACATGCGTGAACCGGCCGGCGTGCTCTAGCGCCGCGGAATTTTGCGAATCGCCCTTCAGCGTCGTCTCCGGCAATATCTCTTCCCAATGCGTGGCTGCAGCTTCGAGCTTTTTCTTTTCGTCCTGGTACGGCGCGGAACCGCCAAGATCGCATCCTTCCAGCGAAAATCGCGCGGGATAATTTCCGGTGAAGAAACTGGTATCAACCACGACCCCGCGCAGAATCCCCGGCAGTCCCAACCGCACGATGCACCAATCGCATCCCGGAGTGCGCCGCCGCCGCGTCTCCCACCCGTCCATCCACTTTCCTCTGTCCGTGTATTTTCCCTCGATAAAAATTGGCTTGCTGTGCTTCAGCAGATTTTCCTTGGGCGCGAAGAAATCGTCGTTTGCCACCACCACACGGCCGCCCAAACGCTCGGACGCTAAATCCACGAATTGCATGAACTCATTCATACTGCGCCTCGCTGCAGCACGTGCCCTACCGGCCCCGCTGAAAATTCTCCGCGCTCGAAAATCTTGCGCCCGCGCAAAAATGTCGTCTCCACCCGCCCGTAAAGTTCCCGGCCCGCGTACGGCGTGACCTTGTGCCGGTGATGCAGCTGCGCCGGATCCACGCGAAATTTCGCGCTCGCGTCCCAAATCACGAAATCAGCGTCGCAACCCACGGCGATCGATCCCTTCTTTCCTGCGAGCCCTGCAAGCTGCGCCGGCCCTTCGCACAACCACTTCGCAAGACGGGTCACAGAATAGCCGCGCGCACGTGCCTCCGTCCACACAGCCGGCAAGCTCAGTTGCAAGGACGCAATGCCGCCCCACGCACGCAGAAAATCGCCCCCTTCAGGCAGCTTCATCGCCGGAGGGCAAGGCGAATGATCCGTCGTGATGAAGTCGAGCGTCCCATCACCCAGCGCCTGCCATAACTTTTCGCGGTTCTCGCGCTCGCGGATCGGTGGCGCGCATTTGAATTCCGTTGCGCCGTCCGCAATTTCTTCCGCGACAAAAGTCAAATAGTGCGGGCAAGTCTCGGCCGTGATCGCGCCGCCTGCCCTTTTGGCGCCGCGCAGCAAACCCAGCGCATCCGCAGACGACACGTGCACGATGTGAATCCGCGCGCCGAATTCGCCGCCGAGCCGCAGCAGCAGCGCGATGGCTTGGTTCTCCGCCTCGCGCGGACGCGCCGCCAGCCACGTTGCGTACTTTCGCGGCGAAGCATTCTTCGCCAAGCTCGCCACAGCCCCCTCGATCGGCTCAGGCAATTCCGCGTGCGCCAGCAAAGGCGCGCCCAGAGCCGCCAACTTCGGCAGCGCGGCGCGCAGATCCGCTTCCGTCACATGCGCAAATTCATCCACGCCGCTCGGCACCAGAAAACATTTAAATCCAAAAACTCCCGCGTCCCACAGCGGCTGCAATTCCTCGGAATTCCCCGGCACCACACCGCCCCAAAACCCCGCGTCCACCCAAAGTTTTCCCGCCGCCGCGGCCAGCTTCTCGCGACATGCCGCCGCCGTCGTCGTTGGGGGAATGCTGTTCAGCGGCATTTCGATCAACGTAGTCACACCCCCCGCGGCCGCCGCACGTGCCGCAGAAGAAAATCCTTCCCACTCGGTGCGCCCTGGTTCGTTTATATGCACATGCGTATCCACCACACCGGGCATCACCACGAAATCTCCGGCCTCGTGCAGCGGCACGCTCGGATCAACTTCATCAAACCCGGAAATCGCCGCGATCACGCCCGCACGAAGGTGAATCGTCGCCGCCCGCTCGCCTTGCGGCGTGATCACGCGCTTCCCGCGCACAATCAAATCCGCCGCTGGCGGAGAACTTCGCGGGGCTTCCGAAGAATTTTGCATGTATCGCTCAGCCCGCCAAGACTTCCAGAAATTCCGCGAGTAGATTCCGCGCGACGTTGCGCCGATAGCGCGCCGTCGAACGCATATCGTCAATCGGCACGATTTCCGCGCTCAACGCGTCTTGAGCAGCAGGCAAATCCACACTGCCCAACCGCTGCCCGCGCAACAATTCCTCCGCGCGAACTGCATGCAGCACCGTTGGCCCCACGCTCCCCAGCGCAACCCGCACATCCGCGATCCGCCCCGCTTCCACGCGCCCCACCCCCGCAAAACAAATCTTCGAAATCGCCTGCGCCCGGCGCGTCCCCACCTTGCGAAAATACTGCTTCCACCCTGCATGAGACCGCGGCAATCGAATCGCGCGAATCAATTCCCCCGGCCGCAAATTCATCTTCTTATACTCGGTGTGAAACGACGCGTAAGGCGCCCATCGCGTACCACCCGCCGAAACAATCTCAATTTCCGCGCCGTAAACAACCAAGGCGGGCGGTGAATCCGCGGCCGGCGAAGCATTCGCGATATTCCCACCCAGCGTCCCGCGATTTTGCGTCGCCACGCTGCCGGTCTCAGCAGCGGCTCGGCACAGCAACGGAAATTCCCGAGCCAAGATTTCGTGCCGTTGGACTTCGGCGTAGGTAGTCAAAGCGCCCAGCGTTACGTGCTCCACAGCCACATGAATTCCGCGCAACTCCGCAAGATTCCAGATATTCAGAAATTTCTTGTGCGGCAATTTCCCTGCTTCCAGCAGAACCATCAAATCCGTGCCGCCCGCGAACGGTTTCCATGCGCCCGGCTCGCTCGCCAGGCGCTCCAGCGCAGCCGCGAGATCCCGCGGCGTTTCCATTTCGTACGCCGGCAGGAACGCCCTCACGCGCGCTTCTCCACCTTCCCCACCGCTGCGACCACCGATTCGAAAATCTTCATGTACCCCGTGCAGCGGCACAAATTTCCCGAAAGTCCTTCGCGTATCTGCGTGTCGTCCGGGTGCGGATGCCGCGCCAGCAGATTCACTGCCGCCAGAATCATTCCCGGGGTGCAAATTCCGCACTGCGCGCCGCCATGCGCGATGAACGCCTGCTGCACCGCATGCAGCGATCCGCCGATCGCCAGGCCCTCAATCGTACGAATCTTCGCGCCCTCCGCTTGCAACGCCGGCACGAGGCAGCTGTTCACCAGCGCTCCATCCATCTCAATCGAACATGCGCCGCACTCACCTTCGCCGCAACCTTCCTTCGTGCCGGTCAATTTCAATTCCTCGCGCAGGACGTCCAGCAGGCGCGCCATTGGGTAAGCTTCAAACGACGCGGCCGTACCATTCACCACGCACGACACGCGAATTTTCCGCGCGCGCTCACGCATGTACGGCCTCTAGCATTTCCAGCAGCGTCTCGGCAGTGATCGGAATCTGCCGCACGTCCACGCCTGTAGCGTGCGCAATCGCATTCGCAATCGCTGGAGCAGTGCCATCCAGCGGCAGCTCCCCGATGCCCTTCGCGCCCGCCGGCCCGCGCCCGTAAGGAATTTCCTCAAAAAAAACACGAATCGTAGGAAGATCCACGGACGTAGGCATCACGTAGTTCGTCATCTGCGCGTTCACCATGCGCCCTTCCTGCCACACCACATTTTCATACAACGCGAATCCAATCCCCTGCGCCACGCCGCCTTCAATCTGCCCAGCAGCCAAAACGGGATTGATCACCTTGCCCACTTCCTGCACCGCCACGAAATCATTCACGCGCACCTCAGCCGTGCGCATGTCCACGGAAACTTCCGCGACGTAAACCGCCCAGGCATACGCGCCGTAAGCGTCGCCCGAATATTTCTGATCGTCCCAGTGCAGATCTCGCGGATGCTCGTACTTCACGAAAGATTTCAGCGCGCGGTGTTCCGTAATGTACTCACGACAAGCGCGTGAAAAATCCGCAGCGCTATACCCATCTGGCAGCAATCCACTGTCGCGCAATGTCTGCAGCAAGCCAGCGGCCGCCGTTTCCACCAGCTTGCCCACAATCATCGCCGTGCGCGAAGCCACGGTTGGCCCGCTGTTCGGGACGTAAGCGGTATCCGGCTGCACGATTCTGATCTGCTCGCAATCCAGTCGCAGCGCCTCCGCCGCAATCTGCGCGAAAATCGTGTTCGTGCCCTGCCCCATCTCCGTGCTGCCCGCCAGAATGTGCACGGTCCCGTCCGCCTTGGCTTCTATCGCCACTTCCGAAGCCAGATATTCTTCGCCCGATCCGGTAAATCCCGCGCCGTGCAAGAACGAAGCGAACCCAATCCCCTTCTTGATCACGGCGCGCGAATCAGAATTTGCCGCGGCGAACTGTTTGCGTTTCGCGTGGTAGCCACTCAACTCAAACGCGCGCTCCAGCAATCCCTTCATATCCACTTTCTCTTTCACTACCTGCCCCACCGCCAAAGTCTGGCCCTCGCGAATGAAATTTCGCCGCCGCAATTCATCCGGCGCGATTCCCACCGCCTGCGCGACGCGATCCAGATGCCGCTCCAGCGCGAACACACTTTGTGGCGCGCCGAATCCGCGAAACGCTCCGTGCGGCGGCACATTCGTCGCGACTGCCCGGCTGCGGATGCGCACGTTCGGGCAGGCATAGGGTCCCGCGGCGTGAATCGTTCCGCGCGAGAGCACCACCGGCGAAAGCGTTTCATACGCGCCGCCGTCCACCGTGAAATCAATATCCATCGCCAACAGCTTGCCGTCGTGGCTCACGGCGGTGACGTGACGCGTGCGCGAAGGATGCCGTTTCGTCGTCGCCACCATATCTTCCGCGCGGTCGTAGATGATTTTCACCGGCCGCCCGGATTTCCGCGCCAGCAGCGCAGCATGGGCCGCGATCATGGAGGGATACTCTTCCTTCCCACCAAATCCTCCGCCCGTTTCTGCCTGCACCACGCGGATGCGTTCCCGCGGCAGCCCGAATAAAATCATCAGCGCTTTGTGCACGTAATGCGGGCACTGCAGCGAACCCCACACCGTCACGCCTTCCGCCTCACTCACCTGCGCGATCATCCCCTGCGGCTCGATATAAAGTTGCTCTTGCGCTCCTGTTTCGTACGTCCCCTCCACCACCAGGCCAGGCTCGGCCCACGCGCCATCCACGTCACCCTTTTCCACGTAGAAGGACTTGAAAATATTGTCCTGCCCCCAGATGATTTCCTTGCGCGCGAGCGAATCCTCAATAGAAAACACGCCCCGCAGCGGCTCAATCTCGATGCGCACTGCCCGCCGCGCTTCCTCCAACAAATATTTATCGTGATGGGCCAGCAGCACCACCGCTTCTTCCGGGTGATTCACGAATTCAGCGGCCAGGCAGGGCTGATCTTCAATCAGCAGCGCGATGCAATTTTTTCCGGGAATGTCTTTCGCGGTGACTACCGTAAACTCGTGCCAGGGAATCTCGCCTTCGAAATGAATCGCGCGAATCCGGCCGCGCGCCACCGGGCTTCGCACCGTCACGCCGTGCAGCATGCCGGGAAAAGTCAAATCATCCACGTAGCGCGCGCGTCCGGTGACTTTTTCGCGCCCTTCCTTGCGCGGCACCGATTTTCCAATCACACGCGTCTCCAAATCAGCCGGCCTCAATAGCGAATTTTGTCGGACTTCTCCCGCCACGCGCGGAACGCCGCCAGCGCGTCGTCGTGTTTCAGCTGAATCATCGGAATTTGCCGCGCCGCATGCGGCACGCGAAGTTCCTGATAAATGAACGCATCGTCAAACCCCGCCTGCGCAGCGTCTGCAGCCGAATTCGCAAAATAAACCCGCACCGGGCGCGCCCAGTAAATCGCACCCAGGCACATGGGGCACGGTTCGCAGCTGCTGTAAATTTCGCAGCCCGGCAATTCAAAACTTTGCAAGTTCCGGCAAGCCTCGCGAATCGCCACGATCTCCGCGTGGGCGGTGGGATCGCTCGTGGTAGTGACGCAATTCATCCCCTCCGCGATGATCTTGCCGTCCTTCACGATCACCGCGCCAAAAGGTCCGCCCCGCCCCGAACGCACGTTTTCCAAGGACAGCGCGAGAGCGCGCGCCATAAAGCCATCACACAATGGATTAGCCGTTCGATCGGGCATCAGTCTTGGTGCTGCGTTCCAATTCGCTGCCCGTGATTGTAGCGCAGCCGGTCACTTCCGCAGGAATGAGAATGTGCAGCGATCTCACCGGTGATTCCGAGGGGCGGTCATCGCGCAGCGGCCGTTGCCGTTCGTAGCGCCGGCGTCTCGCCGGCTGTTTTGCATGTGCTTTTGAATTTGTAGCGGCCGCCTGCTTTTTTTTAGGCGGGCGTAGTTGCCTGTGCCGTTGCTGTTGCCGTTGCCTTTGCCATTATGTAGCTGCCGCTCTGTCCCGCGCCTTTCGGGACAGAGCGGCAGCCTTTCGCCCTAGATTTATCCCTCGCCCCTCACGATCACACCATCGCGTCCGGCGTGATAGCCCGGCGCAACGCCATCGTTGCAAAAGATCGTTCCTTCCGCCGCCAGAAATAGAGCAGCGCGCTCCCAATTAGAATCAGCGCCACGCTCAATCCAGCCCACATTCCGGGCGCGCCCCATCCCCAATGAAAACAAAGCAGCGCCCCCAGCGGCAAACCCACCAGCCAGTAAAAACACAAGTGGCACAACATCGGCGTGCGCGTATCGCCCGCGCCGCGCAAAGCCCCCGTCGCCACCGTTTGCATCCCATCAAACAATTGGAAAAATGCCGCGACAAAAAGCAATTTGCTCGCCACCGGAATCAAAGCCTGATCCGGCGTGTAAATGCGCACAATCCCGCGCGGCACCAGCAAGAACGCGATCGCCATGCAGGCCATGAACGTCGTCCCCAGCAGCATCGCGGTCCATCCCGCGCGGCTCGCTGCGTGCGGATCATTGCGCCCCAGCCCCTGCCCCACGCGCACCGCCGCCGCAGCGCTGATTCCGAGCGGCACCATGTACGTCAAACTCACGGTATTTAGAGCCACCTGATGGCTGGCCAGGGCGTCGGCCCCAAGCCTGCCGATCAGCATCGTGGCTACTGCAAAAACTCCCACCTCGAGGCCAAATTGCGTCGCTGCCGGAAGCCCCAGATACACCAGCCTCCACACGCGCGGAAAATTCGGCAGCCGCGCCGCGTTGCGCAAGCCGGTTTTATTGCGGTGATCGTAATACAGCGCGTAAGCCAGCAGCACACACGACATGTAAACGCGCGCGACGCACGTGGACCATCCCGACCCCACCGTGCCCAGCGCGCGAAAACCCAAATGTCCGTACACCAGCGCCCAGTTACCCACAAGATTGATCAAATTCGCGGAGATCAGCGCGAACATCACAGGCTTGGCCAAATTCATTCCCTGCAGATACCGCCGGAACACAAAATAGAGCAGCAGCGGCAAAGTGCCCCAATTTAGCGTCCGCAAATACGGCAGCGCCTGATTCAAAACCGCCGGCTGTATGTCCAGCGAGCGCAGCACCGGCTCAAACAGCCAAACAACTCCCATCAGAATCGGGCTGATCGCCAGGCTCAGATAGACACCGTTGACCAACGAACGGTGGCAATCGTCCACGTCGCCCGCTCCGAAAGAATGCGAAACCAGCGTGTCGAGTCCCAGCATCAATCCGGTTCCGAAAATCGCCGCGGAATTAAAAAGAATGCTGCCCAGGCTCACCGCGCCAATTGCCACCGCGCTATTCGCCTGCCGTCCCACCATCATGGTGTCCACGATCGCCATGGTCATCCATCCCAGCTCCGCCAGGACGAGGGGCAACGCTAAGCGCAGCATGGGGCGCGCTTCTTCCGCGATATAGTGTGTAAACAGGCGTCGAATCATGAAAAATCAATCCCGGCGAATTAAACGAGAACCACTTCGGGCAGGCGCAGCAGAGGTCAGCACACGCAGTGGCGAAGCAATCGCCCACAAGTTTATACTCGTTGTGGCATGCGCGTCTCCCCCAACCGAACGCGCACACTAATTTTCCCCGGCACCGGTTGCTGCCCTCTCAATAACCTAAATAATTAGGAGGAAATCATGGCAAAAATTGAAAAACGCGTCGTGCTGCCCGGCAGCGAACGTGCCCTCTTGCCCGGCTCACGTAAGATCGGACCATCCGACCCCAAAGAACAAATCCAAGTAACCATATTTCTCCGCCGCGGTTCTTCGCCCAAACAGTTTCCCGACGTGAAAAAACTCGGCAAGCTCCTTCCCGCGCAACGCCAGCATCTTTCCCGCGCCCAATTCGCTGCCCTGCACGGCGCGCGACCTGCGGACATCAAGAAAGTCCGCGCCTTCGCGACACAAAATAAATTGAAGGTCGTCGAAGTCAGCCGTCCCCGCCGCTCCGTCCTTCTCAGCGGCTCCATCGCTGCGTTCAGTAGCGCCTTCGGCGTCGAATTGAATAGCTACCAGCATCCCACCGGGACCTGCCGTATGCGCACCGGTACGATTCAGATTCCGGCCTCGCTCAGCCGCATCATCGAAGGCGTCTTCGGTCTCGATAACCGGCCGCAAGCCAAGCCGCACTTCCGCGTCCGCAAACAATCGCAAAATTCCGCCGCTCGCGCACAGTCTTCCAGCGCTTCCTACAACGCACCACAAGTCGCGCAAGCTTACGATTTTCCCGCCGGCACCACCGGCAGCGGACAAACCATCGGCATCCTGGAATTATCCGGCGGCTACAGCTCCAGCGATCTCAACACCTATTTCAAAAATCTCGGCATCGCGACGCCTACCGTCACCGCCGTCTCTGTGGATGGCGCCACAAATTCGCCCACCGGTGACGCGAACGGCCCGGACGGCGAGGTTGAACTCGACATCGAAGTCGCCGGAGCCGTCGCTCCCTCCGCGCAAATCGCCATGTATTTCACTCCGAACACGGACCAGGGTTTTCTCGACGCGCTGACTACTGCCGTGCACGACGCCAAGCTGAAACCCGCAGTGGTTTCAATCAGCTGGGGCGGCCCGGAAAGCTCCTGGACGCAGCAGGCGCTCACCGCATTCAATTCCGCCTGTGAAGACGCTTCCACGATCGGCGTCACCATCCTTGGCGCCTCGGGCGACGATGGCTCCTCCGACGGCGTATCCAGCGGCACGCCCACGGTAGATTTTCCCGCGTCGAGTCCGTACGTTCTCGCCTGCGGTGGCACGAAACTCACGCTCGCCGGCACGACAATTTCCAGCGAGCAAGCCTGGAACGAACTTGCATCCAGCGAAGGCGCCACCGGCGGCGGCGTCAGCGAAGTTTTCGCTCTGCCGAGTTATCAGCAGAGCGCGGGCGTCCCGAAGGCGCCCAACGGTTTCGTCGGCCGGGGCGTTCCCGACGTCGCCGGTGACGCCGATCCCGAGTCCGGTTACAACGTGCTCGTGGATGGACAGCAGACGGTTATCGGGGGCACTAGCGCCGTCGCGCCGTTGTGGGCCGGCCTGCTCGTGCGCATCAATCAGTCGCTGGGAAAAAATGTGGGTTACCTGAATCCGTTGCTCTATACGAGCAACGTGGAATCCACGCTACACGATATTACGGCGGGAAATAATGGGACATACTCCGCGGGACCAGGATGGGACGCCTGCACAGGATTGGGCACGCCCGACGGTGCCGCATTGCTGGCAGCTCTGGGCACCCCGGCCGCGACGGCAAAGAAGAAGAAAAAATCCCCGACCAAGCACAAAGCCACTACCGCGAAACGCCGCAAAAAATCCTGAACGCAGCGATTGGGCCAGCGCCGGCGGAAGAATCCTACTGTGGCGCTGAAGGACTCACGTCCAGATGATCCCAAATGACGTAAGTCAGCCCCGCCACCGCGCCCGAGAAAATCAAATAGAAAGCCAACTTGCGTCGCCGGCGCTTGCGCGGTTGAACGATCGGATTGTCACCGCCCGCGCTTGCCGGAGTTGGCTGTTGGTCGGCCTGATCGAACGCCATCGTCACGCGGTAATTTGTCCCGGCAGGGATCGTGTGCAATTCGCCGTCATTATCCAGCACCAGCGCCCCTCGGTACGTCGAAATCACCACTTCCTGCGGACCCAAAATCGTCACTTGGCCGTATGCGGGCTGCCCATCGGCTGCGCGCAAAACTCCTTGCGGAATTTCCAGTTCGATGTCGCCGGCGCAGCTTGAAGAAAATCCCACCGTGCCGCGCGTCACCGTCGCATGTACCGTGCCGGCGTCCTGTTCAAGCGTCGCCGTGCTGTCCGCCAGCAGATACAATTGGGTGCAGCGCAGCTTTACGCGCAGTTGGCCACCGGCCTCCGTCGCCAGCGTGTCGCCGCGATAAACGGAGGTTCCCACTGCGAGCTTCGCACTATCGAGCTGCGCTTCCTGCGCCTGGATCACCGTCCCCAGCGGTTTTTCCGCAGCCGCAAACGCGGGAAGGTCCAGCAAGCTCGACACCAGCAACACCACGAGACACAATCGCGCCCCAGATCGCACAAAGCCCTCCGAGAGGTACGAACTCAAACTAGGCTTTGTAGGCAACATGGTCAACGAACATGCGGCGAACTGGTGCGTAGGAATAACGCTGTAGTGTACGTGTAGTGGAATCTTCGCCCCGGAAGCCACGCGCAATGAAGCGCTTAGCTGCCACTGCTGCGCGCACCTCGCTCGAACAAAAAAATCCGTCGCAGCCGCAGAAATCGTTTCTTCCACTGCAACGAATCGCGCCTCAGGTAGTATAGTTTTTGCGGGTACAGGGGGCGGGGCTATGAAATGCCGGCAGCAAATTCGTGCACTAAATTCAGCAATCGTTTTTCTCGCAGCTCTAGGGCTGCTTGCTTTTCCGTCCGCCACCTGCGCGCAATCCTCCCCCGCCGCCAATGCAAATGCTACGAATGACGCGCCAATCCCCGCCAGCATCTATGCAAATTTGCAATGGCGCTGCATCGGTCCGTTTCGCGGAGGCCGCACAGTAGCCGGCACCGGAGTCCCCGGTAATCCAAATCTTTTTTACATCGGCGTGAACAACGGCGGCGTGTGGAAAACCACCGATGCCGGCCGCACCTGGGTTCCCATTTTTGATGGGCAGCCCACTGGCTCGATCGGCGCGCTAGCCGTAGCTCCATCCAATCCCGACATCATTTATGTAGGAAGCGGCGAAGGACTCCGCCGCCCCGATCTTTCCACCGGCGACGGCATCTATAAATCGACTGACGCCGGCCATACCTGGAGACATCTCGGACTGCGCGACGGCCAACAAATCACCAATGTCATCGTTGACCCGCAAGATCCCAATCGCGTCTTTGTCGCCGTGCTCGGCCATCCCTACGGACCCAACTCCGAACGCGGCGTTTTCCGCTCCACCGACGGCGGCGAAACGTGGCAGAAAATTTTCTACAAGGATGACGACACCGGCGCCACAGACCTGGCGTTCGATCCCAAAAATCCGCAGACTCTCTACGCGGACATGTGGTCTTCGCGCCGCCCGCCCTGGACCACGGGTAATCCGCTGGAAGGGCACACCGGCGGCCTTTTTAAGTCCAGCGACGGCGGCGATACCTGGCATCCGCTCGCCAAAGGTTTGCCCACGAATGCGCAAGGCCTGGGCCGCATCGGTTTCGGCATTTCGCCCAGCAACCCCAATCGCATGTACGCGCTTGTGGACGCGGCGCCCGAAGTCGGCGGCCTCTATCGTTCCGACGATGCCGGAGAAAGCTGGCAGCGCGTAAATCACGAAGAACGTATCTGGGGCCGCGGCTCCGATTTTGCCTGGGTGCGCGTCGCGCCGGATAATCCCGACACGATTTACATCTGCAATACTTCCACCTATCGCTCCAGCGATGCCGGCACCAGTTTCACCGCGATCAAAGGCGCCCCAGGCGGCGACGACTATCACACCGTCTGGATCAATCCGGAAAATCCGCGAATTATTTTGCTCGCCTCCGACCAGGGCGCGACCATCACCGTCAACGGCGGCGACACCTGGAGCTCCTGGTACAACCAGCCGAGCGCGCAGTTCTACCACGTCATCACCGACAATCAATTTCCCTACTGGGTTTACGGCGGACAGCAGGAAAGTGGCTCAGCCGGCACGGCCAGCCGCAGCGATTGGGGCGAAATCACCTTTCGCGACTGGCATCCGGTGGGCACCGAAGAATATGGATACGTCGCGCCCGACCCGCTGCATCCAAATCTCATCTACGGCGGCAAAGCCACGCGCTTTGACATGATCACGGGCCAGACGCAGGACGTCTCGCCGGTAATTCTGCGCACCGGAAAATATCGCTTCAATCGCACGGCGCCGCTGATTTTTTCGCCTGCCGCGCCGCACACGCTCTATCTCGGCTCGAACGTTCTGTTCAAGACAACCGACGCGGGCCACAGCTGGCAAATCATCAGCCCCGATTTGACCCGCGAAGATCCCGGCGTGCCACCGAATATCGGCGACATGATCGCGAGCGATCCAGCGCAGGGCAAACATCGCGGGGTAATCTATTCCCTCGCGCCTTCTTCTCTCGACGCCAACCTCATCTGGGCCGGCACCGACGACGGTCTGGTCTGGCTCACCCGCGACGGCGGCCAAAATTGGCGCGAGGTTTCCCCTCCCGGCCTCACGGCCTGGAGCAAGATCGCGCAACTCGACGCTTCGCACTTCGATCCCAACGGCGTGTACGCGGCGGTGAATCGTTTCCGCCTCGATGATCTACACCCGTACATCTATCGCACTCACGACGGCGGCCAAACCTGGGAAAAAATCACGAATGGCCTGCCCGATGACGCATCGGTGAACGTCGTCCGCGAAGATCCCGTCCGCCAGGGCCTGCTTTTTGCCGGAACCGAGCGCGCCATCTACGTTTCGTTCAACGACGGCGACTCGTGGCAATCGCTTCAGCTGAATTTGCCCGCCACATCCATGCGCGACCTCGTCGTCCATGGTGACGACATCGTAGTCGGCACGCACGGCCGTTCTTTCTGGATCCTCGACGACATCACTGCTCTTCGCGAGGTCACCTCGGAAGCAGCGGCCGCCAGCGCATTCCTCTTCCGACCGGGCATCACCTATCGCGTGCGCCGCAACGTAAACACCGATACTCCGCTGCCCCCGGAAGAACCTGCCGGAAAAAATCCGCCCGATGGCGCCATCTTTGATTACAACTTGCAGTCCGCCGCGTCGGGCCCGGTGAAACTGCAAATCCTGGACGCCAACGGCAGAATCGTGCGCGCATTTTCCAGCGCGGATAAACCCGAAGCAACGATGGAGCAACTTGGAAAGGAATTAAACGTCCCGCTCTACTGGATTCGCCCGCCGCAAATTCTCTCCGATGCTGCAGGCGCGCATCGCTTCGTCTGGGATTTGCGCATTCCTCCGCCCGCTTCGCTCCGTCACGAATATCCGATCTCCGCGATCGTGCATGATACGCCGCGTCTTCCCGTCGGCCCGGCCGTGATGCCGGGAATGTACTCGGTAAAACTCGACGTGGCTGGCCAGACCTACACGCAGCCGCTGGAAATCAAAATGGATCCGCGCATCATCGCACCGGTGGACCAACTCGACCAGCAATTCCGCCTGGCCTCAAGAATTTGCGAGGCCATGAACGCCAGCTTCGCGTCGCTAGGCCAGGTTCGCGCCGTGCGCGCGCAATTGCGCGACCTCGAGCACCAGGCGTCGAAAGGCGAAGTAGCCGACGCCATTCGCGCGCTCGAAGAAAAAGTGGCGCCATTCGAAGGAGCAGTCCCGGGCTTCGGCCAGGCCGCTCATCAGGACAGCTTCGCGCAACTGAATGGACAATTCGGCCAGCTGCTGGCAGTGGTGGACGGCGCCGACGCCGCCCCCACGCAAACCGCGCAGGATACAACCGGAGATTTGCAACGCGCGCTAACCGGGCTGGAAAATCAGTGGGACGACGTAAAGGCTCGCGACATCCCGGCGCTCGACGATCAACTCCGCCGCGCGAACTTGCCCATCATTAATCTCACCGCGACCCTCGAACCCGAACAAGAAACCGCCGGCGACGACGAACCCTAAATCGCATCAATCTTCGCGGCCAAAATAAAATCGCTCTCCGTCAATCCATTAATCTTGTGCGTCCACGTCGTAATCTCCGCTTTCCCCCATCCCAACAAAATATCCGGATGATGCCCCTGCTCCTCCGCAATCGCCCCGACCTTGTTCACGAACGCGAGTGCCTGCTTGAAATCCGGAAACGTGAATGCCCGCACGATGTGATGCCCGTCCACCACCTTCCACTGGGGAACTTCTTTACCAAGCGTTGCCAGTTCGCCACCAGCCAGCGGTGGAACTCCGCCGCGGCATGGCACACAAGTTTTTTTCGCAAGCTCGCTCATAGATCGCGCCCTCCTGAAAACCCGCTCGGCTCTGATTCTACAAGAACCAGCCCAAGAACCGGTGGAAGACAAGTCAGCGCTCTGCTCCGCCGTCAGCAACGACTTCTCATTTCGGCGAACGCGGACCAGCCAACGGTGCCAAAGCCTCTTCCATCAGCCGCACCATGTAACTCTCCAGAAGTTCCTCCAGTTCCAGCGGCTGCACCGGTTTCGCCAAATATCCATCCATCCCGCTCGCGAGGCATTTCTGGCGATCTCCCACTGTCGTGCTTGCCGTCAAGGCGATAATCGGTGTGTGCCGTCCGCTGCCTTTCTCGTTTCGCCGGATTGCCACAGTAGCCTCCAGCCCACCCATTTCCGGCATTTGCAAGTCCATCAGCACCAGGTCAAATCTCTGGTTCTGCAACGCCTGCACTGCCTCCAGCCCGTTTCCGGCCACCCGCGCGTGGTGTCCGCGCTTCTCCAGCAGCCGCACCATCAATCGCTGGTTCACCGGATTGTCTTCCGCCACCAGCACTCGTAGAAATAGCGCGGGGCCGTGTGTATTCTGCAATGAAAACCGCGTAATCAGTGGGACCGGGCCTTCCTGTTGGCGCGCCGCCAGCACCCGCGTCACGGCCTCGCGCAGTTCGGATTGCCGTATGGGCTTCAGCAAGTACGCCGCTATTCCCAGCTCCTTGCATCGTGCCGCATCGCCTGAACGGCCCGCCGAAGTGAACATCACGATCGTGGCTGTGGATAATTCCGGCCGCTGCCGAATTCGTTCGATTAACTCAAACCCGTCCATTCCCGGCATGTGCATATCCGCTAGAATCAGCTCGTAGGGATTTTCAGCTTCCATGGCCGCAAACAATTCCGTCAACGCCTCTTCGCCTCCTGCTACGAGCGTGGCTTTCATTCCCCAGCGCTCCAACATTCCCTCCAGAATTCTCCGGTTCGTGCGGTTGTCGTCCACCACCAGTATTTTCACGTCACGTAGTTCGGGTAGTGGCGCCATCGCCGGCTCAGCCACCCGCGTATCGGGAATGCCCACACGCAGCGTAAAATGGAACTCGCTTCCGCGTCCCAGCTCGCTCTCCACCCAGATTTTCCCTCCCATCATGGCGACCAATCGCGCTGAGATGGTCAGCCCCAAACCGGTTCCCCCATATTTTCTAGTTGTCGAATTGTCGCCCTGTGAAAACGATTCGAAGATAGACGCCCGCTTCCCCTCGGGAATTCCAATTCCCGTGTCCGACACCGTAAACCGCAGTACGCGTTCAGCGCCATTTCCGCTCTCGCACTGAACCTTTAACTGGACCTCGCCCTTATCCGTAAACTTGATCGCATTACCCACTAGGTTGGTCACCACTTGGCGCAGCCGGTTAGAATCCCCACGCACAATTTCAGGAACCTCGGGCATCACGTCAAACAGAAGCTCCAGACCCTTTTCGTCCGCCGCCATCGCCAGCGTCTTCAGCGTCAATTCCAGGCAATTTCGCAGATTGAAATCAATGGATTCCAAATCAATTTTTCCCGCCTCGATCTTTGAGAAATCCAGAATGTCGTTGATCAAGCGCCGCAAGGCATCTGTCGAAAGAATCACCGTGTCCAGGTATTCGCGCTGCTCCAGGGTGAGCTCGGTGTCCAACGCCAGTTCGGTCATCCCCATGATGCCGTTCAGCGGCGTGCGAATTTCGTGGCTCATGTTGGCCAGAAACTCGCTCTTCGCGCGGCTCGCCGCCTCGGCCACGTGGTACGCCGCTTGCGCTACCTGCCTTTCACCTTCTGCGATCTCTCTCGCCACCAGCAAGGCCTGGTTGGTTCGCGCCAGGACGGCCGTCGTCTCCGCCAGTTTCCTTTCCGCTTCCTTGCGCACGCTGATGTCGCGAATCGCCGCCGTCACCAGGATTCCGTCGGCGTTTTCCAGCGGGCTCAGCATGATCTCGATCGGAAAATCGCTTCCATCCTTGCACCGCCCGATCAGTTCGATCCCAGTCCCGATCTGCTGTCCCAGCGCCTCCGCCACGGTTCGGCTATCGTCCGCAAGCAGCCGTTCCGCAAAGCCCTCCGGTATAATATTCGTTACTTTTTGCCTTAAGAGTTCGTCTTGCCGGTATCCGAATTGTTTCTCTGCCTGCAGATTTACCAGCACGATCTCTCCGCCCTGGTTCACCACCACCATCGCATCCGGCGCTGCTTCCAGCAGCGCAAGGTACTTCGTCTCCGCGCGTCCACGCGCGGCAAGGTCGCGTCGCACCACCCATCCCGCGATCACCGCGATCAATAATCCCAATGCGCTCCCCACGATAATCGCAGCCTCGGTCTGCTCAAATCGGCGCTCGGTCTCGGCGTTCCGTTCCACTAACAACCGCTGCTCTTCCCCCTGCATATCGCTGGCAACCGCGCGAACTTCGTTCAGAATTCGCTCGCCCTGCCCTTGCCGCGCGGCTTCTGCCGCCGCGTATGCGCTGCTTGTCTGGCGCAGGTGAGCCAGACTTTCGCCATCTCGAATTATTTCTTCCGTCAAAGGCGCGAGCGTCGCAAGATGGCTCTGTTGCACGGGGTTATCCGCTGTCATGGCCAGCAGGATTTTCTCTTCCTGCTGTACCAACGATCCGTTGTCGCGCGCCGCTTGCAGAAATCCTGCTTCACCGCTCAGTGCATATCCGCGATATCCCGTCTCTGTATTGCTGATATCCCCGAGCAGCGTTTCCAAGTGCTCCAAAGCCTCATGGGTATGCTGCACCCAGCGTTCGCTCTCAGCCGAAGCGCCCAGGCTGCGGTAGGAAACGATGCCGACGACCAGAAGAACCAGAAATACGGCGGCAATCCCCCACTGCATCCTGCGTATCAGTTGCAGCACCGTCTTCATCTGACACCACCATATTGGGAATGAAGGCACGACGTTGGACTACGGCTGAAGAGGGTTCCGGCAACCGCATGCCAGTTTTCTAGGAGGGGAATTTAAGTCTATACCCGCCCGCGACGCCAGCAAGCAAGCGTTCCAGGCGCATGTCTAATGGATTACGAACAGCGGCCGATATTTTCAGAAGTAGCTAGCGTCAATACGCAACGCGCCTGGCGTATAAGTGTGTCGCGCCTCGCGCTAGAGCCGCAGGCGCGATACGGCTCTGCATCCGTTCGTTGCAAAAAATCGCGCAATGGCATCGCTCCCGCCCAGTCTGCTATTCTCTTGCGCGCGGCAAATCCCCAGCAGCCGCTCGCGCGACCCGTCGCGACACCGCTCCCGTGAGGTCCACAAATGCCCGATGAAGTTGACGAACTCAAAGAACGCGCAGAAGAAGCCGCGCACGATCGCAGCCTCGCTCCCGTTACTCTGACCATGGCCATTCTCGCCGTAGTCATCGCCACCGTCACTTTGCTTGGACACCGCGCTCATACCGAGGAAGTCCTGTTACAAACACGCGCCGCCGATCAATGGGCCTACTACCAGGCCAAGGAAATTCGCCGCCGCAATTACGAACTCTTTCTCGATGAGCTTTCCGTTTTCTCTCTTCAGGACGCCAAGCAGGTGGAGGCGATCCAGGAAAAGTACAAGAAGCAAGTGGAGCGTTACAGCGAGGAGTTGAAGGAAATCGAAGCCGAAGCCCGCAATAAGGAAGCCGAAGTAAAAGTTGAAGAGGCCCGCGCCGATCGCTACGATCTCGCGGAGGTCTTGCTCGAAGCGGCCCTGGTGATCTCCTCGATCACCCTCCTGACACGCAAAAAAATCTTCTGGGGGTTCGGAATCGTCCTCGCTGTGGCAGGAATAGTCCTAGGCGTCACCGGCCTGATGATCCACTAAACCGCAGTCACGCTCGAACATCTCTAATCGATCACCGCCGAGCCCACTTTGGAGTGCGGCGCCTCGCCGCCGCTTTCGCAAAAACTGCAGAATCGGCGCGGCCGCCCTAGGCGAGGCTCGCCTCGCCCGCATCAATCGCTGCGTCTCGCCGCTTTCTAAGGGCCACCTCACCTCGGCCCCGAAGCCGCCGATCGCGCCTCCAGATACTGCCGCACATATTCCCCAAACGCCTTCTCCAATTTCAAAGTCACTGCCCCCGGCGCCGCCGCGATCTTGTGCCCATTCACTTCGCTCACGCCCAACATGCTCCGGTTCGTCGAAGATATAAAAACCTCATCCGCCGAGTATAAATCCTCCGGCCGCAGCACGCGCTCTTCCACAGGGGCACCGACGCCAGCCCCAATCTCCAGCAACACACTGCGCGTAATTCCCTGCAAACATCCCGCCGATACAGGTGGAGTCGCCACCCGCCCGCCCTTGACGCAAAAAATATTCGCCGCCGTGCATTCCGCCACTTCTCCGCGCTCGTTCAACAGCACCACTTCATCGAATCCCGCCTGCTGCGCCTCGTAATAATTCCAGACGTTATCGAGCCAGGAAGTCACTTTCACGCCGGCCAGCGGCGACGACGCATTCCGTCCATGCTCGCGCAAACCCAGTCGCGCCGGCTCGCGATACGAAGGCAAATCCGCCGAGCAGAGCAGCAAATCCACGCGAGGAAAATCCTCGTCGCTGCGCCAAAATCCTACCTGGTTGTAAATCATATAAATCCGCGCCGCGCCTTCGCGCACGCGGTTCGCGCGCAGCACCTCGCCGAGTTGTCCGCGCACCACGTTTTCGTCAAACGGAAACGGGCAATGCGTTCGTTCCGCGTCGCGCTGCAATCGCTTCCAGTGCCGCTCGAACGCGAAAGGAACGCCCTCGTAAATCCGCACCGTGGTGAAGAGTCCCCAGCCATTCAACAGCCCCGCCTGCCCCGGCGAAAGCCGCACTTCTGCGACCGGCAGCAAACGGTCATTGTGAAATACAAAACGATGAATCATGCGGCCTCCAACGTGCTCTTTAATTCTAGCGCAGAACTCACTCAACAGAACTGGCTTCGGCAAAAACCCGGCGAATCCCGGTCACGCGCCTTCCTTTTTCGCCGATGAAGAGGTGTTCAAGTCTATTGACACCAACCGCGTCTGCGCCTAGATTGTTGTTGTGTTCATAGGAGGTTGCCGTGCGATACGTCCTTAAATCTTTCTTAGTCGCCATCCTGTCCGTCGCCCTGCTCAATGTTCCCAGCTTCGCCGCAAATGAAAAGCCTCTGGGCCTCATCACTCAGGCCACCGAGGCCCATTTGGGTTCAGCCACGGTCGCAATCGGGACTACGGTGTACCCCGGCGATACACTTGCCACGGACGAAGGCGGCACCGTTCGCCTAAAAGTCGGCGGCAGCCAGTTCTACTTGCTCTCGTCCAGCAGCGCGACGCTGTCCGAAAATTCCCCTGTCGTGAACGCCTCGGTCGCGCGCGGCACTGTCGGCTTTTCCTCCAACGGCACCGATCAGCTGGCACTGCAAATTCCAGAGGGGATTGTGCGCGCCGCCAACGGCCAACCCGGCTATGGCCAGGTCACCGTTCTCGGTCCGCGCGAAGTGATCGTCTCTGCATATCGCGGCACGCTGGTCCTGGATAACGAAGGTGACCTGCACGAAATTCCCGCTGGAAAATCTTATCGCGTCACCATGGATTTGGACGCGGCCACCGAACCGCAAGGCCCCGCCGGCGCAGGCGGCAACAACAGAGTCGTAGCTCCGCGCCATCGCCACCTGGTCTTCGACTTGATCGTTCTGGGTGCAGCTGGCGCCGCCAGTTACGCGCTCTGGTATCACTTGAGCGAAAGCCCGTCCAATCCCAATTAATAATTTTTTCGCATTAGGAATGCACCACGTCCCTCGTGGTGTGCCAACTCATGCGGCCCTAAAGATTGCAGAAGAATCCGCGTGCGAAGAGGGTTTGACTCCGACTTTCTCCTTCACCTAGCAGCACATCACCCAACGGCACAGTCCCGCCACCCTAGGTATGGCACGCCCGATTTCCCGTCTTCTCAAAATATTGCTGGTGATATTCCTCGGCCCGATAAAACTCACCAGCCGGCAGAATCTCCGTCACAATCGGCCGCTTGAACACGTGATCTTTCTCCAGCACCGTCTTCGAGGCGCGAGCTTCTTCTTCCTGCTCCTCATCGTGATAAAAAATTGCCGAGCGATACTGCGTCCCCACGTCCGGCCCCTGCCGGTTCATCGTCGTGGGGTCATGACTCTTCCAGAAAACCGCCAGCAGCTCCAGATAAGAGACCTGCGAAGGATCAAACCCCACCTCAACCGCCTCCGCATGCCCGGTCCGCCCCGTGCAAACCTCTTTGTAGTTGGGATTCTTCGCAGTCCCGCCGGCGTAACCCACCGTCGTCGAAGTCACTCCCGGCACCTGCCGAAAGGCGTCCTCCACTCCCCAAAAACATCCCGCCGCAAATGTTGCCTTCGCCATGATTAGAAAACTCCTTCGAGATTTAGCTGCGGATTCCCGCCGAGAATCTCGATCTCGTCACATCGGAACGAATCGGTCGAGGCGGCGCGAACTGACTACGGTGCCACCAAAGCCAGCGCAGGCGCTCCTCCGACCTTGAGCACGCCGGTCTGCCGCATCTTCACTGCGTCTATCACCAAGATGCTGTGCTCGTGCGGAGCCATCGCATAGAGCGTCTTGCCGTCGTTCGCAGCCACGGCGCTCCAGAAAGGCTTCGCGGTCCTGATCGTGCCGATCTTTTTCCAAGTGTGGGAATCGAGCACGCGAAGTTCCGCCGCCATTGCGTTATCGGGCCGCACATTCGGCGCCCGACCGTAATCCAGATAGAAGCGATTGTCGTAGGAGCGGTCGTAATCCCTGTTGTATCCCAGATAGATCCTGCTGCCATCGGGCGAACTCGGCCAAGCGGCAGGAGGAACGCGGTCGGGAAGCTCGGAATGCGCCAAGGTCTCGGCAAATTCCTGCGTCGCAGCATTCATCCTGATAACGGCGCCGTCTCCACGAACGATCGCGATTTCTTGAGTATCGGGATCTTCAATAGCTTCTGCAGCGCCGACTCGCCTTTCCCACGGAAGCTTGATGTCCAGATTGCGGAGCTCGTGGGAATTAGCGTCCACACTAATCAGCCTGACCTTGTTTGTCCTAGGGCAGAAAAAGTCGAACTGCTCGGAGTTTCGGTAATTGATGAAACGGCCGGGCCCGCAGTTCCAGAGCCGCACGCTCTCAGGCAGAAAGCTGCCGCTTCGCGTGTCGAACGCGGCCAGCCGGAAAAAATCCGCGTCTGAGGCTGTGGGCGCAACTGTCAGGATTCGGAGCGTTAATCCGTCACCGGAAACCGCCATGGTCGAAAATGGCGGCAGCGCATCGGTCACCGCGCGGCCTTCGATCGTGCTTCGCTCGAGTATCACGCCCTCGGCGGTATCAATCACCGCCAGTTCACTTGAATTGCCGTCCGTCAGCGACGCAACATAAAGGGTGCTCCCGTCCGGCGAGAGCGCAAAATCGGCGCCTTCACCAGTGCGAATGCTACCCATTTCTTTGTCGTTCTCAGGATCAACGAGCCAGACGCGGCCTTCTGGTTCGGTCAGATCGGGTTTGGGATCGAGCACATACAACCAACCGGGCTCGGGCTTGGCCCAGCTTTCGACTTCGATGTTCCTGACTTCGGACGCATTGGTCTGCGTTGGTGGATCGGTCTGCGTCGGCGCCTTAGTTTGACCGCTTTGTCCGCCCGCGCGGGCACCACCAGCCGCGAGGCCTAGGAAGGAGGACACGACGAGGAGAAACGACAAGATCAACAGGAGACTTGCTTTCATACATCGCCCCCCGGAACTCTGGCTGGGCCTGGTAACTCCGACTCACACCTCTAGCTTGGCAAGCGTACCTCTGTCCGGCCTTGGATTCAACATCCTCGCCACCACGGTACGGCCCAGCATAATCTGCGAGGTCCCGCCGCTAGGCCCCGAACAATGATTCCATCATCACTGATTCGCCGAGCGCGTCCGTTGATTCTGCGCCGAAGGTTGCGACGAAAACAAAGGCTCAAGCCCTTCCGCGAGCGTCGGGTGCGTCAAAATTGCATCGCGCAGCGCTGTATAAGGCAGCGTCCCGATCATCGCAATCTGCACGGACGACATCGTCTCACCCGCGCCGGTGCCGACCGCCGCAAAACCAAGAATGCGCTCGCCGTCGTTTTCCACCAGCGCCTTCAGGAATCCGCGCGTTTCACCTAATGTGCGGGCGCGCAACACCGCTTCCATCGGGATTTTGAACAAGCGATAGGCAATTCCCTGAGCCTTTGCTTCCTTCTCGCTGAGGCCGATGCGCGCGAATTCCGGATCTGTGAAAAGGCAGAACGGAACTTGTCTTCCAGTCGTCACGTGGTTACCGCCGCGCAGGTTGTCGCGCACCACACGGAAATCGTCAATGCTGATGTGCGTAAACTGCGGGCTGCCTGCCACCTCGCCGATCGCCCAGACGCCCGGCGCAGTCGTCTGCAGCCGCTCATTCACCTTGATGTATCCGCGCTCGGTCACTTCCACGCCGGCCAAATCTAGTCCGATTCCCTCCGTGTTCGGCTTCCGCCCCGTCGCAATCAGCAGATGACTGCCCTCGAGCGTTTTCTCTATGCCATTTTGCTCGATGACAATTTGTACGGCGTCACCTGATCTCCCTGACACCCGCTTCGCCTTCGCATTCAAGAAAATTTCCACGCCCTCGTCCCGCAGCATCCCCGCGAGAGCTCCCGAAACATCGTCATCCTCACGAGACACGAGCTGTTCGCTGCGTTCGATCAACGACACCTTGCTTCCGAACCGCCGCATCGCCTGCGCGAGTTCCAGTCCCACATAACCGCCGCCAATCACCAGCAGATGTTCGGGAACCTCTCCGAGTTCCAGCGCCTCGATATGCGTAAGCGGCTGCGCCTCGGCGAGACCAGGGATCGGATCGATCGTCGCGCGCGTCCCAGTGCTGATGATCAGATTCGTCCCACGCAATCGGCGAACGGTTCCGTCCGGCAGCGTCGCTTCCACTGTCTTGGGCGCTACGAACCGCCCCGAGGCCAAAATAAATTCCCCGCCCGTCTTCTCGTAATTTTCGCGGTAAATTTCGTTCAGGCTCGATACCATCCGGCGTTTGCGGTCACGCACCGCGGACATATCAATCGTCAAGCCTTCCGTGGTTATCCCGTAATCTTCGCTTCTGCGGACGTACTCTGCCACTTTCGCGCTGTGGATGATGTTCTTGCTCGGCAAGCAGGCGATGTTCGGGCACGAACCGCCAATATACTTGCGGTCAATCACCGCGACCCGCTTCCCTTCGCCAGCGAAAGTCCATGCCGCGACGGTTGACCCCGTCCCGCCGCCGAGAATCACCACATCGTACTCTTCCGGATCCTTACCCTTGCGCAAAGAGGTTGGAGCTACGTCCACCTGGGTGCCCATTTGAAGTTACTCCTTCACAGCGAAGTAAATATGAATTGAGGATTACTCAGCGTGACGATCGACGGACCATAAACCCTCACCAGCCAAACTCCCGGCCGCGTCCGACCAAGCCACATAATATGCCAAACCCAGGGAATTGACGACCGGCAAGCATTTCGCAGCAACGCTGGTGGGTTGCGATGGCTCGCAACCTTCCTTAGCCGAAGATTGCTCCAGCCACAAGGAAAACAACACCCCCAATGCCTGCAGTTACCCGGATGCTATGGAACGCTACCCAGCGATCACGCAGTCGCTGCCAATCGCCCGGCAGCGTTCCAGCCGTCCACGTCACGATTTGTTTGACGATAGGAACCTCTATCAGCATCGTTACAATCAGGGCAACGACGAGCCTGCCAGGGTCAAATAGAACGTCCTTGGTTGCTCCTGGTATGAGAAGAAAAGAACGGGAACTATCGAAATCAGGGCGACCGGCGTCAGAATCGTCATGACGGATTCCATGTTCCGATTCATGCGGCCCACGATATCGAGAAAAACTTCCGGCTTGAACGTGCGCATGGACCTCGTCAATGCCAGCCACGGCCCCCAGTACATTCCACCCACCAAAGCCGAGAGCACGATGCTTATGTGTTCACATACCTTCAAATTTATGGACACTCCGCTCAATGCTTTCTCTTCGCTATACCGCGGCTTTGGCCGTTGGATCGATCTTGCCGCCACCTACGGAGAAGCCGCCACCGCTCATTGCCGTGGGATTGAGCGTTGACGGCGTATCGACGCCCCATCCTCGCGCCAAACCCAATGGTGTATACTCCGCGAGCGAAAAAACAAACTATGAATACTCCCATCGGATTCCGCGCGTTAATCTTGGTCGCATTAGTTTCGGTCGCGGCGATTTTCTGCCCAGAATCAGCATTCTCGCAACAACAGGACTCGCAATCTCTCTTCCCCGAAATGCAATGGCGCATGATCGGCCCCCACCGCGGCGGCCGCGTCCTCCCCGCTCTAGGTGTTCCCGGCAAGCCCAACGAATATCTCTTCGGTGCAGTCGGCGGCGGCGTCTGGAAAACTGAAAACGCCGGCCGCACTTGGCATCCCATCTTCGACGCCGAGCCCATCGCCTCCATCGGCGCCATCGCCATCGCTCCCTCCGACCCGCAAGTAATCTACGTAGGCACCGGCGAAGCAGACATGCGCTCCGATATTTCTTTCGGCGACGGCATGTACAAATCCACCGACGGCGGCGCCACCTGGCGCAACATCGGCCTGCGCGATTCACGGCAAATCGGCAGCATCCTGGTAGACCCCCGCGACCCGAACATCGTCCTCGTCGCTGCGCTCGGCCACGCCTTCGGCCCCAATCCAGAACGCGGCGTCTACCGCTCTACTGATGGCGGCGCGAATTGGACCAAAGTTCTCGGCAAAGATGACGACACCGGCGCGATTGATCTCTGCTCCGATCCCGCCAACCCGCAAGTCATCTACGCCTCGCTATGGCAAGTGCGCCGCCCTCCCTGGAATGTTTACCCGCCCACCAGCGGCCCCGGTAGCGGCCTCTACAAATCCGCCGACGGCGGCCTCACCTGGAATCAAATCATCGGCAACGGTTTCCCCAGCGAGGGTCTCGGCCGCATCGGAATCGCCGTCGCTCCGGGCATCGATGGCAAGCGCGTCTATGCCGTAGTTGACGCTCACGACGGCGGCATCTATCGCTCCGACGATGCCGGCCAGAATTGGCGCCGCGTTTCTTCCGACGCGCGCGTCTGGCAACGCGGCTGGTATTTCGGCGGCATCACCGCCGATCCGCGCGACCCGAACGTCGTCTACGTCGCGGACACCGCACTCTATCGCTCTACCGACGGCGGAGAAAATTTCGAAGCGTTCAAAGGCGCGCCAGGTGGCGATGATTACCACACGCTCTGGATCGCCCCCGACGATCCCGCCCGCATGATTCTCGGCAGCGATCAAGGCGCGGCTATCAGCGTGGACCGTGGCGTCACATGGACCTCCTGGTTCAATCAGCCCACCGCGCAGTTCTATCACGTCACCACCGACAACCGTTTCCCCTATCGCGTCTACGGCGCGCAGCAGGATAGCGGCACCGCCGCCGTAAGCAGCCGCAGCGATTACGGACAAATCACTTTTCGCGATTGGTCTCCGATCGGCGGAGAAGAAAGCGGCTACATCGTAGTGGATCGCACAAATCCAGACATCGTCTATGGCGGCGGCCCCTTCGGCGTGCTGCGCCGTTTCAATTGGCTCACCGGGCAAAGTTTCGACATTTCTCCAGCCGCAATTCCCTTCAACGGCAGCAAGCTGCGCTTCACCTGGACGTCGCCGGTCGTGGATTCGCCGCAAAATCCGCGCGTCCTCTATTTCGGTGCGCAATTCGTGCTGCGCTCCGAAGACGCCGGGCAGAGCTGGCAAGCCATCAGCCCGGACCTCACGTTATGGCTCCCAGCACCTGAGAACCCCGAGCCGAAACCAGGAGAAGTCGGCGGCGTGGTCTACACCATCGCGCCTTCTCCGGTTCGCGACGGTGAAATTTGGGCCGGCACCGACAACGGCGCGATCCAACTCACACTCGATAAAGGCGCGCACTGGACGAGCGTGACGCCCGCCGGCGTCGAAGAGTGGAGCATGATCAGCCTGATCGAAGCTTCGCGCCACGACGCGGCCACCGCCTACGCCGCGATTGACCGTCACCAGGTGGACGACCTTCATCCTTATATCTATCGCACGCACAATTCCGGCAAGACTTGGGAAAAGACCGTCGCAGGCCTGCCCGCAAACGCCTACGTGCACGCAGTGCGCGAAGACCCCGTGCGCAAAGGCCTGCTCTTCGCCGGCACCGAAATCGGCGTCTTCGTTTCCTTCGACGACGGAAATTCCTGGCGCCCGCTGCAAAATAACTTGCCGGTCAGCTCCATCCGAGACCTGGCGATTCACGGTGACGACCTCATTGTCGCAACTCACGGCCGCGCGTTCTGGATCCTCGACGACATCGCGCCCCTCCGCGCATGGAACGAAGATGCCGTGCGGCAAAACGCGCATCTCTTCCCTCCCGCGCACGCCGTCCGCATCCGCCGCAGCGAGAATCACGATTCTCCGCTGCCGCCGGAAACTCCTGCTGGCGCGAATCCGCCGGCAGGCGCCATTTTTGATTACTTCCTGAAATCGCCCGCCGCCGGCACCGAAGTCGCGCTCGAAATTCACGACCAGCAAGGCAACGTCGTCCGCAAGTATTCCAGCTCAGACAAAGAGCCAGCAGCCGCCGAGCCGCCCCAATTCCCCAAATTCTGGCTGCCAAAATTCCAGCCGTTATCGAACGCTCCCGGAACGCACCGCTTCGTTTGGGATTTGCGCTATGCCCCGCCGGCCGCGATGCACAATGAATATTCCATGACGGCGATCATCGGCAGCGGCACCGTCACCGAACCAGAAGGCCCCCTCGCTCTTCCGGGCGAATATGAAGCCTGGCTCACCAGCGGCGGGCAGACATACAAGGCGGCGCTAACCGTAGAAATGGACCCGCGCGTAAAAATATCGCGCGGCGAACTGGTCGATCAGCTCGAACTCGAACAGAAAATAGATAACGCGATCACCAAAGCTACCGACATCGCAAAATCCGTCGCAACGTTTCGCGAGCAGCTCAAAGCGCTCCACACCAGCCTAAGCGAAAAGCCAGACGCAAAACCCCTCCTCGATGAAGTGGACGCTCTCGACAAACGCGCCCAATCCATCCAAGGCAACGCAGAGGCCCAATGGCCCGCCACCCCAGGTGGTCTAATCGGCGAAGACGGCACCCTGGCTGCGCTAGCGACAGCAGTCGGCAGCGCCGATAGCGCCCCCACATCAACAGCCTCGACCGCCTTCGCAGAATCCAGCAAACATCTAAACGACCTGCTAGCGCAGTGGGACCAACTCCAAAAGGACTTCGCCCTGCTGCACCAATAACCAAGCGACTAGCCGCAATAAGGCGACTCTCGTATCGGCGCGCCTCGAATCCGTTTACTTGCCCTATAATTACTGCGCGAGGGTCTATTTGACATGATTCAAAAATGGAAGATCATTGGGTGCAATTGTGGAGGACACCTCAAGAGGGGCCGCCGCTGAACCATGTTCGAATTTCCCAAGCTCATATCGAAAAAGACGTGGTTTGTGACCTTCTACGCGATGACGATTATCTATTTAATCGCCACACGTAGCCTTCGCTGGGACGCTGTCTCAATTATCTCTAGTGGCCTCGCACTTGGCCTGATGAACTGCATCGCGTGGATTTCCGCTCGTAGGTACAAAGATTGGAAGTGAGGGACCGAATGCTCAGCCTTTGCCGCTAGCTACAGGTTCGGCCACTCTCGCGTTGGTCTCCAAAATCTGCTCGAGCATCCCCGGAATCTCAAACACCGCCTGGTTCTTCAATCCGCTCGCGTTCGCACGAAAGCGGGCCAAATTCGCCGGCTCGATCATCCGCCCGACCGCCGGCACAATCTCATCGAAGCTGCGCAGCACGACGCCCACGTCCTTCTCCACCACCCACTGCGCGTTATAACGTTCCTGCGGCAAAGTCCACGCGTTGCACGCCACAATCACCGGCAGCTTCATCGCCAAAGCCTCGCTCACGCTCCCCGGGCCCGGTTTGCCAATAAAAAAATCCGCCAGATGCATATACCGGTTCACGTCTTTCGTAAATCCTTCCACGAATCGAGGCAACCGTGGCTTCCCCGCCCGCAGCGCAGCGGCTAATTTCTCATTCCGTCCGCAGATAAAAATTAATTGCAGCTCCAGCTCCGATTCATCCAGCCTCTTCGCGATCTCCAGCATTGCCTGCGAGCCGTAGCCGCCAAAAAGCACCACCGCCGTAGGCAAATCCGCGCGCAATCCTAATCGCGCCAAACCCGCCACGCGCTCTTCCACGGGCGCCTCATAAAATCGCGGATGCAAGATCATTCCCGAAGCGCGAAAAATCCGGTTGTCCATGTGCCCGTGTTCGCGCGCCTGCTCCACCGCCCGTTCTGAGCCGCAAACCAAATACTGCCGCTGCCGTTCAATCCAGAAATGCGGAGGAAAATCAGCGATATCCGTGAGTACTGTAACCAGTGGCCGTCCTGGACACGCATTCGCGAAACTTTCATACAGCGCACGGTTGAAGTGCGGAATGAATGACACAACCATGTCCGGCTGAGTCTCCCGCCAATGCCGCTCCAGCACGCGCACCATCGCCGCATGCCGCGACCAGATCACAAATTGCAGCACTTTCATCAGGTAAACGCTGCCCAGAGTCCATCCGCTGCGCAGCATCCAGTTGTAGTAGTCCTCGATGCGTATCCCCGCGTATTTCTTGAGGATATCCAGTTCCTCGAGCAACTCTTGGATGTTGAGGAGGCGAACATCCCACGAACGTTGCTGCGCCTCAATGGACATCTGCAGGGCCGTGGCTGCCGCGCGGTGCCCGCCGCCGGCGTCGAAAAAGCAAAACTCGATTCGTTGCATGCGCACGGACTCTCGCATCCGAAATGCCGAGGTCTGCTACGGAACTGTTAAAAGACGGTTACTGTGTCGAAAGAGTTAAATATCTGTATTTTCAGAACTTTAGCACGCATGTCATCTGGCGGTAACACTCGCCCTCTATTCTCGTAGTCGTGAGATGCGACCTGCATGTTCACTCGTACTTCTCCGGTGCGTGCACAACCCCCTTTGTCCGAAAGTTTTGCCGCGAAAGTTACAGCGATCCCCGCGCTGTTTATTCCCTGCTACAGCGCCGCGGCATGAACCTCATCACTCTCACCGACCACGATTCCATCGAAGGCGCCGAACAATTGCGGCAGCACCCCGATTTTTTTGTCAGCGAAGAGCTAACCTGCAAAATGCCCAGCGGGACGGAAGTGCACATCGGCGTGTACGACATCAGCGACCGCCAGCATCAGCAGTTGCAACAACGCCGCAACGACATCGTCGCGCTCCTGATGTACCTCACCGAGCGCCGCCTTTTCTTCAGCATCAATCACGTTTTCTCCAGCGTCACTGGCCGCCGCGAGCGCGAGGATTTCGCCTGGTTCCAGGAATATTTCCCCGCCGTCGAAACGCGCAATAGCCACATGCTCGAAAGCGCCAACCAGCGGGCCGCGCAGCTCGCCAAGCAATGGGACAAAATCGCCATCGGCGGCAGCGACGCGCATGCGCTGCCCTCCGCCGGCACCGCCTACACCGAAGTTCCTGGCGCCCGCGACAAGGAAGAATTCTTTGAGGGCCTGCGCGCCGGCATGGGCCGCGTCTCCGGAGAATCCGGCAGCTTCAGCAAGCTCACGCGCGACGTCTTCGTCATCGCCTACGAAATGATGCGCGAAAAATCCTGGACCGCACTGCTCTCGCCGCTTGCCGTGCTCATCCCGGTCATCACGTACTGGAATTATCACGACGAACGCGCTTTCGGCCGCCGCTGGGCTGCCGAAATTCTGGGCACGCCTGAAACCCGCAAACATCCTCGCTGGATATCGGTGCCGCAATCCGCGGCGGAGGAATGGGTATGACCGTCGGCAAAGCTGTCTGGAACCAGATTCAATCGAACGATCATCGCCTGATGCGCCGCGTGCACCGCTGGCGCGCACCGCGCTGGTTTCGCATCCTGATGATATTAATGACGCGCATGGGCGACGGCTGGCTGTGGTATTCGCTCGGCCTGATCCTGCTCGTCTACGGCGGCGAACATCGCTTCCTCGCCATCGGCGCGGCCGCTTGCGCCGCTCTGGTGGGAATCCTGCTATTTCGCGCACTGAAGAAAACCAGCAAGCGTCAACGGCCCTGCGAAATCGAGCCGCATTGCTGGTCCTTGATTCTTCCGCCCGACAAATATTCCTTTCCGTCAGGCCACACCATCACTGCCTTTGCCATCGCGCTCTCACTAGGCCTGTTCTATCCGCACATTCAAGGCGTGCTGCTAGCTGTAGCGCTGCTCATCGCTTCCTCGCGCATCATCCTGGGAATGCACTTCCTCAGCGACGTGCTCGCCGGCTCCGCCATCGGAATCGCGCTGGGCACTGTGAGCTACCATATCTTCGCAGCCCTCTGAACGGATGCGACACGAACGCTGGCGCCTCCCCGCCGCACGCCTCGCAAAATTCCGCGCATGGTTCAGCCCAAAACGCTTCCGAACAGAAGGCCGCGCGCACCGCTCCCGATTTTTCACGGTGCCGCGCCTCACGCGTCGCTTCTTCGCCTGAACCTCGCGCCATCACAGCCCGCCCCACCACGCGCTCGTGCCCGCATCGCTTTGTAGCGGATCATTTCAAAGCGGAAGCTGACGCGACAAATCTATGACGTCAAAGTGACACGAATCTTGCCTCCCGGCGACAACTCCCCCGCTCCCACGCCGCACAATCGTTCCTCAGAAGGTGGCAACGGCCACAACGTCACGCGAGATGGACCTCAAACGGAGGAAAAAATAATGCTTACGAAATGGATTGCCAAAGTCGCGGGAGTTCTTTTGCTATGTCTTGCCCTGAGCGCTGCGGCATCCGCGCAATACGGCGGAGGCGGCGGTATGGGCGGTTCCGGCGGCTCCGGCTCCTCCGGCACGGGAACCACAAACGGATACGGCTCGGGCAACGGCAAAGCCATCGGCATCGGAGCTGGAGTTGCTGCAGCCGCAGTCGTTGGCGTCGTACTGCTCGTTCATCACCACCACGCCGCGGAGAAGTCGTCGCAAGCGTCGCTCCTCGGTTGCACCCAGCACGATTCACACGGCATCAGCCTGACCAACGAGAACGACAATCAAAGCTACGCGCTCATTCCAGGGAGCACATTGCTCCAACCGGGGGACCGCCTCGAGCTTAAGGGCGTGATGACCGACGAGGGATCAACGACCCACGCGTTTCGCGTGAATTACATCGTGAAGAACTACGGGGCGTGCGGACCGGTCTCGGCAGGAACCAGCGCGTCAGTGACGGGTACGGTCGCAGTCGCACAAGCTGCACACTAAACGACCGGCACAACGGGCCCTGCAACAAAATTGGAGTCGCAGTTTCGATTTGCACCGTGTTCCCGGAAGGATGCGCATTAGATTCATGGACGGGGTCTGAAGCGCACCCTCCGGGAACAATAAATTTGCCCGCGCTTCGGCGACAAACAAACTAATTTCCCCCGCACGCTCCCGTTTTCACTCCCGAAATCGCCACGCCGTATTGATTCGCTCCCGAGATGCGCGTGCCCCCACCTAACAGCACCACGCTATCCACCGGGCTCGGCCAGTTCATCTCGTATAATCCGCGCGACGCATCCACCGCGCGCCACGTCCCACGAAACGACCCGCTCGTAAACGTCCCATTCGGCGCCACGTCCACATTCCATCCATTCGCCCAGTGCCAGGTTCCGGCCAGGCCCACACTCCCCGTCACACGCCCGCCCGAAATCGGATAGCCGTATTGATTTCCTCCGCTCATCGTCCGCTGATCCGGCGAAACCGTCAGCGTCTCAATCATCACGGGCCAAGTGAACGTATACGCGCGACGCTGCGCGTCCACCAGCCGCCAGTGCGCCGTAAACGGCCCGCCGACCATCGTTCCGTCCGCATGAATTACGACCGGCGAGTTGTTGAACCATTGATAGCAACCCACGATCGGGTCCGCGCTCGCGTTCACAGATGGTGACCGCGGCGCCGTCTTGGGCGCCGGCGTCACAGTCTTGCCTCCGTCGGCATTCGGATCACTCATCGCATCTCCGCCACCCGCAGGATTCGTCACGCTCGACCCGCCCGCACCATCCGCAGAGTTCCCCGCCGAATCCCCGCCACTGTGCGAAAAAATCGCCACCAACGCCAATAGCAGCACCACCGCCCCCACGCCAATCCAAATCTTCTTCGCCGATAATCCGCCGCCGCTGGCACCAACACCCGCCGACGGCATTGCACTGGTTCCAGTGATCCGCGTTGTCTTCGCAGCACCAGCCGCAGCAGCCGTTCCCGTCGCGCCTCGCTGCCACATCACCGTGCCATCGGAGAAACCTGCCGACGCCGCGCCCGACACCGATCCCTCCCCCTTCACCGGAATCAGCTTGTGCACCGTCGCCGCCAGCGCATCCAAATGCTGCTCCATCGGCGGCGTCATCGCATCCAGCCAATGCACCGACCCGATGAAGTAATCCAGCGACTTGCCCGGCGCCACATCCTCAATTCGGAACGGCAGGATCGCCACGCCGTTGCTCACCGCGCGTTCCACTTCCTTCGGAATGTGTGCCGAAGTATTCGAGCTCGAGGAAAACACCAGCACCATCACTTTCGCACCGTGGATCGCATCTATAATCGCTTCGCCGTAGGACGTTCCCGCCACAATGTCCCGCGGCGCGATCCAGCAGCGTATTCCCGCAGCTTCCAGCCGCGCGCACACTGCGTCCGCTACGATTTTATCTTTCGACGCATAGCTGATGAAAACATCGAACGACACGAGAAGGGCCTCCGCACTTCGAACTTCGCAAAACGCAACCGCTCAGTGACTCATAAACCTGGCCGCGCCCCGGCCTTGCACCAAAATCTTATCATCTCCCGGCAAACCGGAATTTCCGTTTCGCGCCTCCGGCTCGCGCATCGTACGCTCCTCCGGTCTGCGACACAACGAATTCGCCACCGTCCCACGCAGCGGCACCTGTGTTTCATTTCCGTGCCTGGCGCGTTCATCAAAGTGCGCTGACACCTTTCAATCCCGACGAGCATCTAACGGGTGGCCGTTGAGTCTTGCGAAGTATTGGAGCGAATGGTCGCGAGTTTTCGTCAGGAGGTACACAGCTCATGTTCAGCTGCTCTCGTCTTTCGTGTTTATTTCTGGTCACTCTTCTCTGCACCGCTGCTGCTTCAGCCCAGGAAGGCCGTCCCCGTGCCCAGGCAGGCGACGACAAAATCCACCTCGATGTCGTCGTCACCCCAAAATCCGGGCCGCCCGTCGCCGATCTCCAACAACAAGACTTCACCGTGCTGGACAACAATTCGCCGCAGGCAATCACTGCGTTCGCGGCCGTCACTGGTCGCCAGGCTCCCGTTGAGGTCATCATCGTAATTGACGCAATCAATATCGATGCACGCGAAATCGGTTACGAACGCATCCAGATCGACAAGTTCCTCCGCGGCGAGGGGGGTCACCTCGCATACCCCGTCGCCATCGTGGTCGCCACGGACACAGGCGCCAAGCTTGCCGAGAATTTCTCGAGCGACGGCAACGCCCTGGGCGCCGCCATGGATCGCGATCAGATCGGTCTGCGTGACATCGGACGCTCCGCCGGTTTCTACGGCGCAAGCGAGCGCTTGCAGTATTCTCTGGGGGCGCTGAATCAGCTGATTACCACCGAGGCCCCGCGGCCGGGGCGCAAGATCCTGCTGTGGGTTTCTCCTGGCTGGCCGATCCTCTCCGGCCCCAATGTCGAGCTCGACGCGAAGCAGCAAGATCAGATTTTCGGGCAAATTGTCGCGCTCTCCACTCAACTCCGTCAGGCCCGCATCACCCTTTACAGCGTCAATCCTTTAGGAGCCGGCGAGTCCGTCTTCCGCGGCACGTACTACGAGGAGTTCGTGAAAGGTGTCAGCAAACCTAGCCAGGTCAATCTGGGGAATCTGGCGCTCCAGGTGCTCGCCCTTCAGAGTGGAGGCCTTGAGCTCGACTACAACAACGATCTAGCCGGCCTCTTGCAAAAATGCGTCTCCGACGCCGCGCCCTTCTACGAGATCTCTTTTGCCGCGCCGGCAGCCGAGCGGCCGGACGAGTACCATCGCATCGAAATCAAACTCGCAAAACCCGGCCTAACCGCGCGCACTCGCCAGGGCTATTACGCGCAACCTGCGCCCCGCAACTAAGCAATTTGCGCCAGAAAATTCGCCGCAGAGAATTTGTGGCGCCCCAGGCGCGCCATAATTTGCCTGACGTTCTAACACGCCCGCTTCGGCAATTGCACTCTTTCTAAAAACGCAAAGCGTCAACAGAGCCTGATGGCTTCCAATACGTTTCTCGATACTTAACGGAAACGCAACAACCCCGCTCCGCGTCTATCTGACCCAGCAATCGACCCTGTCATACTCGGCGAAGCTTGCAGTCGAAACTCGACAAGCCTTTGCCCGAAGGAATCCAACGCATGCCCAACAGCCCACGCCTCAGGTGCCTGATTCTTGCCACTTTGCTTTCCGCCGCCGCAGCGTCCACGCAACAGACCCCGCAGCCGACGGCTCCCACCGGAAATCAAATCCTGCTCGACGTCGTCGTCGCCCCAAAATCCGGACCGCCTGTTGGCGATCTCACGCAGCAGGACTTCACTCTGCTGGATAACAAAGCGCCTCAGGCCATTACCTCGTTCAAAGCCGTCCCTGGCCGCGAGGCTCCCATCGAAGTGCTTCTGGTGATCGATGCGGTCAACGCCACCGCCCGGACGATCGCTCTAGAACGCAGCAATATTGACAAGGTCCTGCGTGCCGAAGGAGGCCGGCTCGCATACCGGCTCGCTATCGCAATCTTCGGCGACAAAGGCACACAAATTCTAGGCGGAGGCTTTTCCACCGACGGAAATGCGATCGCTGCCCAACTCGATCAAAATGAAATCGGTCTACGTGACCTGGGACGATCCGCTGGCTTTAACGGCGCCGCCGAACGCTGGCAGCTTTCCCTGAAGACCCTGTCCCAACTTGTCGCAAACTTGGCTCCGCGTCCGGGACGTAAGCTCATTCTGTGGGTTTCTCCCGGATGGCCTCTGCTCTCCGGTCCGAACGTGGACCTCGATGCCAAATTGCAAGCAATGATGTTCGGGCATATTGTGAATCTCTCGACCCAGCTCCGCCAGGCGCGCGTCACGCTCTACAGTGTCGATCCGCTGGGCAACAGCGAGTCTGTGGGCCGCGCCTCGTTCTACCAGGCATTCGTCAAAGGCGTCAGCAAGCCCAGCCAGATTGAAGCCGGCGATCTGGGTCTTCCGGTGATTGCCACTCAGAGCGGCGGTCTCGCGCTCAATTTCAACAATGATGTCGCCGCTCTGTTGCGGGAATGCATCGCGGACGCCGCTCCGTATTACGAGATTTCCTTCGTCGCCGCCCCAGCCGAGCGTCCCGACGAATACCATAGCCTCGAAGTAAAAATCGCCACGCCAGGTTTAACCGCTCGCACGCGTCAGGGCTATTACGCGCAACCTGCGCCGCGCAACTAAACAGATCCGGCCCGACCCCTCGGCACGGTTGGCTTGGGACATATACCGAGCGCCCCCCTCGTACAATTGCTGTCCTTCCCCGCGACAGTGCCGTCCCAAAACCGAGCATTCCAACATGCTCTGCTGCCCGAACGGCTACTAACTTACTGAAAGTACAAACTTTGCTACATTCGGCAACGGAACCGTGCGTGCCAGGACGCTAGCGAAGTTCGCAGTGCGTACGGCCGGGGTGTTGAATCCCTGTTCCATTGTGGTACAAAGGCGGCTGGCACGCTCACCTGTGTCGCCGTAGCTTGGAGGTCGAACGACGATGCCCACTGCAGACCTGCTCCTCCGCGATCTGAAAGTTGCCCTGCGCTCTCTGGCGCACAGCAAGGGTCTCGCGATCACCGTAATCCTTACGCTCGCTCTAGGCATCGGCGCCAACGCCGCCATCTTCAGCGTAGTCCGCGGCGTGCTCCTGCGCCCCCTGGTCAATCGCGATGAGAACCGCCTGATCTACATCCGCCAAAGCGCCCCCGGCATCGGCGTCGAAAACACCACCTTCTCCGTTCCCGAAATCCAGGATATAGAGTCGCGCGTCAAGACCGTCAGCCAATTCGGCGACTTCTCCGAGACCGGCTTCAGCATGGTTGGCCTCGGCGAGCCGCGCGAAGTCCGCGCCGGGGTCGTCGACGGCTCCTATTTCGAAGTCATGGGCTTGCATCCCGTGCTCGGCCGCCTGCTTGACGCGCACGATGACGGCCCCAACGCCGCGGGCGCCGTGGTTCTCACCTATCGCTTCTGGACCAATTCCCTCCACAGCGATCCTTCGGTCCTCGGCAAGAATATTAAGCTCGATACAGGAGATCCCGCCGGCGCGCGCGGTGCCACCATCGTCGGCGTTCTAGAGCCGTCCGTGCCTTACCCCGCCGAAACCGAACTCATCGCCAACGTCGTCACGAGTCCGCACCATCTCTCCGCGACGATGATCACGGGCCGGGTGCATCGCATGACGGAACTTTTCGGTCGCCTCGCGCCCGGCGCCGATATCAATCAAGCCCGCGCCGAACTGCACACCGTTTACGGTTCAATGGTTGCTCAACATCCCGAAGCCTATCCGCACGGCGAGAACTCTCAGATCAGCGCCGTCTTGCTGCGCGACCAGATCACCGCGCGCGCCAAAACCGTGCTGTGGGTGCTGCTCGCCGCATCCATCCTGGTCTTCATCATCGCCTGCTCCAACGCCGCCAACCTGATTCTCGCGCGCACCGTGCGCCGCGAAGGCGAACTTTCCATCCGCGCCGCTCTCGGCGCCAGCACTGCCTCGCTGCGCAGAACGCTGCTAATAGATTCCCTCCTGCTCTGCGGCGCCGGCGCGGCACTCGGCATATTGATTGCAAGTCCCATGGTCGCGATTCTCGCGCGTTACGCTTCGCGCTTCTCCCTCCGCGCTCTCGATCTCACCGTTGACTCCAGCATGTTGTGGGTCGGAGCGATCCTGGCCGTCATCGCCGCGGTGCTGCTGGCGTTTGTCCCGCGCTTGCCTTCAGCCGAAGCCGCGAACGGTTTGAACGTCGCCAGCGGCGGCGTGCGCATCACCGGCAGCACCGGACGCCGTCTGCGCGTCTTCGCTGTCACGCAAATCGCCGCCTGCTTCATGCTGCTCGCGGGCGCGGGTATGTTGCTGAAGACTCTCCTCGCGCTGCAAACCGTGCACACCGGTTTTGACACGCACAATGTTCTCGCAATCAACGTTCCGGTAGTTTCCTTCGGACGCACGCCCGACCAGATCCTCGGTTTCTATAAAGAGACCATGCGCCAAATCGCCGCTCTGCCCGGCGTCGATCGCGTAGCAGTCGGCACCGCCGTACCCTGGCGCGACAAAGGCATTTTCGGCCCCGGCTTCCAGTTCTCCGCCCAGGGCCACGTGCGCGCCAACGCTGAAGAAGATCCCCACGCGCAATTCCGCACCATCTCGCCCGGTTTCTTCGCCGCGCTCGGCGTGCCCATTATCGAAGGCCGCGATTTCAACGACTCCGATCGCAGAGACAGCGAGAAAGTCGTCATCGTCAGCCAAAGCGTCGCGCTGCGCATGTTCCCCACCAGCGACGCGCTCAACCAGCACATCATGTGGACCGACCCGGTGATGCAATTTATTGACGTCAGCACTGCGCCGCGTCGAATCGTGGGTATTGCTGCCGATGTGGATGACGAGAACGTAGTTCCCGGCGCCGCGCTCACCGTCTATCACCCACTCGATCAGGAAATCGGCGGCGGTCGCTTGTTCGTGCACACGCACAGCGATCCCTACGCGCTGGTGACTCCCATCACGCGCATCATTCGCGATTTGTCGGTGGATCAACCGGTGGAAAAAGCCGCCACGCTCGATGATGTCCGCGCCGAAGTGCTCACTCCCGATCGCCTGAACGCGCTGGTTTTTGGCGGCTTCGCGGCGGTAGCTCTGGCAATCGCTGTAATTGGAGTGGCTGGCGTGCTGGTATTTTCAGTCAGCGGCCGCACGCGCGAATTCGGCATCCGCCTGGCGCTAGGCGCGCAACCGCGCAATCTGCTGACCAGCGTGATCGCCCAAGGCGCCTTGATGGCCGGAGTCGGCATCGTTGCAGGCGCAATATTCGGTTATGTCTTAGCGCGCCTAGCCAACAGTTACATCGTGGACATGCGCATGCCCGACGCAGTGCCAGTAGTTGCGTCCGCCGCAGTGCTGCTCGCTGCCGCAGTAGTAGCATCGGTGCTGCCAGCGGCCCGCGCCGCCCGCATTGACGTCATGGACGCTCTCCGCTCCGAGTAGCCCACGAATCTGCGGTGCAAAATCAATCGCGATCCGCTTTGCGCCTAATGCGAACTGGTTAGGCGATGCGTCTATAACGACAAGTGATGCGCCGACCCTCTGAACCGGCAGCGTTTACCGGTACTTGAGGATTAGTTCCGGTTTACCCGCGACTCGGGCAAAGCCGGTCAAGCGTTGATCGTGCCCTGCAAGCCCGTGGGTTTACACCGCGACGGGTGCGATAATTCGGGTGATAATCGTCCAGGAACTTATGAAGCGCCACGTGCTCATGTACGGGTTGATCGGTGGAATCTTGATCGCACTGCTCAGGTGGACCGAGTATCAGTTCCTCGTAGTAGAACATTCGATCGAAATCTACGGCGGACTGATCGCGGCAACCTTTGCCGGTCTTGGCATCTGGCTCGGCCTCAAGCTAACAGAAAAACGGAAGACAATTGTTGTGAAGGAGGTCCCTATTCCTGCCGGGGGACCGTTCGTCCCGGACGAAAAAAAACGAGAGAACCTCCATATCACTCGTCGCGAGCTTGAGATCCTTGAACTGATAGCCCGTGGACTGAGCAACCGCGAGATCGCCGAGAAGCTTTTTGTGAGCGAGAGCACAGTTAAGACCCATTCGAGCCGTGTTTTCGACAAACTAGGGGCTAGACGAAGGACGCAAGCGGTGCAACTCGGCAAGGAATTCGGCCTTCTCCCATGATTTAGTTGCGCACAAGCATGGCTCGCACCAAGAACTACTCCCCCAAACGAATGATTTTTCTCTCCGCCGGCAAAATCACCCGAAAGGATGACGACAGAGGCCCCGCCTGATGCGGTATGTTGAGCCGCTGAAAGGAGCGAACATGAATTCTTCGAATTGGATGAAGGTTTTTGTGGTGGGTGCCCTGTCGATCGGGCTGTTTTCACGCACTGCGCACGGTCAGGCAATGGCCCAGGAACTTCCCAAGGTCTACGACGCCTCCATGCCACGTGAGCAGCAGATCACACTAGCCGAGAGCGCAGCTCCGGCTGAGGTATCGAGCAAGGCTACAGTTTACGTTCTGGGCCCCAAAGGCTACGAGAAAGCGCGCGCAGGCACCAACGGCTTCAGCTGCTTCGTTGGTCGGCATTTCGTTAAGCCCACGGAAACGACGATTGAGCCGCAGTGCTTCGACGCCGAAGGCAGCCGTACTCTCTTGCCGGCCTACCTGCACGGTGAAGAGCTGCGCACGGGCGGCAAGTCGGAGGCAGACATCAAGGCAGACGTCGCCAACGGATATCGGGAAGGCCGCTACAAATACCCCAGCAAGCCGGGATTTCTCTACATGATGTCGAGCCAGAACCGCCTGAGAGCCATCCCCGACCACGGCACCGGCATTTTCCCGCCGCACTTGATGTTTTATGCTCCAAACATGACGACGAAAGACATCGGCTTCGACAGCCAACCCGAGCTCGATTATCTCGGGATGACGCACCCCGGAGCGGGGGATAACCTTATCGTGGTAATCCCAATGGCATCGGCCTCGCCCCCTGGTCCGGCCGGTCGCTGAAATCCTATGAGCACGGGACCGACATCGTACGCGGAAAAGGTTCAATATCAGATAAAAGACATTACGAGAATATGAGAAAGATCGTAGTCACCTTCGGGCTGATTTCTGGCGCTATCTCCTCGCTGATAATGATAGCGCTGGTGACGTTCGGCGCCAGGATTGGCTTTGCCCGGGGCGCGGTCATCGGAAACACGTCCATTGTGCTCTCGTTCCTGATGGTGTTTTTCGGCATCCGAACCTACCGCGACAACATCGGCAATGGCCACATTACCTTCTTGAAAGCCTTTGCCGTCGGCCTCTCCATTACTCTGATTTCCTGCATCTTCTATGTCGTAACGTGGGAAGTGATCTACTACAACTTCATCCCTGGTTTCTGGGACGCATACGGCACTCACTTGGTTGAGAAGCTCACGGCCTCGGGCGCGAACCCCGCAGCCATCCAGGCAAAGCTTGAGCAGGTGAGAAAGTACAAAGAGCTGTACAAAAACCCACTGTTCAACGCAGCGCTCACATTCATTCATCCCTTTCCGATTGGGCTCGT
>Ga0181531_10000053_pt1 | contig 99440 bp, 77 predicted proteins | sample PEATcosm2014_Bin_38_FD_119743 | JGI IMG/M metagenome (GOLD analysis project Ga0181531, IMG submission 119743) | Peatland microbial communities from MTU Mesocosm Facility, Houghton, MI, USA - PEATcosm2014_Bin11_10_metaG | ecosystem: Environmental > Terrestrial > Soil > Wetlands > Peat | place... | reverse complement strand
TTTGACCGGATCGACGTGAACCGCATTCGCCGATCCTTGGTCAGGCGGCTGGAACGTCTGGGCCACAAAGTGACCTTGGAGCCGCTTGCTCAGACCGCCTGAGGGTATTTTCGTAGGAGTAGCCATTCCCAACTTCGAAATGATTTCGGCCGATGCGCACGCGGTTGACCTGCGTCGGACGGGCCCCTACCCTTAATTGCATGGCCACGGAAAAAATTATTTACGCAACGATTGCAGACCTCGCTGCGGGAATTCGCGCGAAACGGTTTTCACCGGTGGAAGTGGTTGATGCACACCTCGAACGGATTGCTTTGCTACAGCCGAAATTGAATGCGTTTGTGCACTTGGATGCGGAGGGTGCTCGCAAGCAGGCGCGGGCCGCGGAAGCTGCGGTCTCGCGTGGGGCGGCGCTCGGTTCGCTGCACGGCGTGCCGGTGACGATCAAGAGCTGCATTGACGCGGTTGGTTGGCCGACGCCGGCGGGCTCGTTGATGCGCAAAGACTATGTGCCCTCGGAGGATGCGCCGCTTGTGGCGCGGTTGCGTGCAGCGGGCGCGATTATTTTGGGGAATACGAATACGCCAGAATATTTAATGGCGTATGAGACGAACAATTCCCTGAGCGGGAAGACCTGCAATCCATGGAATTTGGAGCGGTCTTCTGGCGGCTCGAGTGGGGGAGAAGCTGCGGCGATTGCATCGGGATGCTCCGCGGGTGGAGTTGGGAGCGACGGGGGCGGCTCCGTACGCGTTCCCGCACATTTTTGCGGGATTTGCGGATTGAAGCCTACGCCTGGACGCATTCCTGGGACGGGACACTATCCTCCGGGGGGCGGAGCATTTGGATGGATCGGCGTGGTGGGGCCGATGGGCCGCACTGTTGCGGATGTGCGCGCTTTGTTTGAGGTGCTGGCCGGGCCGGATCCCGGTGATGCGCTCTCGGCTCCTGTGCCGATTCGAAAAGTCAGCGAGAATGACGTCCGGAAATTACGCATTGGTGTTTTGGATAGTCCCGCGTTGGGGAAGTCTACGCCGGAGACGAAGGCATCGGTGGAAGGCGCGGCGAAGATTTTGCGCGAGCACGGATTTGCGGTAGAGACGAAACGATTGAATGGGTTAGAGCGGGCCATCGAATTGTGGTGGTATTTTTTCGGGCCCGTGATTGCTTATCTCATCCAGCATGAGGCGGTTGAGCAGGCATCGAAAATGAGCCCGATGCTGCGCGACTTTGTGGCGATTGCCACGGCGGATTCGGCAATGGCTTTTGATCCATTTGAGCGGTCTTGCGCGGAGCGGGATAGTTTGCGAGCGGCGATATTGCGCCAGTTGGACGAGACGCCGGTCCTGCTATCGCCGGTGTCAGCGGGGCCGGCGTTTCTGCATGGAGAGGGGAGCTGGCGTTTGGGGCAGAAGGAATGCTATCGCGAGACAATGCGGTTTTCGCAGTGGTTGAATTTTGCCGGATTTCCCGGGATGACGGTGCCGCTGGGCAGTTCGCCGGATGGGTTGCCGATTGGCGTACAGGTGATTGGTCCGCCCCATGAGGAGGAAATTGTTTTGGCTGTCGCCGAGGTCATTGAGCGAGGGCGTGGCACCTGGTTGGCGCCCCCAGGGCTTAAAGACTGAAGTCGAAGAGTCTACGGTTGTTTTAGTTCTGGGTTGGGGACTGGCGTGTCGCTGAGCTTTTCGCGCTGTTTGTTGAGGCTGGATTCGAGGATTTTTTTTGCTTGCGCCAGTTCCGCTTGCGCTTCTTCTCGCCGGCCCAGCTTGCGAAGGACCTGCCCGCGGACGTAACGAATGTTCTCGTTATCGGGGGCGAGTTTTTCTGCGGCCTCGAGCGAGGCTAGGGCTTGGCGATCTTTTCCCTGCCGATGATAGAGGCGACCCAGCGAGAGCAACGAAACGGGAAGACGCGGATTGTAGCGCAGTGCTTCGTGGAACGCGCGTTCGGCTTCTTCATCCCTTTGCGTATCGAGATAAAGTAGGCCAAGTTGTTCGTAGTTGTCAGGGAGATCGGGCTCCATGGCGATGTCTTTGCGAAATTCGGCTTCGGCGCGCTCGTTTTCGTGCTGGCGCATATAGGCAACGCCAAGGCTCAAGTGCACAAAGGGCAGATTGGTATTTGCGGCTGCAGCGCGTTCGAGTTCGGGGATGGCCTTGTCGGGTTCTTCCCTGTTCAGGTAGGCCTTCCCAAGAATCAAGTGAAACTCCGGCGTTTCGCCGCCGACCTCCAGCAGCCGGCTTAGCGCTTTTTCGTCGAGGTCGTTCTTGCCAGAGCTGTGCGCCGCAATCCCAAGCACATAAAGATAGGTGAAGTCGTTGGACATTTGCGGCCAGAGCGGCTCCAGCACGGCGACTGCTTCGGAGTAGTGCTCCGTGAAGACGTTGCAAAGGCCGAGGAGGTAGCGGGGTTGTTGCGAGTCGGGCTGGTCGCGAACGACGGAAGCGAGTGGTGCAATGGCTCCGGCATAATCGCCGCGGCGGTATTTCACGAGGCCGATGTTCAGGCGAATGCCGGGCATTTTGGGTTCGAGTTTTTCGGCTTTTTGAAGAAGCGTTAGAGCGTGGTCCCACTCTTTGCGGCGCATCGCGATGACGCCAAGGTTGGCGTAGGCGGCGCCGGATTGCGGATCGACGGAGAGAACGCGACGGAAGGCGGTTTCGGCCGCGGCCAGATCGCCGCTCTGCAAGGCGGCTTGGCCTTCCGCAAACCAGGCAGCGGGATTGGACGTGGAGGAGTTGGCTGCAGCGGATTGCTGCCGGGCAAGAGCCGAAGAGAGGTTTGGGGAGGCGTTCACGGACGCCACAAATAGATAAGAACTCAAGCTCAACGCAGCTACGGAAAGGGTGAATCGGAAGCGGAGCGAGCCAAAAGGGATAAACATGGAGATCGTAGGGTAGTGTCCAGCACAGGGAGAGGGAATTCAAGCGGCGGGCGAAAAAGCCCGTAGTGTGCGTACACGCAGGTTGCGAAGAAGGGCGTTCCGCGGAAAAGCTCGATTTTGCGCTTGACACAAACCGGGGAATGCCATATTAATCCGATTTAATAAGTGATATTCGGTGTGTTTCCAAATGTCGAGTGGTGGTGGCTGTCTCCAATGAGTGGCCTTCTGCAAGCGGCAAGTACCAAGGGTGCCCGCGGTAGCAGGCGTAATTGTGCCCACACCAGACCGGCTTTCCATTTCAAAAATTTCGGGGAGGTAGCAAAGTGAAGAGACACGGCCATTCTTTTCTTCCTGCCAATTTTGTGAAGGTTTGTCGAAGCGGGGCTCGTTTACTAGGTTGCGCGCTGCTGGCGATGCTCTGCACAGCTTTCGTTACCAGGGCGCAGGACACGGGGTACATCAGCGGCACGGTGACGGACAAGAGCGGCGGAGCGGTTGCCGGAGCAGAAGTGGTAATTTCCAACACGAACGGTAACGCCACACACCCGACGACCACGAACGGAGACGGCGCGTACGTCGTCGCCGGCCTGCCGGGCGGTTCTTACAACATTGAGGTTAGCGCGAAGGGATTCCAGCGATATGCGGCGAAAAATGTCGTGCTGGACGTGGCGCAGAAAATTCGCGTGGATATTCAGCTAAGCGTCGGTGCTCTGACGGATGAGGTAGTTGTTACCGGCGAGAGCGTGGCGCAAGTGGAAACCACCTCCTCGGAACTCAGCACCACAATCACGGGCAAGCAGGTCAACGAGCTAGTGCTGAACGGGCGAAATTTCACACAGCTGGTAACGCTGTCGCCTGGGGTCGTCAATCAGACCGGCACGGATGAAGGTGTGGTGGGAATTACTGGAAACGTCTCCTATAGCATGAACGGCGGCCGGGTCGAATACAACAACTGGGAACTCGACGGCGGAGACAATATGGATAACGGCAGCAATTCGACCCTGAACGTTTACCCGAACCCGGAGGCGATCGGGGAATTCAAAGTGTTGACCTCGAATTATGGCGCGCAGTACGGTCGCAACGGGTCGGGCACGGTGGAAGTGGAAACCAAGTCGGGCGGCAGCTCCTTCCACGGGAGCGCGTTTGAATATCTACGCAATGATTTCTTCAACGCCAGGCCGTGGTCATCGGGCGGCGAACCGGGTGATCCGAACCCACCCTACAAGAAGAACGACTTCGGCTACACAATTGGTGGACCGGTTTACATACCGCACCACTACAACGCCGACAAGAAGAAGACCTTCTTCTTCTTCTCCCAGGAATGGCGAAGAGAAAAGGATCCCTACTCGATTTTGCAGAACGTTCCGTCGGCCGCCGAAAGGACGGGAAACTTTTCCGATCTTTGCCCAGCGTATTCCGCTTCGACTCCCGTGAACACAACCTCATTTCCCGATTGCCCTACCATCGTCGGAAGCGGCGGGATCGCGTTCCCGAACAATCAAGTCACGCCGACGTCGGTGGGGCTGGACTTGCTGCCGTTAATACCTGCGCCGAATACAACGACGAGTGGGTTCCCCGCTGTGGCGACGGATATTTCGCTTCCGACCACCTGGCGGGAACAGTTGATCCGCATCGACCACAATATCAACGAGAAATACCGGCTAACATTCCGCTACATCCACGATTCCTGGCAAACGCAGACGCAAAATCCGCTGTGGGGGGCGGGATCGAGTTTCGAAAACGTCAACACGAACTTCGTGGGCCCCGGAACAAGCTTTTTGGCGCGGCTGAACGCGAACTTCTCGCCAACCCTTTTGAACGAATTCGTGGCCAGCTACACCGCCGATCACATTTTCCTGACGACCATTAATAATCCGCCGCTTCCTTCAGGTTTTGCGATGACCTCCCTATTCAACAACGGGTTTGACGGAAAACTTCCGACGATTGAGCTCAGCAGTAACACCGCTTATGGCGGCGGTTTCACCGGAGACAGCGGCTATTTCCCCTGGAGTAACGCCAATCCGACTTACACCTACCGCGACAACATGACGAAAATTATCGGCACGCATACCCTGCAGTTCGGCGCGTATTTTGCCGCAGCGCAAAAGAACGAGGATAATTCCCCTTACAATCAGGGCATCTTGCAGTTTAGCTCGACCGACTCGGTGATCAGTACGGGGAACGCCTTCGCGGACCTGCTGCTCGGGAATATCGCAAACTATGCGCAAAGCGATTTCACCATCAAATACTACAATCGCTACAAAATCGTGGAGCCCTATTTTCAGGATGATTGGCGCGTGACCAAGCGCCTGACGCTCAACCTCGGGTTGCGCGTCAGCCTGTTTGGCACCTACCGTGAGCGCTATCAGCATGCCTTCAACTTCAGTCCCGCGGACTTCGCCGCAGGCGGCTCACCGGCCATAGACATCACCGGAAATGTCACGGGTGTGGCAGGGGCGTTCATCCCAGGCGCAGGAAACCCGGTGAACGGCATCATCCAGTGCGGCGGGTCGGGAGGGACTGGAGATATACCCGCTCCCGTGCTTAATGCCTTCCCTGGTGCGACGGTTGGCGCTTCAAGTAACGCTGGCTGCCTGCAAGGGCACCTCTTCAATCCCGGGCCAAGGCTTGGATTTGCCTGGGATCCCAAGGGCGACGGCAAGATGGCCATCCGCGGCGGCTACGGCATCTTCTTCGAGCATACCAATGGCAACGAGGCCAACACCGAATCCCTCGAAGGTTCCCCACCGTTTAACTTCACGGCTTCGCAAACGAACGTTGCGGGAGGAGTTGGTACTTGTCCCACCAGTAGTGAGGGCGGTTATACCTGCATCGGCGGCACGGGATTGGTGTTCCCGGTGAACGTCACCTCTATTCCAAGTCAGGTCCGGTGGCCCTACGTCCAGCAATGGAACCTCGGAGTCCAGAAGGAACTACCTTGGCACATTATATCGGGCTTGGCCTATGTCGGAAGCAAAGGGACGCATCTCACCCTGCAGAGCGATCTGAACCAACTTCAGCCGCTGACGTCCGGCAATCCATACACCCCGGGCGAGCCGATCTCAGCCGCCGATTGCATACCGGAGTCTGGCAACGCTCCGGCCCCGAGTACGACCTCCGCCGGAGCCCCGGTTACGGGCGCGGCCGCCGTGAATTTGTTTGTGGCATGCGGCGGCAGCCCACTCGCTTTACGGCCGTACTTAGGATATGGGACCATCACTTCACTCCAGGACGCGGCAAACTCAATCTATCACTCACTACAGGCTTCGGCGCAGCGCACCGTGGGTGACTTGACCCTAAGCGCAGCCTACACTTACAGCCATTCCATCGACGATTCATCCGACCGGGGCGATGCGGCGTTTGTCAATTCCTACGACTATGCGACAAACAGGGCCAGCTCCAGTTTTGACCAGCGGCACTCGCTGTCGATCAGTTACGTCTATGCGCTGCCGTTCTTCAAAAACAAGGGACTGAGTCACACACTCCTGGGAGGCTGGCAGGCATCCGGAATTACGGTTGCTCAAACCGGAACTCCTTTTAGCGTCACAAATGGCGTCTATGGCGACAGTGCTGGTGTAGGTAATGGCGTCGGCACCGGATCCCGCCCCGACCTCGTCGGAAATCCATTTAGCGTCACTGCGTCTCAGCAGGCTGCTAGCGCTGCAGCCGGCAATCGTGGGCCGCTCTATTACAACCCGAATGCGTTCGCGGACCCAACCGGACTCACATTTGGCGACGTTGGACGCGACACCCTTTACCTGCCTGGCCGATTGAACTTCGACTTTGGCCTCTTCAAGCGGTTTCAGTTCGGTGAATCCAAAGAGCTGGATTTCCGCTGGGAGAATTTCAACATCTTCAACCACACGCAGTTCGACTCCATCAGCTCGTCGAACACGAACGCGGACTTCCTCAATCTGAACGGCACGCATGCGCCGCGCCGGATGCAGTTCGGCCTGCGCTTGCAGTTCTAACGGAGCAAGAGATGACAAGGGCGGCGCTTTTCTCAGGGCGCCGCCCTTTTTTTCTGATAATCACCATCGCTTTTTTGTATACTCCCTCCGCAAGTCGAGGAGGCCCGAAAACGCCATGAAACGTCGAACATTTCTAGAAACATCCATTGCAGCGGCCGCAGCCTTTGCGGTGCGGCCATCCTGGGCCGCCGAGGCTCACCAGATTAAAAAGGTGGGACTGCAGCTTTACACCGTCCGCGGGGAACTAAAGAAAGACTTCGATGGCACCGTCGCCAAAGTTGCCGCAACCGGCTACAAAGAAGTTGAGCTTTTCGGCGGCCAATACGGCGGCCATTCGCCCAAGGAAATCCGGGCGCTGCTGGACAAAAACGGATTGGCGTCGCCTTCCGCCCACATTGACTACGTCACCGTCGAGAACAAGTGGCCTGAAACGCTCGAGGCCGCGCACGTCATGGGGAACGAATACCTCGTGTGCCCATGGATTGATGAAAAACAGCGCACCGTGGATGGCTATAAACGGGCGTCAGAACTCTTCAATAAAGCGGGCGAAGCCAGCCAAAAGGCGGGCATCCAGTTCTGCTACCACAACCACTCGTTTGAGTTTGCACCGTCCGATGCAACCGGCGGAAAGCTTCTGTACGACCTTCTTCTGGAACAAACGGATGCCAAGTTCGTGAAAATGGAAATGGACCTTGGATGGATCAGCGTTGCGGGCAAGGATCCCGTGAGCTACTTCGACAAATATCCTGGCCGCTTCCCCATGGTTCACGTGAAGGATTACGTGAACGACCCCAATTCGACCAGCAGTTACGCCGGGGCAACCGGCTCGGTGGAATTTAAAGGGCGGCTTGCCGACGTCGGCCAGGGAGTGGTCGATTGGAAGAGGATTTTCGCGCACTCCGGCACGGCGGGCATCAAGCACTATTTTGTCGAAAATGACGATGCGAAGACGCCGTTTGAAGACATCAAGATCAGCTACGACTATCTCAGCGCCCTGCGCTTTTAAACTTTTACCGTTGCGCCGTTCGGGCTGAGAAAAGTCTCTGTTCAATGTAAGCAAAGGAATTACAGAGCCAAACCAGGAGGATGGGATGAGCAAGAGCCGTTTTTCGCGTCGTGACTTTCTCCAAAACACAGCCGGCGCTGCGGGAGCCTTGGCGGCGGCTCCGAGCATGTTCCTTAAGCCGGAATACATCCCGTCGGCGCTCGAGAAAGTGGCGCCGAGCGACCGCTTGCGCTTCGGCATCATCGGCATCGGCATGCAGGGATCAGGCTTGCTGACGGCTGCGCTCACCTTGCCCGGCGTCGAATGCATCGCCGCATGCGATTTGTACGACGGCAGGCACACGCTCGCGAAAGAAATTGTCGGCCATAGCATTCCGACGACGCGGCGTTACCAGGATCTGCTTGATAACAAGGAGATTGATTGCCTCATCGCCGCTGTTCCGGATCACTGGCACAAGCAAGTCGTCGTGGACGCTGTCAGTGCGGGCAAGGATATCTATTGCGAAAAGCCCATGTCGCATTCCGCCGCAGACGGTCTGGCCATGGTCGCCGCTTATCAAAAGACAGGACGCATCGTGCAGATTGGCTCGCAGCGCGTCAGCTCCGTGATTTGTGCAAAAGCCAAAGAGATTCTCGCGCAAGGCACCATCGGCACGCTGACGCTTGTCGAAGGCTCGCTGGGCCGCAACGATCCTACCGGTGCGTGGGAGTACCCGCCGCCGCCCGATCTTTCTCCCTCGAACCTCGATTGGGACACCTGGCAGGGCACTGTGCCCAAAGTGCCTTTCAATCCCAATATTTTTGCGCGCTGGCGCTGCTGGAAGGAATACGGCACCGGCCTTGCGGGCGACCTGCTCGTACACCTCGTCAGCGGCATGAACTACATGCTCGGCTGGAATGCCCCGCCGAAAAAAGCCATGTCGCTCGGCGCGATTCTCCGCTTCCCAGACGGCCGCAACATGCCCGACGTTCACGCGACCCTCTTCGATTACGGAGGAGCCCCTGTCTACCTGCGGCTGAATCTGGGCTGCGATACGCCCGAGATTTACCGTTTCCAGGGCTCGAAGGGAATCCTCGAAGTCACCGAATATGCGATCACCTATTATCCCCAGACGGGCGAAGATTCGGGGCCAAGCTATTACACCTCCGGCTATCCTCAAAAAATGCGCGATGCCTACGTTGCCGATTGGCACGCCAAGAATGATCCGCCCCCCGGCAAAGAGCCGGTCCTCGAAGGCTTCACCTTCCGCGGCGACTCCTGGGACGATGAACGCCCGCACCTCTGGAAATATTTCTCCGGGGTGAAAAGCCGTCAGCCTGTAGTGGAAGACGCGGTCTTCGGCAACAACGCCGCGCTGGCCTGCCACATGTCGAACGAGTCCTACTTCCAAAAGAGCGCGGTTATTTGGGACGCGGCCTCGGGCACCATTAAGGCTGTCTAGCACAAATTGTCAGGTTCGGCCAATCCGGTTAAATCTGTAGATACGCGCCCTTTCTGTGCCTATGGACGAGGAGCCGCATCCTCTGCTACTTTCGCGGTCAGAATTAGCGTAAGGCTTGCGGCATGGCAACTACCTGTCCCAGCCGCCAGTTACCTACGGGCCACAACGCAACTTAAGCTGCAAGCATGGGTTTTATAATCAAGTTAGCCCATGGAGGAGAGTCACCTATGCGAAAAATTTCTGTTCTAGGTTTATTTCTGTTTGGGGCGCTGATGTTGGCGATGCCGGCCGCAACCCCCGCGCAGATTGGTATTGGGGTCGGGATTTCCGTCCACATTGGTCCGCCGGCATTGCCCGTTTACGCTCAGCCCATTTGCCCTGGAGCCGGTTATATCTGGACGCCCGGCTATTGGGCTTACGGAGATGATGGCTATTTTTGGGTGCCTGGTACCTGGGTCGTAGCGCCTTCGGTTGGCTTGCTCTGGACGCCGGGTTACTGGGGTTGGGCGGGCGGCGCATACGCTTTTCATGCCGGATACTGGGGCCCGCACATCGGCTTCTACGGTGGTATTAATTACGGCTTCGGCTACGGCGGCGTCGGTTACGCCGGCGGATACTGGAACCATGGCGTGTTCGCGTACAATACAGCGGTCACGAACGTGAACACCACCGTAATTCACAACACCTACGTCAACAAAACTGTCATCAACAACACCACGGTGAACAACGTCAGCTATAACGGCGGGACCGGTGGCGTTACTGCTCAGCCGACTGCGGCAGAGAAGGCCGCCGAAAGCGAGCCGCATACTCCGCCGACCGCGATGCAGACTCAACACATCCAGGCTGCCAGCCAGAACAAGGCGTTGTTGGCGTCCAATAACCATGGCAAGCCTGCGATTGCCGCCACCTCCAAGCCGGGGGAGTTTACCGGCAAGGGCGTCGTGCCGGCTACGGCCGCGGCAAAGACCACTACGCCCGCGAACACGAATCGTCCGAACAACGCGGCGAATGTGAAGACGGATCGTCCACCTTCATCGCAAACGACGAATAAGACAAACACGTCGACCAATCCCCATACATCGACAAAGACGAATACTCCGACGAACACGAATCATCCGAACACCGTGACGTCGAAACCCAACACGACCACTTCGAAACCGGCCACTTCCACGAAGAGTTCTTCGCCTCCGCCAAGCAAGCCAAAGCCGGAAAGCAAACCCCACAAGAATTGATGTAGTTGAACAAAAGTTGAAGAACGTGAATTGTACTTCGGCGCGGCGCAGGTGAGCCGCGCCGAAGTTTTTTAGGCTTCGGGCAGAGGTGGGCAGCCGGGGAATTCCCGCAGCGATGTATTTCCGATGTACTGCAAATCGGCGATCCCGATTTTGCTGGTGTAAAAGCCGTCACACGTGAATTTTCGAAGGTATGCGAAGAATGCCACGCCCTGGCTCAGAGAGGGATCTTTCTTGGCGTTCTTGCGGTAGGCGATCAGGTCGAGAATTTCTTTGCGTTGTTCGGGCGTGCAATCCAGATACAGGTTCGAATAGCGGTCGGTGCAGGTATTGTCCAGCCATTGCAGCCCGCCGCCGAGAGTAACCTGAAACTCCTCATTTTCGCTCGTGAGCAGGTCAATAAACTCCGGTGCGCCGGCTTCAACTGCCCCGCCGGATGTTTCGTCTCTGGGGATAATCGTGTCGCAGAGGTTGGTTAGCATTTCGTACTGGTGGGCGGAAAAATATTTTGGAGCGTACTTTCCCGCCATAGAAGCGGACTTTTCGTTGTGTACCGCCTGGTGGGCGAACTCCGCCGCTTTGACGGGGATGACCTGCAGCACGGACCCGCCTGCAGCCCCGATGGCCAGCGTTCTCAGAATGTCTCGCCGCGAAACGGATTGCTCGCTCATGTGTTGCGCCCCCTAAAGATTCTTTCGCGCCTACAACTCGCCTTTTTTGGCCGCGTCGAGCAGATATTCGGACGCGCGCCAGGCCAGCGCCATAATCGTCAGCGTGGGATTCTTGTCCGGGTTGGTGACCAGCGGCGCGCCATCCACTACGAAGACATTTTTCACGTCGTGTGCCTGGCAATATCCGTTGAGAACGGAAGATTTTGGATCGGCGCCCATGCGCGCCGTGCCCACTTCGTGAATGATTTTGCCGCCTTCCAAAATGCCGAAAGGATATTGGCCGTCGATCGACGTTTTGGTCTTGTATTCTCCTCCGGCTGCTTCGATGACGGCCCGGAAAGTCTCTTGCATGTCTTTCGCCTGGCGCAGTTCGTATTCGCTCCACTTGAAATGGAAGCGCAGCACCGGTATGCCCCACTGGTCCACGACATTGGAATCGATTTCGCAGTACGTGTCGGGGTTCGGAATCATTTCCCCGCGGCCAGACATGCCGATGCCCGTGCCATACGTTTGCCGCGCGCGCTTCTTCAGACTGGCGCCGTAACCTTCTTCTTCATCGCAAAGATAGTCGAACTCGCCCACGCCGGGCATCTCGCGGCCGCCTCCAATTTCAATGTGATAGCCGCGCGGAAAATCATTCTTGCGGTCAAATTTCCACCACGGGATATACATGTGCATCCCGCCGGTGCCGTCATGATTGTGCGGCGGCATTTTTTCGAGCGCCGGAACGATGCCCCAGCCGTCGCTGCCCACCGAATCCGTCAGGTATCTCCCGACTGCGCCCGAAGAATTGGCCAGTCCATTGGGAAATTGCGCCGACTTGGAATTCAGCAGCAACCGTGCGGACTCGCAGGCGCTTGCCGCCAAAACCACCGCGCGCGCGTTCACGCGTTTTTCCGTGCGCGTCGCTTTGTCAATGTACGCAACGCCCTGCGCCTTTCCATCCTGACCCATGAGGACTTCACGCGCCATCGCGCCGGTAACCATCGTGAGCTTCCCGGTTTTCATCGCCGGAGGGATCATCACCTGGCTCGAGCTGAAGTTCGATGCCGTCACGCAGCCGCGCCCGCATTGCCCGCAGTAGTGGCAGGGCAGCCTGCCGTTCACGGACTTCGTCAGAATCGCGAGTCTAGACGGAATACAGGTAATGCCCAGCTTGTCGCAAGCTTTCTTGAAGAGCAGATCCGTACATCGCGGCTTCGGCGGCGGCAAAAAAATACCGTCCGGCGCACTCGAAACGTTTTCCCGCGTGCCAAACACGCCGATGTACGACTCCACTTTGTCGTAATAAGGCGCCAGGTCATCATAAGTAATGGGCCAGTCGTCGCCGAGCCCATCACGCGTCCCCGATTTGAAATCAATTGGCGCAAAGCGCAGCGCGATGCGCCCCCAGTGATTCGTCCTTCCGCCAACAATCCGCGAACGAAACCATTTGAAATTCGCGCCCGGCGCGGACGTATACGGCTCGCCCTCGATATTCCAGGCCCCATTGGGCGCCAGAAACTCGCCAAAATTTTCCGCTGCCCGCCCGCCCACGCCAATTCCCCTGTGCGGCAACTCATACGGCCACATCAGCATCTTGTAATCTTTTTCCGGAAATACCTGCGGCCCTGCTTCGAGCAGCACTACATTGAGCCCGCCCTCGGTCAGGATTTTCGCGGCCGTTCCCCCGCCCGCGCCAGATCCAATCACGCACACGTCATACATCTTCGGCGAGCGAATCACTTGAGACATTTCGCGGCTCCCTGATTACAGCTCGTTTTTCTTCAACTGATTCACGGCGAAATCGCACGCCCGCGCCGTCAACGCCATATACGTCAACGAAGGATTCACGCAAGCGCTCGAAACCATCGAAGCCCCGTCGGGAAGGAAAAGGTTTTTCACGTCGTGCGCCTGATTGTGTTCGTTCAGTACGGAAGTCTTCGGGTCGCGCCCCATTCGTGCCGTTCCCATCTCGTGAATTCCTAACCCCGGCGGCGAAGGCTGCTGAAACACCGAAATCTCCGTCGCTCCCGACGCCGCAAGAATCTCCGCGGCCTGCACCGCAATATCCTTCGACATCGTCAACTCGTTCGGTCCCCACGCGCAATGAATCTTCAGCGTGGGAATCCCCCACGCGTCCACCTTGCCCTTATCAATTTCCACGTAATTGTCATGGCTTGGCAAACACTCGCCAAAACCGCCCAGACTCATGCGCCACGGCCCTGGCATTTTCAACGCCTTCTTGAACTCCGGCCCCAGTCCCGCCATCGTCGCACCGCGCGACCATCCCTCGCGGCTTCCGCCTCCCTGGTAACCGTATCCCCGCAGAAAATCCCGCTGCTTCGTTTTTACGTTTCGGAACCGCGGCACGTAAATCCCGTTGGGCCGGTTACCGAACGGCATTCTGTCTTCATGCCCCGGCATTCGTCCGCTCGCGCCCGCGCCCATGTGGTGGTCCATCAAATTGTGGCCTAGTTCGCCGCTGCTGTTCGCCAGCCCATCTGGAAATTCCGGCGTCGCAGAATTCAGCAGAATACGCGTGGATTCCAGCGTCGAAGCGCAAACAAAATATACGCGCGCCTTAAATTCCATCGTGCTCTTCGACTGCGCATCAATCACGCGCACCCCGCTCACTCGCCGTGTCGCCGAATCAAACGCCAGGCTATGTACCACGCTGTACGGCCGGATCGTAAATCGCCCGGTCTTCTGCGCCGCCGGCAGTGTCGAACTCAAGCTGCTGAAATAAGATCCCGTAATGCATCCGCGGTGACAAATCCCACAGTAATGGCAAGCCGCTCGCCCCTTGTGCACCCGCGTAAGTATTGCCGTCCGCCCAATTGTCATAATGCGATCATCAAAGTGCTTCGCCATCGCCTCGCGCGCATCCTGCTCGACGCAAGTCATCTCCATCGGCGGCAGAAATTTTCCATCGGGCAATTGCGGCAAACCCTCAGCCTGCCCGCTGATGCCCGCGAACTCTTCTACGTAGTCATACCACGGCGCTATATCCGCATAGCGAATCGGCCAATCCACCGCGATACCTTCTTTCAAATTCGCTTCAAAATCCAAATCGCTCCAGCGATAGCTCTGCCGTCCCCAGGTAAGCGACTTTCCGCCAACCTGCCGCCCGCGAATCCACGAAAAATGTTTGCCCTCCTCGCAGGTATAAGGATTCTCCACGTCGCTCACAAAAAATTTGTTCGAATATTCGTCGCACGCGTAATAACACTCCCGCTGAATCAGTTGCGTCTTCTGCCGCGTGACGTGATCATCCCACCCGCGGTACTTCAGCTCCCACACCGGAACGTGCTCGACGTAATCCTTCTCTGGAACGATGGTGCGCCCCGCTTCCAGCACCAGAGTATTGAGCCCTTTTTCGGTCAGTTCTTTCGCCGCCCATCCGCCGGTAATTCCTGATCCGATCACGATTGCGTCGTACGTATTTGTATTCCCCGCCATGTGATTTTTCCCCTATGCCTTTTTCTCGGCGGCTGCTGGCACCGGCACGCAACCATGCTGCTCTCCCGGAATAATCACCAGTCCCAGCTCGCGGCTAAATCCAATTTCCGAAGTGTAGTAGCCGTGCAGCGTGATGCCCTTGAACACCGTAAAAAATTTGCCCCTCAGTTGTGTATCGCGCTCCGGCACGGTGTTTCCGTGACGCGCTGCCGCGGGCCCTGCCATCGCCACCGATTCATCCATGGCCCGCATCAACGCAAGTTGCTGCGCCGCCGAAGCATCGCTGAAATCCTTTCCAAACAACTCGTTGCTCTGTTTATCCACCCCTGCCAGCCCTTCCAGAAAATGGCTGCGGTCCTCGTCGGTCGCCCATTCGGTCAGAATCACGTCGATGAATTCGTTGACGCGCGCTCCCTTGGCCCCGGGCGTGTCCGTCTCTGGGATAATGATTTCGCTCATCTGCTCAACCAGCGCATTCTGGTGCGGGTTCAGCGTGCGCAGCGCATAACCGGAAGCCGGATGCGCCTCCTGAAAAAACGCAAACACCTCAGGCGCGGCGGCTGGCGCCAGTAGCCCCGCCGCAAGAAATTTCAAAGCATCACGCCGTTGCATGGAACCTCCCGGATTCGTTACCATTCGAGGATTGTTTCGCCCCTGCTGTGCCATACTTCATCGCCATCTCGCGAGCCGCGCGCAGCGCCGCAACCGGCTCTCCTGTCGGCATAAATTCCATTGCCACATAGCGGTCATAACCAAGCTCTGCCAGCTTGCGATAAATATTCGGGTAGTAGATCTCGCCTGTCCCGGGTTCATGCCGCCCCGGCACATCCGCGACGTGCATCAGCGCAATCACATCCAGATTTTTCGCTAGCTTCGCGATCAAGTTTCCCTCAGCAATTTGCTCGTGGAAATAATCGTAGAGAAACTTGACGTGCGGGTTCCCAACTTCCCGCACAATGTCAAACCCCTCCGCCGAAGATGTCAGAAAGTATTTCGGATTTTCCAGCGGATCGATGTTTTCTACCAGGAGCTCGATGTTATTCTTCGCTGCAATCTCGCCCCCGCGCTTCAGCGTCTCAGTGCAATTCTCCCGCATCGCCGCGTGCGACAACCCCGCAACATTGTTTCCGGTCTGCAGAATCAGCCGTGAGCATTCCAGTTCTTGCAGTGTCGCAACGAAGTCGCTCACGTTTTTCAGAAACATCTCGCGGTCGTTCGCATCCGCCAGCGTGTGCCACACTCCCGCCGTGGCATCGAACTCCATCCCCAGTTCGCGCTTCTTCTTTCGCGCCGCCGCAAACTCTTCCTTCGTCCATTTCACGAACTCGTCTACCAGCTCCACATTGTGATAGCCGGCTTCCGCCACTTTCTCCAGCCGTTGCTCAAACGGCTGCCCGCGAAAAACGGTCCAAAGCATCACGGACAGTTTGAACGGAACCGCGCCGTCATCCTTGCTTTGCGTTTTGGTTCCGCCCGGCATCGCCGAAGCAATGCTCCCCGCTGCCGCTCCGGCCGCGGCTCCGGCTACGCTCTTGGCAAAATCGCGTCGATTCATTGCATTCCTCAGCTTCCTTCCAGAATCTCCCGGCGCACATTTTTCAGGACATACGCCGCCCGCTCCACGCCTAACTCGCCGGAAAGGATCGGGTCTTCATTCTCAATACTCAAAATACCTTCGTACCCGATGTCCATGTACGCCTGCACAACGGCCTTCCACAAGCTCGCGCTGTGCCCGTAGCCTACCGCCCGGAAAGTCTCTGAAGCATTCCCCAGATCGCTGGTCTCAAAAGCAAAATTCAGCACGCCATATTTGGACACATTCTCCGGAAAAAGCACCGTGTCCTTCATGTGCGCGTGAAAAATCGCCCCTTGTTTGCCCAGAAAACGGATCACTTCGACGGGATCGCATCCCTGCCAGAACAAATGGCTCAAATCGCAATTCGCGCCAATCTCTTCCCCCACCGCTTCGCGCAGCTTCATCAATGTCCGCGGGTTATACACCACAAAGTTGGGATGCATCTCCAGCGCCAGCCGATGTATGCCGTGCTCTCGCGCAAATTTTGCCGCTTCTTTCCAGTAGGGAATTACCTTTTCTTTCCACTGCCAATCCTGCATCTCCGCGTACTCAGGCGGCCAGCGATACGTAATCCAGTTCGGCTGCGCATCGGTGGGTGTGCCGCCAGGGCATCCGGAAAAACCGACAATCACTTTCACGCCCAGCCGCTCTGCCAGCAGCACCGTCTTCCGAAAACTCTCAATATCATGCGCGGCGTGTTTTGCGTCCGGGTGTACCGGATTGCCGTGGCAGCTGAGCGTCGCCACCTGAATCCCGCGATCCTCAAATTTTTTCTGCCATGCTTTGGCTTTTGCCGGATCAGCAAGCAATTCGTCAATCGGACAGTGGCCTGTTCCCGGATATCCGCCCGTGCCGATCTCCATCGCCTCAAGGCCCAGCGCGCTCACTTTGTCGAGCATCTGATCGAGCGAAAGCTTGTCGTAAACGGGATCAAAAACGCCAATGGGAATCTTCCGTTTAGCCGTAGCCGAACCGCCCGACTGCTTCCCAGGCGCTGACATACGCTCCGTCGCCTTCGCGGCATGCGCAGCCGTTCCGACCGCCGCAACCCCACCGGGAACCGCCGCTGCCACCAGGCCGCCGCCTGTCGTTGCGAGAAATCGCCTGCGATCAATCGATTTACTTCGTCGCGAGCTTTCCATCCTGAACCCCCAGAATTGTCGTCTTTTGCGCGGTCAAATCCGGCCCGCGGCATTATACGCCTCCTGAGAGTAGGGGGAACTCACAAAATCGTTTTGGTTGGGACGAATGACGGAAGGGAAAGGCAACTCCGCAGGAACGGCATTTCGCGGGCAAAACAAAAGAAATACGGCCCGGCAGCGTAGCCTGCCTTGGCTATGGCCTTTGTTCAGGCTTTCTTCCGGCCCAGCGCGTCCAGTGCCGGTATGGATGTTGCGGTGGTCGTCACGCGTTCAGGCGGCATTTTGCGGTTTTGCATCGCGTCAAACAGCATTTCCACTGCCTGTCCAGCATTCGGCGGGACAAACACGGTGGCCGTCAGCAATCCGCTGCGTACCCATGCTTGCCCGGTTTTAGGCAGCCCATCGCAACCGGTGAACGGCAGCTTCAGCCAGCGCTCGCGCTCATCTTCGTTGGTCAATTCCTTGAACGCGTTGCGCGCTCCCATGGCCATCGAATCGTCCTGCGCGGAAACCAGGTCAATCGCGGCCCGCTGGGAAGTCGTCAGCTTCAGCCAGGAACGCACCGATTTTTGCGCGCTTTCCTCCGTCCATTGCGCCTTCAGCATGGTCACTTGCACGCTGGCCGGCTTGGTCTCCTGCATCCCAAGCGTCCGTTCCTTCGCGGCGCTATTTTCCGAGGGGCCCTGTATATAAAGGACCGACCCTCCGCCACGCAGCAGGGCTGCCATTTGCCGCCCCTGAATGCGGCCAATCTCCACGTGATCCGAACTGATTGCGAAAATGGGCGCCGTCGTCAGTTTGCGCATCTCCTCGATGTAATTTGCATCGCGATTCAGGATCGCCCAGCCGATTCCCGCGCTCGCCGCCGCTCGCGCCACTTGGGGCAGCGCCGTTCCGCCGACCGGCTCGAAAATAATGGCATCCGGCCGCAGCTCTTTCGGCGATTGCACAACCTTCAGAATCTGCGTGCTTTGATTGATGGCGTCATTCTGCGCGTGGATAATCTCCACGTCCACGCCAGTCTTGCGCGCCGCCTGCTCCGCGGATTCCTTCTGTTCGATCTGATAGTCGTTATCGTCGTTCGTTAGTGAAACCACGAATCTCAGTTTCTTCATTCTTCTCTCGCAACGTATGTTTCTATTGCACCACAAAGAGCATCGCTCATCTTTGTTTGGCTACTCGCCCGGTGCTCAGCCAGCCATCAGTTAAGGTTTGGTGACACTCCCGCCTGTCGGAACCATTGGCTAAGGTTAGGCTGCCCGTCGCCCGCTGAACTCGTCCAGCGCCACGCTCAGCCGCTCCAGTCCCGCGCGAAGGCCCGCGGTATCGCCCCCAATCCCGATTCGGAAGTGTCGGGGCATTTCAAAGAAATGTCCCGGTACAACGGACGTTTCGTACTTTTCCCGCAACAGCGCGAAGAATTTCTCGGGGTCTCCGGGCGTCAAGCGCGGGAAAACGACCGTTCCCGCGGGCGGCCGAAAGCATTCGAGATCGCTCCGCGCATCGAGAAACGCATCGAGTATCGGGCGATTCGCGTTCAATAGAGTGCGCGCACGCTCGCGAAATTTGTCCAGGTGATCGAACGCCATCACCGACATTTGTTCGGCGGGGTGCGCCGCAACCGCGCCGTACAAATCGTTGAGCTCCCACATGCGTTTCGCCAGCGCCGGCGCGGCAAGAATCCAGCCGCAACGCAATCCGCTCAATCCGTAACCTTTCGTAAGACTGCTGGTGACGATAAACGGATTGTCTTCCGCGCCTGCCATGGTCTCACCGATTGCAAAGCAGAACGGCGCGGCCTGGTCGAACAGCATTTCGAGATAAACTTCGTCTACGAGCACGTGGACGCCCGCTCGTTGCGCCATTTCACCCACGGCGCGCAGCGTCTCCGCGGACACGAGTGCTCCGCTCGGGTTGTGAAAATTGCTTAACACAATCAGCCGCGTTTCACGCGTCACTGCTTTCGCGATTTCGGCGGGATCGAGCCCGAATCCGCTTTCAAATCGTCTGGGAATTCGCTTCACGCGCGCTTCCAGGTATTCCGCCACTTCGAGCAACGGCCCGTACACCGGCTGTTCGATTAAAACTTCATCGCCCGCTTCCAGCACCGCCGCCATTGCCAGATGATTCGCCATCGAGGTGCCGGTTGCCGCGACCACGCACTCTTCCCCCGCCCCCGTATGCCGCGCTAATCGTTCCTGCAGTGGCTCGTATCCATAACCGCCCGCTGCCGTGACTTCAAACCCCTTCATTTCAAAAGGGAATTCATCCAACGCAACGCCCATTATTCCGCTCGTCGCCAGATTAAACTTCGCGTGCGCATGCAACTTCGCCCATTCCATGTAAATCGAACGCTTCGTTCGCACCGCTGCACTCATGCCCCCGCTTCTCCTCTGTTTTTTGAACTCCATAAATAATACGCGGGCAAACCCGCGATAGCGATGCCCAGTCCAATCGACGCGCGTTTCGGATCATGCGCAAACGTGCTCGCAACCACGAGCCACTCCGCCGCAATAAAAAGCAGTGTCGTCCACGGGTGCCCCGGAACCCGGAAATCAACCTCAGGCGCTCCCTGTTGCGCCCCGCGCCGCCGCAGCACAAGGAGACAAATCGCCGTCAGCCCGAAAAATAGTGAATCCATCGCAACGACATAATTCACCACCTGCGCGTAAGTTCCGGTCAGCGCGATCACGATGGCCCACGCTCCTTGCAGCAGGATCGCAATCATTGGCACGTGCGTCCGTGGACTGATCCACGCAACCCCGCGGAAAAAGACGCGGTCTTCCGCCATCGCAAAATAAACGCGCGGAGCCGTCAGCATGGACTGCCCCAAAAACCCAAAGGCCGAAAACGCAATCCCCGCGGCAATCAACGAACCACCACGCGGCCCGAGCAGAGCCCGCATCACGCTCGATGCAGGCGTCATCGTCCCTGCCAATCCCGCTGGTCCAAGCGTCCGCACATAGGCGAAGTTCACCGAAGTGTAGACCGCAATCACTCCGAGCACTCCCCATACAAGCCCGCGAGGCAGCGTTTTTGCCGGGTCACGCACTTCGCCCCCGAGAAAGCTCGATGTCTGCCATCCTCCATACGCAAACAAGACCGGTGTCATCGCGGATCCAAACGCGAGGATCAGATTCGCCGATATCGGCTGGTCCAGTAGCGGCCTCCACGAAATTTGAGAAGGCCCGCCTCGCCGAAAGCTGAACACTTCCAGCATCCCAATCGCGCCAATCGCCGTCAGCGTCATCACCGATTGCACGCGGCTACCGGCTCGCACTCCCAGGCAATTGATCGCGGTAAGCAAAGCCAGGGCCAGGGCCGCGAGGAGCGAAGCATTGACCTGCCACGCCGAAAGTTCCAAAAAATAATGGGCAAACGTCACCGCGACCGCGGCCATTCCCCCTGTCTGGATCACCAGCAGCAACACCCAGCCGTAAAGAAACGCCACGCCCGGATGAAGCGCCTCGCGCAGATAAGCGTATTGCCCTCCAACCACAGGCAAACGCGCGGCGAGTTCCGCGTAAATGAAACCTCCCACCAGCGCAATCAGGCCCCCGGCCACCCACGCGCTCAGAATCAACGCCGACGTATGCACCCGCTCCGCCACAAGATAGGGATTCATGAAAATCCCCGCGCCGATAATTCCGCCCATCACGGCCATCGTGGTGCCAAACAATCCGAGGTGGCGTGCCAGCCCCGCGCTTGGTTGCGCTTCTTCGTTTGGCCTGCTGTTTTGCATCATCTTGTTTGTGTGAGTCGCTTAATAAATCATTCTGTATGGTCTTATCGCGGCGTTTTGCGCTCCGCAAGCGGAATGCCGCGTACTGTACCATCGCTTCAGTACTCATAAAACGAAAGTTGGGAATTTCGATGGGCCGCTATCGAGGCTATCACTTGAACTTCTATTCGTCGTATCATACTTATCGTTTAAGGTCTCGGATCAAGTGAGTGTGTCATGCCCCAGGCAGCCCTGAAGTTCTTTCGTATTCTCGCACCCGTGTGCTGCGGATTTTCTCTGCTCGTCTTCGTTCCACCCATGGCATGGGGCGGAAGCCCGATACCATTTCCACGTCCTCAAGTCCCTGGTCCGGGCATGTCCATCGTTCCGGGTCAGGCTCACCTGGAAGACGCTGAGAAGCAGGGTGACGTTGACGTCTATTTGAAAGGGCCTAACGGGGATCCACTTCAGGGATCGGCGGTTTTGACGTTAACGAAAATGGACGGCGCATTTGTTGACCAGCAAACGTCAAAAAACGGTTATGTCAGGTTCAATGGCATCCGCGAATCAGAATACAGAATTCAGGTGTTGGCTCCCAAGTACGAGGCCGTCGTAAAGCAAGTTGAAGTCAAAGCAAAATCCCTCGTCAAACTCACGGTGGACTTGGCTCCGCTTTCCGCGGAAGAGGCGGCCTCCTCCTTGGGTTTTTACGCGCTCCCGCCAAGAGTGCAGAAAGACGTCGGCAAGGCTCTCGAAGCATTGCGCGCCAACAAGCCCAACGATGCCTGGCGCCCCCTGCAAGCCGCGCAGAAAAACTTTCCAAACAACGCGGAGATTGAATATCTCTTTGGACTTTATGCCTCGCAGACGAAGGACGACGCGCAGGCCCGCGTTTATTGGATGAAGACGCTCGCGCTGAATCCAAAGCATTTGGGCGCACTTCTCGCGGTCAGCAACGATTTGATTCAGCAGAAAAAGGCGGCTGAAGCAATTCCTTTTGCGAAACGGGCGGCCGAGGCTGAGCCCGCTTCCTGGCGTGCGCATGTCCTCCTTGCGGAAGCTTTTCTTATCCAGAAGCAGAACGATGACGCCGTGAAAGAGGCACAGCGGGCCATCGAATTGGGACACGAGCGTGCCGCCACCGCGCAATTGGTTTTGGCCCATGCCCTGGCCCAAACGGGCGACCGGGAGCAGTCCATACAGGCATTCGAGGCGTACCTCAAAGCCCATCCAACCGATGCTGGCGCCGCCAAGGATTTGGAGTCTCTCAAGAATCCCGCGGTTACGACTCTTTCCGTTTCCGCCGATGTGAGCGCCGAGGACTTGAATGCGGCGTCGGATGCGGCGGCGCTGCCGATGGCCACCAACTGGAAGCCGGCCGACGTGGACGATCACGTGCCGGCTGTGGAAGCTGGCAGTGCGTGCTCCGTGGACGACGTGGTGAAAAAAGCCGGTCAGCGTTTGACGGAATTGGTGACCGATGTGGACCGCTTCGCTGCCACGGAATCTTTCGTCCATGAATCCATTAACAAATGGGGTGTGGCCTCCGCGCCGGAAAAACGAAAGTTTGAGTACGTTGTGGCTATCCAGGAGCTGGATCATCGTTATTTGAATGTCGAGGAATACCGCAACAGCGGCACCGTTTCTGCGAGCGACTTTCCCGATGGCGTGGCCACCAACGGATTGCCCGCGCTGGTTCTGATATTCCATCCATTTAACGCGCCCAACTTTACGATGAGCTGCGAAGGGCTTGCGCGAATGAGCACGGGATTGGCGTGGCAGGTCCATTTCAAGCAGCGGCCCGATAAACCAAACCTGATCAAGCGCTATCGCATTGGGGCGGAGGCGCCGTCGCATCCGGTGGCTCTGAAAGGCCGGGTCTGGATTGCCGCGGACACTTACCAGATCGTGCGGCTGGAGAGCGACATGGTGGCGCCGATTCCCGACATACGTCTGGTTGCCGAGCACACCGAAATTGAATATGGCCCAGTGCAATTCCAGGGCGGCAAAGTGAATATGTGGCTGCCGCAGAGCGCGGAAATTTATTACGACTGGAGGGGCCGCCGCATTCACCGCCGCCACAGCTTCAGCAATTACGCGCTGTTCGGGGTGGACGAGAAACAGAAAATCACAGTGCCGAAAGTCGATGATGGACCCTCGCAAACCGGTCCTTCGTCAGATCCGCCAAAGGAAAAGCCCTAGTCAGAAGTTTTCACTTTATTGTTGTGTGGGTCTGGCGGCGGAGAAATTGGCCCGTGCCGGGTTTGCCGACAAATTTTCCTCCATCGATGACGGCGCGGCCTCGCGAGAGAACCGTTTTTGGCGCGCCTTTGATTTGAATTCCCTCGAACATGGAATAGTCCACGCGCATGTGGTGGGTTTTTGCGCTGATAATTTGTTCTTCGTTGGGATCGAAGATGACGAGGTCGGCGTCCGAGCCTACCGCGATGGTTCCTTTGCGGGGATAAAGGCCGAATAGCTTTGCGGGGGAGGTGGAGACGAGTTCGACGAAACGGTTGGCGGAGAAGCGCTTCCCGTGGACGCCGCCGGTATAGATGAGGCTGAGGCGATGTTCGATGCCGGGTCCCCCGTTGGGAATTTTCGTGAAGTCGTCTTTGCCAAGTTCTTTTTGTTCCTTGAAACAGAACGGGCAATGATCGGTGGAAACGACTTGCAGAGTATCCTTGGCGAGGCCCTGCCAGAGTTTTTCCTGGTGCCATTTTTCGCGGAGGGGCGGAGTGAAGACATATTTGGCGCCCTCAAAGCCGGGCACGTCCATGTTTTCGAGAGACAGATAGAGATATTGCGGGCACGTTTCGGCGTAGGCGGGCAGGCCGCGGTCGCGGGCTTCGCGGACTTTTTCGAGGGCGTCGTTGCAGGAGAGATGAACGATATAGACGGGAGCGCCGGCCATTTCGGCCAGCGCGATGGCGCGCGAGGTGGCTTCGGCTTCGGCGGTCGTGGGGCGTGTGAGTGCGTGATATTTCGGGGCGCGCTTGCCGTCGGCAAGGGCTTGCTGAACGATGACGTCGATCGCGCCGCCGTTTTCCGCGTGCATGCAGATGAGGCCGTCGTACTTGGCAGCCTGGCGCATGGCTTTGAAGATGGTGGCATCGTCGAGCATGAAGACACCGGGATAGGCCATGAAGAGTTTGAAGCTGGTGACGCCTTCCTGGATGAGCTGGGGCATTTCCTCGAGCTGAGCGCTGCCGAGATCGGTGATGATGCAGTGGAAGGCGTAGTCGGCGACGGCTTTGTCGTGGGCCTTTTGCATCCAGGTATCAAAGGCCTGGCGAAGAGTTTGGCCTTTATATTGGATTGCGAAATCGATCAGCGTGGTGGTGCCGCCGAAGGCTGCGGCGATGGTGCCGGTCTGGAAGTCGTCGGCGCTGGTGGTGCCGCCGAAGGGCATATCGAGGTGGGTGTGCACGTCAATGCCGCCGGGGATGACGAGGAGGCCAGCGGCGTCGATGACTTTGTCGGCGTTTTCGGTCGGCAGCTTGTCAAAGAGAGCCGAGACTTTGTCGCCGTTGATGCCGATGTCGGCGATGAAGGTGTCGGTGGCGGTGACGACGGTGCCGTTGCGGATGATGGTGTCAAAGGGCACTTGCTGCCTCCCAGGCCGGAGCTTGGCCGGAAGAGATGATAAAGGAAGAGGGTCGCGGCGCATAACCCCCACCCCAGATTTTTGTAAGTGTTGCATTTACAGGGTTTAGTGGGGGTGTAAGTTGTTTAGAATCAGCACTTGCGAGTTGGTTCGTAAGTGTTGATTCTAAGGGAGATAGCGATGTCTTTGGGGGGCGTGGTTGGGGGCCAAGTTCTGTTTGAGCGAGATCCACCCCCCCCTCCCCTGTTTTTGGTAAAGATGTGATTCCAAAAGATTTAGTGGTCAGTAACAGGGGTAGGCGGGAAGCGGCCGGATGGTTTAGCAGGTCCGGTCGGCGCGCGGTCATTTGGGTTATGGCGCAAAAATCCGCGCCAATTCAAAAGCAGGGAAGATTATAGTACATTGGCATAGTTTACTAAGTGATGAATAGTAAGTCATTTGTTTGTGCGAGGATAGGGGCGGTGAGGTTGGGAAACGGAAAGGCCCCACCCGTAAAACGAAGCTGTGAAGAAACCTCGGCAAGGAAGAAGCGGCGACAGCTTGTACGGAGGGGATATCGAGGCCTGGCCACTCTCACGCAAGGGAGTGGCCGTGTCCTTCTCGTCGTTTTGGTTGTTCGCTTGATTCTCTCTTCTAGCTCTTCATCCATCTGCTGGCGCTCCCCGGAGATTGCGCAGGCAAATCCAGTGCAGGTTGTAGGTGAGACAGGCCCACAGCATCTCCATCTGCACCTTCACCAAACCGCGCACGTGAAACTGCCGCAGACCTAGCTTGCTTTTGATCCACGCGTGTCAGAACTCCGCCACCTGGCTGCGGCGGCGGTATTGTGCGCGAGCCTCGTCGGTAGCCACCTTCTGCCGGAAAGCAACGAGCGGCGCGCTTTCTTCTAGGCGCATGACCGAACGACCACGCTTCTGATTTTCCGGGCAACACTGTGGCTTACGCGCACAGCCTTGACAGTCCCGCATCTTTCGGGCTGCTCTCTTCCTTCCGCGGATCGCCCATCTCCGCCACGCGCTGCCGCGCCCGCTCCAGATGCCCCTGAATCGTTCCTTCCCGTGGATAACTCCGCGTGCTCGCCAATGCTTTGATTTTCGTGCCGTCCCGCATCACCTGTTCCAGCGTGATCAGTCCTTCTTTGCTGAGCGCCGCCAACACCTGTGTGAACAACCCGTCCAACTCTTTCTGCTTCTCCACGCGAAAATCCGCCAGCGTGTGATAGTTCACTTCATCGAGTCCCGTCAACCACTGAAAAGCAGGATCAAATTCGCACCGCCGCGCCACCTCCCGCGCCGAACCAATCCCCTGACTGTAGGCGTACACCCATAGACTGATCAGCAGCTGCGGATCGAACGCCGGCCGCCCACCTTCTTCGATGCTGCTCTCGATGCCTCGATAAAATGAGCTCAAGTCCAAGCGCCCGAGCAACGTCCAGATCGCCCGTGCGGGATGGTCTTCCCCAATCAACCGTTCCACGTCTACCGCACGCCAGCTCATCTGCTGCCTGGTTCACATAACGAATCAAAGGCTGTTTCGTTAACGGATTTTCTTGGCTCATGCCGCGAGCTTACGACACACTTCTTTTTTTGCAAGAATGAAATTCGGAGGGTTTCTTCACAGCTTCAACCGACGTGTGGGGTACCCAAATTCCAAAACAGAGTCGAGAGCTGTTAGACGTCCGGGTTACCCAGTTAAACAAAAGTCAAAATCCGCACCCTTTGTAAACCAATGCGCGAGGGTGCGCCACTCGCCTGCCGCCTGCTTTTCTTTCAGCCCAAATAGAGTGCGTGACCGAATTTCGCGTGGAGCGCCTTGTCAAACGTGGCCGGGCGCAACCCCGCTACCGCCGCGAAGGCCATCAGGTAGGAATCGGCCCAGTCTTTCGGCGCTGGCCGCGTATCGCGCGAGAAGGCTCGGAAAGTCGCTTCCATTGTGGAAGGTTCTTCGAGAAAAAGGATGCGCTCGTCGCTGCTCAAGCGGTCATAGGCTCGCCACGCCTGCGCCTGGCTCAGGACCTCGTCATCGCCCATGACGGCCTCGGTGGTGAGAAGCCGAAGCAAACCAAGCTGGGTGAAGCGGCAGAAGCACAGACGGGCATTTTCGTCCAGCCGTTCGAACCACGCTTTCGCTGCGCGGTGATGGATATGGCGCTGGTAAAAGAGCGCCAGCCATACATTGACATCAGGGAAAAGGAATGAGGTCGTAGATCTGGGCATTGTCGATCTCTAGGGTGCCTGGGCTTTTCGAGGAAACAATCGGCAAGGTAACGCGGCGGGCGCTCTTTTTTCGCCTCACGCGCAGCTCCACTTCCACGCCGCGAAGGATGAGTTCCTTTACGGAGCGCTTCTCGCGCGCGGCTTTAGACTTCAGTTCGCGATAAAGCGCGTCGGGAATGTCTACCGTGGTGCGCACGATTTTATTCTGCCATATTTATGGCTAAACGGGAAGCTCTTGGGACACATTCCTGCGAGCTATCCTCCACTCGATATTGGGGGTTAGGCGGGGACGGGTTTCGCGGCGCTTTCAGGCGGGGAGAGACTTGATGGAGCGGCCTGTTTATTGCTGGGCGAAGCGGAGGTCGTAGAGAGTTTGTAGATTGCGCCAGAACTGCGGGCTGGTGCCAAAGAAATGGGCGAGTCGCAGAGCGGAGTCGCCGGTGATGGAGCGCGTGCCTTTCAGGATTTGGGTGACGCGATTGGTGGGCGCGTCGAGCTTTCGCGCTAGTTCGGCGGCGCTCATGTTGGGCGTTTCGAGTTCCGCGGCGAGGTGTTCCCCTGGATGGATAGCGCTGACGGCCATGATGGATCTCCCACTCGTAATAAGTATAGGGGCTGCCACCTTTCGGCTAAGAAAAAGTCAAATTCCCCACGTTTAAAAGCGACACGTGGGGCACCCGGCGTGATATAAGAAATCGCTCGCTGCGGCTAGCCACATTATTCGGGCGACCCCTATGCTCAGGAAACACTTCATTCTAGTTGGAATCATCATTTCCATATCGCTACTCGTCGTGTCCACGAGGCATTATCCGGGCGGATCGCAGCATGACAAAAACTCCGTTGGGTACGACTGGAAAAATAATTACGTGAGCAATTTATTTGAGGCCAAGGCGGTTAATGGTGCGGACAATGCATCCAGGCCTTGGGCTATGTTTGGAATGTTGTTACTGTGTGTCAGTTTTGCGTTCTTCTTTATTGAATTTCCGAAGAAAATATCTTCAAAGGGCGCGGCCAGCGTAATTAGATACTGTGGAGTTGGCGCGATGCTATTTGCATTTTTGGCCGTGACGCCTTATCACGACACAGTGATTACCGCCGCGAGCGCGCTGGCGCTTCTAAGCATGTTTTACATAACGGTGTTTCTGTTCAAGACAAAATTACATTTGTTGAAAATTCTTTCCATTGTTTTGCTTCTCACTTCTTACAGCTGCAACTACGTTTACTACACCCGTAGTTACGTGGAGTTTTTACCGCTGCTACAGAAAATTGCTCTCGTGATTACGATTATTTGGATTTTGTCTTTACAGTATTTTACGACCGTCGCCGATTTCTTACCAAAAACGGAGGTTGCCAGAAAGGCAGAGGACATGACAACGAACCGCTAACCTCGGCTTGCTTCGTTCAAAGTGGCGGGGCAGGGGTAAACTGGGGTGGCGGGCCTAAAGGCCCGCCACTACACTTGGCCGGAGCATTATGGCGTGGACGGCAAGTGGGCTCCATTCGAACGAATCGCCGATGCTTAGCTTTTCTTTAGCTCGATGCCGCCGTTTGTCGTGGCGACTTTCAACTCGCGGCCGCCTGCGCCTACCTTGCCGGAGAGAGATTTCGGGCCAAATTTACCCTCCACGGTAATCGGGAAGTCGGTTTGGATGCCGCCATTGGTGGTGCTAGCCTCCACCTGGAATTCGGCGGTGGCTGGGAGCGTGACGTTCACACTGCCATTGGTGGTCAGCAGTTCCAGCTGGCCGCTCCACTTGGCGTTGCCGATGGTCACGTTGACGCCACCGTTCGTGGTCTTCGCAGAAGCCCACTGGCTAGTGGAAACTTCCACATTGCCGTTGGTAGTCGAAGCCTCTACCACGCTGTCGAGATTAACGCAATGAACGCTGCCATTGGTGGTCGACGCATTGAACCGTGTGCCGCGCGGGACTTGCACGTCAAAGTTGAGCTTTGCGTGATGATTATGCCCCCACCAGTTGTTGGACTCTGAGGAGACTCCACCGCGATGGCAACGCCCCGGGGTTCTGTCCTTTGCATAGACGGCGCAAATTGTGACCCCGTCCGAGTACTCGACGACCTCGATAAACAAATCCTGGTCGTCACCGCTCCCTTTCAGGATGCCTTCGGCACGCGCGGCATCGCCGGAAGCGCGGCTGGCTTCAATTTCGCCATTGGTATTGACGATTTCCAAGGTTTGCCCGGGTTTCAAGCTTGCCTGCCAATGAAAATCGGCCGGCGCGAAGATCGTGCGTTTTTCGCTCTGAGCCCATGCAGGGGCACCAACAGCCAGTGAAATCAGTGCCGCAGCAATCGTTCCCGGCAGCCAGCTTCGCACTAAGTTCTTCATTTTCATGGTTTCTCTCTCCCCAAGGGTTGTCTGACGCTTGAACCGGCCCGACCGTTTTACAGTGTAGAACGGAATTCGACCTGATTTTGTTCCTGAGAAAACGTGGTTCACCCAGCGATGAGGACGCTGTGTAGCGTGCCCATCCGGAAGGCAAAGGCGCGGGTCTAAACGCCTGCCACTGCAGGGAGGATTTCGCGGGCGTAGGTGTCCAAGGTGGCTTCTTCTTCGCCGCACATTAGGTAGATATTGAATTGGGTTACGCCTACCTTGCGGAGGGCTTCGAGCTTTTTGCGGTGGGCTTCCACCGGGCCGATCAGGCAGAAGCGGTCTACCACCTCGTCGGAGACGAAATCGGCGTTGTCACTGCCCACTTCGCAGTGGTGGTGGTAATCGTAGCCTCCCCGGTTACGGACGAACGAGGTCAGGCTTTCGGGGAGTTCCCCTGGTTTGTACTTGGAGATGAGATCCACGATGTGATTGGAGACAAGGGCTGGAAACCAGCGGACGTGTTCTCGGGCGGTTTTCAGGTCATCGGAGGCCCAGACTGGAGCGGCGGCCATCACTTCGATTTTGCTGAAGTCGCGGTTGGCTTCTTTGGCGCCCTCGCGGACGAAGCCGAGGCACCAGTCGATGAGGTCGGGGTCGGCGAATTGCAGGATCACCCCGTCGCCGATGCGGCCTGCGGTGCGGAGGGCTTTGGGACCATAGCCGGCGACCCAGACCGGGGGCATCTGGCCGCTGGCCCAGGGGAAGCTTGTGGGGACGTCGTCGATATCAACGGTTTTTCCAGCGTTGAGTTCGCGAAAGGTGCGGACGAATGACTCCAGGTTTTCGAGAGTGGTGGGCTTTTTGCCAAGGACGCGGCGCGAGCTGTCGCCGCGGCCGATGCCTAGTTGCATGCGGCCGTGGGAGGCGAGATTCAGGGTGGCGAAGAGGCTGGCGGAGACGGTTACGTCGCGGACGGCGGGGTTCGTGACGCAGGTGCCGAGCTTCACGGACTGGGTTGAGGCGGCCATCAGGGTGAGGATAGGAAATGGCTCTTTCCAGATGACGTGGGAGTCGAAAATCCACGCGTGGGAGAAGCCGGAGGATTCGGCTTGTTGCGTAAGGCTGACGATGCGGGGGATGTCGATGTCGGGTTTGATGGTGATGCCGAAGTCCATGGGAGCCTCACGGGAGTTGACAGTCGAAAGTTGACGGTCGAAAAGTTAAAGAGAGAGATAACGCAGAGACGCAGAGAGCACTGAGAAACGCGGAGGGTGCGTGGAGGTGCATTGACAAAGCTCCTAGCGCGCCGTCTCGGTGGACGGGGAGGCGGTTTTGCCCGTTAAAACAAAGTAGGACAAGAAGCTTACAGCAAAACCGGCGAACCAGGCGTAGTTGTAGAGGACGCGTAGCGATGAAACAAACAGGCCGATGAAAGCGACGCCTGCGCCGGCTGCCAGTGCGGCAACGGCTTGCCAGTTTATGCCGTGGGAGAACTCGTATTGGCCGTTGCGGCGGTAGAGGTCTTCTGAGATGAGGTGCTTTTTGCGGATTACGAAATAGTCGCAAATCATGACGCCAGCGATGGGGCCGAGAAAGCCGGAGTAGCCGACCAGCCAGCCAAAAATGTAGCTGCCGTAGCTGGACATCAGCTTCCAAGGCTGCATGGCGATCCCCAGTACGCAGGTGATCAGGCCGCCCGTGCGGAAGCTGATGCGACGGGGGGAGAGATTGGAGAAGTCGTTTGCGGGGGAAACGACGTTGGCGGCAACGTTGACGTTGAGAGTGGCCATGAGCAGGCCAAGCATGGCGATGACTACCGCGATGGGATTGCCGAGGCGAGCGAGGACTTTGACGGGATCCCAGATGGCTTCACCGAAAATGATTAGCGTGGCGGATGTTACGGCGATGCCGATAAAGGAGTAGAAGGTCATTGTTGCGGGGAGGCCGAGGGCTTGGCCGACCATTTGGTCTTTTTGGCTGCGGGCGTAGCGCGTGAAGTCTGGAATGTTGAGGGAGACGGTGGCCCAGAAACCGACGACGCCAGTGAGCGAGGGGATGAAGAAGCGGAAGAATTCGGGGAAGGTTTGAAATTTGGAGGGCGTGGAAAGCATGGGTCCGAAGCCGCCGGCCTTTCCGCGGGCCCAGAGAAGAAGGGCGAGGCCGATCAGGAGGAGAAAAGGCGCGGAGATGCCTTGCAGGAAGCGGATGGTTTCGATGCCCCGGAGAATGACCACGACGTTGAGGAGCCAGAAGAAGCCGAAGCATAGAGCGGGGCCGTAGGAAACGTGCTGCCAGCCTGGGGAAAGCGCGACGAGCATGGTGTTGATGGCTTCGCCGCCGATCCAGGTTTGAATGCCGAACCAGCCGCAAGCTACTAACGCGCGCAGGATGGCGGGAACGTTTGCGCCGAGGACACCGAAGGAGGCACGGGCGAATACGGGGAACGGGATACCGTATTGCGTTCCGGCGTGAGCGTTGAGAAGCATTGGGATCAGGACGAGGACGTTGCCCAGGAAGACAGTGAAGAGGGCTTGCTTCCAGCTCATGCCGCCGGCAATCATGCCGCTGGCGAGGAGATAGGTGGGGATGTTGACACTCATGGAAATCCAGAGGGCGGCGTAGGCGTAGGTTCCCCAGGTGCGGCGGTTGGGCGGGACTGGGGCGAGGTCTTTGTTGTAGAGCGAGCTTGTGGTGATGGTGTCGGCGGCTAGCGGGGCGGAGTTGGCGTCAGTCATTGGCGGGGCTCGGATATTTCTTTTTGCTGGAAAGAAGTGGCCCTTCGCGGAAGCTCAGGGTAAACGAGTGACTAGTGGCGAGTAGCGAGCAAGAAAGAGCTGGCGGCGTAGGGCCGATAAGGGCGCTGTCGGAGGTGAAGGAGTTGGTGTCTGTCATCGTGTCTAATCGGCGGCTTCGGAGGATTTGGCGGAGCGAGTGCGGGTGATTTCGCCGTAGGATTCGGGGCGGCGGTCGCGGAAGAATTGCCAGGTGTCGCGGACTTTTTGAATTTCGCCGAGGTTGAGATCGGCGACGAGGAGTTCGTCTTTGTCGCGGCTGGCTTGAGCTACGATTTTGCCGCGCGGGTCGCAGAAATAACTTTTGCCGTAGAATTCGCCAATGTTCCAGGGAGCTTCGGTGCCGACGCGATTGATGGCGGCTACGAAATATTGGTTCGCGACGGCGTGGGCGGGTTGCTCAAGTTCCCAGAGATATTCGGAGAGGCCGGCGACAGTAGCACTGGGGTTGTAGACGATTTCTGCGCCGTTGAGGCCGAGGCAACGCGCGCCCTCGGGGAAGTGACGGTCATAGCAGATGTAGACGCCAACGCGAGCGTAGCGCGTTTCGAAGACGGGATAGCCGGCGTTGCCGGGCGTGAAATAAAACTTTTCCCAGAAGCCGGGATGGCAGTGGGGGATGTGGTGCTTGCGATATTTGCCGAGGTATTTTCCGTCGGCGTCAATAACCGCGGCGGTGTTGAAATAGACGCCGGTCATTTCGACTTCGTAAACGGGGACAACCAGAACCATCTGATGTTTTTTTGCGAGCTTTTGCATGAGGGCGACGGTGGGGCCATCGGGAACTGGTTCGGTTAGTTCGTACCAGCGAGTCTGCTGTTCGGCGCAGAAATAGGGGCCGTAGAAGAGTTCCTGCAGGCCGAGGATCTGGACTTTCTTTTTTGCGGCGGCGGCGATCAGGGATTCGTGCTTTGACATCATTTTTTGTTTGATTTGGGTGAGAGAAAATTTTTCGGGGGACCACTCGCAGTGAGTTTGGATCAGGCCGGCGCGGACTGTGCGGGGCATTGGAACCTCCGTGACGAGTTGAGTGAGAAAGCTGGCGGAAAGTTTACATGGGGTATCGGTTGGTCACAAGGATTAGAGGCGCGTTAAGGTTACGCCCGGGAAAGCTGGGCGCAGCAAGCTGCGCCACTGCAAAGGTGGCAAGGCGTCGTTTGAGTTTTGGGGCGAATGGGTTCATAGTGCTGCGCGGTGGATGGAATTGGCAGGCCTTGCCGGTGGCGCGCGGTTTTACACTGAGCATCGGACATAAGAAAAGCGGCGGCAGAGCCGCCGCACTCCAAAATCTCTGAGGTGATTCGTGAAACGTTTGAAACTACTGCTGATAGTTGCGCTCGGCGTGTTGTCCGCGGGGGTTGTAGCAAAGCGAGTTGCGGCCCAGCAATTTCCCGAGAGCACGTATCAGGAGTTGCGCTGGCGAATGATTGGGCCCACGCGCGGAGGGAGGACGCGGGCTTGTGCGGGCGTGCCGGGGCAGCCGAATGTTTTTTACATGGCGCAGGTGAACGGGGGCGTGTGGAAGACGGATGACTATGGGCGGACGTGGACACCGCTCTTTAATGATCAGCCGACGCAAGCGGTGGGATCGATTGCGGTATCGCCGTCGAATCCAAACACGATTTACGTTGGGAGCGGAGAAGGATTGGCGCGCCCTGATCTGGCGGTAGGCGATGGAATCTATAAATCCACGGATGCGGGGAAGACGTGGACGCATCTGCCGGGATTGCGGGATGGGCAGGGAGTTCCTGCGATGGCGGTGGACCCTCGAGATGAGAACCGCGTGTTAGCGGCGGTGCTGGGGCATCCCTACGGAGCGAATGAGGAACGGGGCATCTATTTGTCGACCGACGGCGGGCAGAGCTGGACGAAAGTTCTCTCCAAGGGAGAAAACGTTGGCGGTTCGGAAGTGGTCATCGACGCTTCGAATCCGGATGTGGTTTACGCGGGGATGTGGGAGTTGCGGTTGGGGCCGTGGGAGGACGCGAATCAGTATCAGGGAACGGGAGGCGGGCTCTTTAAGTCGACGGATGGCGGGAAAAACTGGAAGCCGTTGACGAATGGATTGCCGAAAGTGATCCAGGTGAATCTGACGATTGCGGCCAGCGCGACGAACCGGTTGTATGCGGCGGTGGCTGGCGCGCGGGAGAACGGGCCGGGAAATGAGGTGGGAATTTACCGGTCGGATGACGCGGGCGAAAACTGGGTACGGATTACGACGGACTCGCGGCCTGCGGGGCGAATTGGGGGCGGAGATTTGCCGATGCCGCGGGTGAGTCCCAAAAATCCGGACGTCGTGTTTGTGACGAGTACGGTGACTTTTAAGTCCGTGGATGGCGGGAAAACCTGGGCCGGTTTTCATGGGGCGCCGGGCGGGGACGACTATCAGAATATGTGGATCAATCCAAATGACCCAGAGACGATTTTGCTGGTGAGCGATCAGGGCGCGCAGGTGACGGTGAATGGCGGGCGGACGTGGAGCACGTGGTACAACCAGGCGACGGCGCAGCTTTATCACGTGATTGCAAGCAACGGGTATCCGTATCTGGTTTGCGGGGGACAACAGGAGAGCGGGTCGGTGTGCGTTTGGAATCGGGGGAACGACGGCGAGATTACGTTTCGGGATTGGCATCCGGTCGGAGTGATTGAGTACGGGTATGCGGCGCCGGACCCTTTGAATCCGGACCTTATTTACGGGGCTGGTCGGAGAGAAGTTTCGAAATATTCGCTGGCGACAGGGCACGTGCAAATTGTTTCGCCGATTGTTGTTGCCGATCCGAAATATCGCGCGGACCGGACGCAGCCAATTATGTTTTCACCTATCGATCCGCACATTTTGTATACGACGATGAATTTTCTGTTCAAGACGATCGATGGAGGGCACAGCTGGAAGACGATTAGCCCGGACCTGGCACGAGAAAAGAATGCGGTGCCAGCGAGCCTGGGGGCCATGGCTGCTAAAGATGCGAATGCAGAGAAACAGCGTGGCGTGATTTATTCGCTGGCGCCGTCGTTCAAGACCGTGAACACGATTTGGGCTGGGACAGATGACGGGCTGATCTGGATTACACGCGATGGAGGGGCGAATTGGAAGAATATTTCGCCGCCGGAATTGAAATCGTGGAACAAGGTGACGCAACTGGCGGCTTCGCATTTCGATGACGAAACGGCTTACGCTTCCGTGAGTGGGTTTCGCATTGATGATCCGCATCCTTATATTTATCGGACGCACGATGGCGGGAAGAGTTGGAAATTGATTACCGGCGGCTTGCCGGATTCGCCGGTGGATACTGTGCGCGAAGATCCAATCCGAAAGGGCTTGCTTTTTGCCGGGACGGAGACGAGCGTTTGGGTTTCGTTTGATGATGGCGAGCGTTGGCAGAGCCTGGAACTCAATTTGCCGCATTCGTCGATGCGCGATTTGTGGATTCATGACGATGATTTGATTTTGGCGACGCATGGGCGGTCGTTTTGGGTGCTCGACGATATTACGCCGCTGCGGCAGATCAGCGATGCGATGCAGAAGGCGGACGCGTTTTTGTTCAAGCCTGGCGCGGCGTACCGCGTGAAGCGCGATACGAATACGGATACGCCGATTCCGCCCGATGAAGCCACGGCACTGAATCCGCCGGATGGTGCGCTTATCGATTATTTTCTTGGGCAGCAGGCGAGTGGGCCGGTGAAACTGGAAATTCTGGATGCGGCGGGAAGAGTCGTGCGTCGCTATGCGAGCACGGATAAACCGGAGCCGACGGAAGAGGAGATTTCGAAGCAGCTGATCCCTCCTTACTGGACGCGGATGCCGAAAATGCTTTCGACGGCTGCGGGGATGCACCGTTTCGTGTGGGATTTGCATTACGCGACGCCGCTTTCGACGCGTTATGACTATCCCATTGCGGCCATTCCTGGAGACACGCCGAGGTTGCCGGTTGGGCCTGGAGCTTTGCCGGGGAGCTACACTGTTCAACTGACTGTGGATGGGAAATCGTTCACGCAGCCGTTGATAGTGAAAATGGATCCGCGCGTGAAGACACCGCGTGAAGGCTTAACGCAGCTATTTCAGTTGCAGGAGCGCCTGGCGCACATGATGACGGAGAGTACGGAAAGCGTTCTGGAGGCGCGGACCACGCACGAACAGTTGCAGGCGCTGGCAGGAAAGGCGAGCGGGGCGTTGGCAGAGACGATTGCGGCGCTGGACAAGAAAGTTTCGGCGCTGGTTGGAGGAGGCGGGTTCTTTGCGCCGCCTTCGCCGACGCCGACGTTGGGCCGCGTCAATAGCGAAGTGAGCTCGGTTTACGGCGAGCTCGAACGAGGGGACGCCACGCCGACCGTTGCGCAAGCGAACGCCGTCGCGGAAAACGAAAAGAGCTTCGCGGCGGTTATGAAGCAGTGGAAGGATTTGAAGACTACCGAGATCCCAGCGCTGAACAAGCAACTTCGCGACGCCAGCCTTCCCGAGATTGCACTGGAAGCCAAGCCGACGGAAGAAGAGGATTCGGACGATATCGAATAGGGACGAACCCGCAGATTCTTTTTCCAGTAAGTTTTCTTAATGCGAGGCGCTGATAGCGTTGAAATAGTCGTAGGAAGTTCTGGCAATACGACCGATCACGTCCTCGGCCACATCTGTTGGAACTAGAGTGCCGGCCTTCACGGTGAAGACGGTGACGACGACGTGCTGCTTACCCACGTAAAGTACGCCGACATCGTTGGTGGTGAGGCCGATGGTGCCGCTTTTTGTGGCGGTGGTCATATCGCCCATATAGCGGGAAATACGGCCGCGGTGCTCCTGCTTTTGCATGATGCCGAGCATGTCCACACAGGATTTTTCGCTGGCGGCTTCGGACTTGACAATTTTTTCAAGAAGTTGCGCCATCGCGCGCGGAGAGGTGTGGTCGCGCGGATCATCCGTAAGGGTTTGTCCGGCTTTGTCCATTTGGGCCTGCGTGAGACTGGGGAAGGCGTCGGGGTGCGCGATCAACTCGGCGGCGGTCTTGCCGCTGTATACGGGATTCCCGGCGGCCAACCAATCCGAAATGATTTGCTCGGTAGTGCGATCGACGCGGATATTTTGAATTCCCAGAGTTCGCAAGGTAGCGGTAACGTTTGCAGCGCCGACGCGATTCAGCAGGAGGTCGGTAGCTTCGTTGTCGCTGACGACAATCATCAGAAGGAGCAGATCGTGAATTGTTGGAGCGAGTCCCGGCTTAAAGTACATGAAGAGGCCGCTGCCGAGGCGAAGATCGCTTTGCTTGAGGGTGACGCGCTCATCGAGAGAAATTTTTCCAGCATCCACCTGGCGAAAAACCTCGGTCATGATCGCCACTTTGTAAGTGCTGGCCATAGGGTAAGTTTCGTCCGGATTGATGGCGACGGTTGCACCTGTTTCGACGTTTCGAACGTAGAAGCCGACCTTTCCCGGAAAGGTGGCGGCCAATTCGCTGAGACGTTCCTGCAGAGCAGCGGGAGTTGACGTGGCCGCGGCTTGCGCGCTTGAAGCAGGAGGGAGGGACAGGAAGAGAAGTAAACACGAAATGGCGGCAGCGGTCTTTCTAGCTTGAAGAATCATCGGAAAGCTCCTTCCAAAAATGCGAGAAGAAAGATAAGTGCGCCGAGTGAGCGCCAGGAGTAACGCGCAACAAATGATGCCATTGCGGAACTCTCAGAATGACCGGTGCAGTCTAGGAGGAGCGCGATGCGGTGTCAATTGCAAAGTAATAATGCGATGAATCGTTTGGGCTAGTGCAACGAATGTTGCACATGCAATCGGCGATTGCTTTGGAGCGATGCCTACGAACGATGAAAGATCGAAAACAAAATGATGATAACTATAATTGCCGCCGCTACGGCAAATCCGATCTTCCAGGCACTGTAGGGCCGCTCGCCCTGGACCTCTCCGGTGCGGGCGTTGATAGCCACGTGATAGATCTGACCCTGAAACCGGTAAGCGCCAATCCACACCGGCAGCAAAAGATGAAGGAAAAAGATACTCGAATAAACCGTATTGATGCTGATGACGCGCTGCTCGTCGCCGCCAATGTCGCGGCAGACCTGGCTTTCAATTTCGTTCGCGACCATGGCTTTGGCTTCCTCAAGGCCCTGGGCGAGCTCGATCTGGTAGCGCTGGGCTTTGAAACCGGCGAGATAAGCCGGCTCGTATCCGCATAACGCGTTCAAGTCCCAGGGGCGCAGATTGTTCAACCTTTCCTGCGGCACGCTTTTGGTCGCAGGCACTAACACATTGCTGAAGTCTTCAGATACGCTGCCCGCGGCTGGGTACCAGGCCGTGCGTTGCACCTGACGTGTACGTTGGACACTGTTACCGTTGCTATCGGTTTCCGTGTATGTTTCCGTTTCGTAGTAGTGCTGGCCGCGTTCGCCGGTGTATTCGCTGTCTGTGTGGAAGTAATAGGTCCAGAAGGGCAGATAGACGGCGTTGATGCCATCGGGCTGCGCAAGCCGCTTCAACGCGCTGGGTGCAAACCAGAGTGAAGAGAGCCATTCCTTCAGCTGGGTAAGTGCTTTTTCTTTGGGCAACTTGACAGGCAATACTCCGTCCGGCGCTATGAGCGGATCGGCGGCCTTGGGTTGCGCGACGATGGGTGCTCCGCAGAATGAGCAATTTCCAGCGACTTCGGGAGGCACGAAGGCGACTGTGCCGCCGCATCCCGCGCAGGTGACCTGGAGGGCTGCGTCGGTGATGGGCCTGAGCGGATGGCTCGCCAACGCTGCTCTAAAGTCATGTGGCGCGACAGAGGATCCCGCGAGCAGCGCTTGCGTTCTTCCACAGTTGGAGCACTTCAGCTGGCCGGTTTCTGGGCTGAACTGCATTGCTGCGCCGCAGCTAGGGCAGGAAAATTGCTCTCTTCCAGTGAAGGCAGGCATGGAAGCTGGAGTATCCCTTCTTGTAATCGTCTATTTCTTCGGGAATCCACTCTACAGCAGAAACTGCGTTTTCTGAACGCGAAGCGTAATCGTGCAGTAACCTGTGGCGCCGCCGCCTTTCTGTGACGGGAAAAACATACGCTCCAACACGTTCCAAGGCACCGATTGAGTCCGAGGGGAATAAGGATCAGGCAGGAAGTTGCTAAAGAGAAACGCTGAAGGGCGAACGGCCCGGAAGTGTTACCTATGTAGCCGGTACGTTCTGTTACCCATGTGTCCGGGTTGGACCCTGAAAAAAAATGGCGCGCCTGGAGGGGTTCGAACCCCCGACCCCGTGCTTCGGAGGCACGTGCTCTATCCATCTGAGCTACAGGCGCGTGGTTGCCATCCGCAAAAACTCATCGAGGCAGGTCTTCGCGGAGAAAATTAGCTGCCAAACTATTCTAGCGCGTGGCTTGGCTCCACGCCATCAGTTTGAGAGATGCCGGTGGCTCAGTGAGACTTTGAGGCACGTCAGCCTCGTGCGCGGGTCTTGATATCGTGAGCAAGTTTTTCAATTTCCTCCGCTTTTTTGATCAGATCAAGTGACAGCACCTTGGATGAATCCGTCTTCTCCACTTGCTCTTTGAGGTCCGTTGCCAACTGAAGCAGCTTGTCTATGTTCTTCTTGATGTCTTTCTCGTTGGTCTCGAGCAGGACCTTGGTGGGAGATTTTGGTGTCAAGGGGCTCGTGTCGTCCTGATCGGGACTGGGGTCGGGAGGCGTCGGCCGGCCAGACGCCGAGGGCTTGGCCTGCCCGCTGAGACTGGCTACGCGGAGAACCGCCAGCGACCCGGCAGCGCCAAAAGCCGTCAAAAATCTGCGTCTAGTGTCCAGCATGTTCCCTCACTCTCGATGCGCTTGGTATCTTTTGGTGCTACAACAAGCGTGGGTGCAAAGGGGTGCAACCACAACGGGCATCCTCGCCCCTCCAATGTTATACTCTCCCTCCCGTTAAAAAACGATGACCAGTCCTCTTATTCACTGGCCCGAAATCACGCTCAGCACCGTTCTCGACCTTGTCGCCATATTCCTCGTCGCGCTGATCCTGAACCGGTTTCTGCGCGCGATGTCGAACGTGATGATCAAACGCGCGGCGTCGCAGAGCAAAGCGGCGCAGATACGCGAGCAGCAAACGCGTACGCTGGCGGGGGTGCTCTACAGCACGGGCAGCAAGGTTGTGTGGGTCGTTGCGCTGCTGACGGTCATGGAAAAAATCGGAATCAACCCGGTTCCCGCTTTGACGGTTGCAGGGCTAGCCAGTGTCGCGATAGGATTCGGCGCGCAAAATCTGGTGCGTGACCTTATTTCCGGATTTTATATTGTGTTCGAAGACCAGTACTCCATGGGGGATACGATTCAGGTGGGGGAAATGGCAGGGCGCGTGGAGTACCTTACGCTGCGGCGAACGGTGCTGCGTGATGCGCGCGGCGCCCTGGTGACGATTGCCAATGGCGAGATACGCACGGTGAGCAACCTGAGCCGCGACTGGTCACAGGCGTTTGTCGATATCGCCATCGCGCCAGAACTGTCGCTCGAAAAAACAATGCAGGCACTGGAAGCCGCGGCGGCCGAAATGCGCGGCGATCCTTCCTGGTCGCAGGCGCTGGTGGATGGGCCGCGGATCTTGGGGGTGCAATCCTACGACCGCGCGGCTTCGACGGTCCGTTTGCAGGTGCGCACGGCGCCAACGCGGCAGGATGAAGTGTCCCGCGAGCTGCGACGCCGCATCCAAATGGAATTCCAGAAGCAAGGCTTGCCGCTATCCAGCGCGCAGCGAATTGAGTTGGCCGGCGCCTCTCCCTTCCCGCAAGAGGCCCACAATCCGGCAGCCAAAAATTAGAGCGAGGAGAAACCGCAATGAGCCAAGTTACGTATGAAGAAGTGAATTTGATGCTGAAGCTGTACGAGATGAGACGCGAGCCGAGGCTCCGGCAGGCGCGTGCCTGGTTCCTGGAGCATTTTCATCCCACGAGTCCCGAAGACATGGTGCAGAAATTTCCGCAAGGCGGCGAGGAGAACACGTTCATCAGGATGGTCATCAGCTACTGGGATATGGTGGCCAGCATCGTGAATCGCGGATTGATCAACGATGAGCTGTTCTTCGAGAGCAATGGAGAGATTTGGGTGGTGTGGGACCGCATGCGATCGATCGTTCCGACCTGGCGATCGGCGTTCAAAAACCAGCAGCTGTTTTTCAATATTGAAGAAACATGCAAGAGGCTGGAGGCGTGGCGGGAGAAGCGGGCGCCTGGAGCAACCTCGGCGATGCGCCAGATGATGCAGCAATCCAAGATGTAAAGCGCAACGAATGAACTTGAATTTGGATGGAAATTTTACCCAAGGGCCAAGCGCGTTTTAGCGCTGCTGGCGGACGACATCCGGTTTTTCTGCGTGTTCTATTTCGTTCTTCTGATCGGGCACTGCAATGCGGAGACAATCGCGGCCTTCGCCCTTGGCTTGGTAGAGTGCAAGATCCACAGCATGCAACAAATGCTCGAGCGGTTTGGACCCCCATTCCGCACTCTGAAGAAGGCCGAAACTCATGGTAACGGCTACGGGGCCTTTGGCAGTGAGTATCGGGCGGCATGAAACCAGCCTGCGAATTTCCTCCCCTCGCCCCGGTCCGTAAGCAGGATCGCAATTGTTCAGCACCACCAGGAATTCTTCCCCTCCGAAGCGGCCGACGAAATCATAGGTGCGCACGGCGCTTTGAAGCCGATTGGCAATTTCGACAAGCACTTCGTCGCCGACGATGTGTCCCAGCGTGTCGTTCACGCGCTTGAAGTGATCCACGTCGCCCAACAAAATGGCGGCGGACTTTTTCTCGCGCAGCGAGCGGTGAAGTTCACGTCCTAGCAAATCCATGATGGCTCCGCGGTTGAGAAGGGAGGTCAGCGCATCGTGCGTGGCGCGGAAGCGCATATTCTCGCGAGCTTCGACCAGGCGGTCTTCCAGGAGGAGAACGCGTTCTCCGACGCGCAGTCTGGCGCGTAATTCCTCGGCGTTGAAGGGCTTAACAAGGTAGTCGTCGGCGCCTGCTTCGAGGCCGAGCACGGTGTCTACCTTGGAGCCCTTGGAGGTTAAGAGAACCAGATACAGATAGGTCTGTTCGATCCGTTTGCGCAGGGCGCGGCACACGCTCGGTCCGTCCATCTCCGGCATGACCCAATCGAGAAGAGCCAGGCGAGGAGCGTCAGGTTGCGAAAGCTTCTCGTAAGCCTGCTTGCCGTTTTCCACCGCGACGACTTCGTAACCGGCACGATCCAACGTTTTTTCGAGCAGACGACGAGAAAGCATGTCATCGTCTGCAATTAAAATTTTCAATGCTTCACCTCCGCCATGTATGCGTCCAGTTGGGGTAAGAGGCTGGTGGCTTCGCGGTCCAGGCAATCTAAAGCATCCTGGAGCGTGCGGCGTTCTCCGGAAGAAGCCAGCTCCTCAAGTTTTGCTGCCGCGGCCGCGGCACGTTCCGCGCCAAGATTGGCAAACATGCCCTTGAGGGCATGACTGGTATGGCCAACAGTTCTCAAATCTCCGCAGGCGACGGCGGCTAGCAGGGATTGCTTGAGGCGTGGGAAATCCTCTTTGAAAATGCCCAGAAGATCGTGCAGAAGCTCGATGTCGTTATCGACTCTGGCAAGAAGTTCCGCCAGATTCCAAACCTGCTGTGTTTGATGTTCTACTTTGTTTTGCATCGCGTCACATCCCTTTGTGAATTTACGAAGTTCGGCCCGGCGATTCATTGCAAAGCGTAGGCTGTCCCTTCTGCGAGCCTGAGACCGCAAGGCGGGACAACGGAATTGAAAAAAGCGCTCGAAGGTAGGGCCGAATGACCTTCGAGCTTTTTGGGGCCAGCGCCTTGACGATGACGTGGCGGGCGAGGGCAAGCCTGCTCGAACTGATCCGCAGGTGGGCGTCCTCCGCGGCGGACATGCTGACCTCAAACTGGAGCCGGTCGTTTTCAAAAGGAAAATCGATTGTTCCGCCGCTGGTCAGAAAATCGGGAGTTTCGCCTACGGTCAGAACGCTTGCACCTTCAATGGCCTTGAAGATTTTTTCGTAACGCCTGGACTGCGAGCGGCTTACAAAAAGAATCTGACAGGCTCGAAGCTCTTGATCTTTGTGAGCCCAGTGAATATTTACTCGGCCGCCGTGAATAGAAGTGGTTTGCGTCATTTCGGCAAGGGAGGTTCCGAAAGAAAAGTCGCCGATGACGCAAAGGAAAAGCGGCGCGTTAGGCGAAGGGAAGGCACCCTCCGGCCAGCCGATGAAATTGGGCAAGGCGGCCAGGAAAGAGGCCTTGGCGCGATACTCATTGGCTGGGGCATCCTGTGCCAGTGCAAAAGGGAAGGCAAGGAGGAAGAGAAAGAAGAGAAGCAAGGGCACCTCAGGTCGAGAAGTGGGAGAGACCGAGGAGCGAGCAGCGTTGCCGGTATCGAGGTCATATGCGAGGTTACAAGACACAGGGAGCCCCGAAGGCAGGGGGCAAGAATGAGGCCAGAGCGTGAGCGCATAGCCCTTCTATGTCTTTGAAAGTAAAAAAGTTATAAGACTTCGAAAAAGGATTGTGGCCGGGATATTTCCCATGTCGGGACAATGGCCAGTAGCTGAATCAGAATGGAACACGGGAACCAAGAGCGCAATGCGTTATACGGATTTTTTCTCGTGCTGGAGCGATTTGCGGACGGTCTCCAGTTCCGTTTTCTTTTTCTTGTCCACGTGGGGGAAGGAGAGATCCAACTCGTCGAGAGCGGTGATAATCGCGGAAGCCACAATCAGTTGCGAATACCATTTGTTATCCGCGGGAACCACGTACCAGGGTGCATGCTTCGTGGACGTGCTCTGGATCATCTTTTCGTAGGCTTCCTGATAGTCCTTCCAGTAGCCGCGCTCCTTGACGTCGTCCATGGAAAACTTCCAGTTCTTTTTTGGATCCTCAAGGCGGTCCAGAAAACGTCTCTTCTGTTCTTTTTTTGAGAGGTGAAGAAAAAACTTCCGGACAACGACCCCGTTTCGCGTCAAGTATTGCTCGAACGAATTTATGTCCTGGTAGCGGTGCTCCCAGATATGTTTTGTAATTAGCTTTTCCGGCAGCTTCTGGGCTTCCAGAATGGTTGAGTGCACTCGCGCGACCAGGACTTCTTCGAAGTAGGAGCGGTTGAAAATGCCGATCATGCCTCGTCCCGGAACGCGGCTGTGGGCACGCCACAGATAATCGTGATTCAATTCTTCCGTGCTTGGGGTTTTGAAAGAGTGAACGTCGCAGCCCTCCGGATTTATACCAGACATTACGTGCTTGACGACGCCGTCTTTGCCGGCGGCGTCCATGCCTTGAAGAATGATCAGTAGCCCCCAACGATCCTGGGCGTAAAGTTTTTCCTGCAGATGGCTGAGGAGGCCAGCGCGGTCCTCTATGATTGTTTGGCTGTGCTCCTCGTCTTTTACCTCGCCGGTGTCGCCTGGATCCTGATCCTGCAGGCGAAACTTCTCGCCGTTGGAAACGCAATACAGTTTGGCAAGGCGAGCGGCTTCCTTAATTTGCTTGTGATATTTCATGATGGGGAAAGTTTAGTACAGAGCGACCGTTTACGAACAACGTTCCATACGCTCAGCCAAAGGCAAAGAGGCGAAGAATGCTTCTCGCTGCTATGTGGCGAAAAAAAGGGCTCGCTCTACTTTCGTAGGGCGAGCCGTAGGTGACCGTAGTTTTTCCTTTGCCTTGGGAAGTTGTTAGTTAATCGATATCCGGTTGCAGCGGAATTCCCGTAGACGGATCGAGAATCAGCTTGTGGTTTGTTGTTGGCGCGTCGAAGTCAAAGAAGCCATTGAGTTTGCCCGCTCTGACGTCAAACGAACCGCCGCCGATGCGGCCGAGATCCCAGTTGTCTTCGATGAAACGCACGATGGAAGACTGGTCCGTAATGCGATGGTCCACGTAGTTGTGCTTCGCGTAGGGCGAAATGACGATAAGCGGGAGGCGAGGACCGTAGCCGCAACGGCCATTTGTGCCCGTCGCGGAACTGACGCCGCAAGCGCCGGGACCTGTCAAGGCGTCGTCGGCGACGTCTGATTGATTGACAACCGGGTCCATAGCGTGGTCATACCAGCCGTCAGAGTCGTCGTAGGCAATGATGATCGCCGTGTCCTTCCAGTACTGGCTATTCATGATGGCGTTGATGGTCGTTACCACAAACGTCTGCTCATCTATCGGATCGGAATAACCGGGGTGGCCATCAAACGCGCCCTTGGCCTTGAGATAAGAAACCGCAGGGAGTCGGCCTTCGTTGATCGCGGTATAGAAGAGGCTCAGATCGTATTGGTGGTTGGCCTGGTCGGTCTTGCCAATCTTGGAGTAGTCGCTCGGAGGCAGGTGGTTCGGATTGGCGGTGGATTTGTAGTACTGAAATGGTTCATGGTGGGGAATGTAGTCGTTGTACCCACCTGGAGATGCCAAGCCTGTGCTAACGCCGCCGCAAGCAGGAGTTCCGTCGGGGTTCGTGCCTGTTAGGGCAAATCCACCAGCAAACCAGCCCCAGGTAATATTCTTCTGGTTCAGCAGGTCGCCGATATTCAAACCGGACATGGTTACGCGTGTGGACTTGGCCGTACCGACCACGGGAGTCGTCAAGCAATTGTCATATCCGGGACGAGGATCGCCGATCAGCGCGCCATAAGTGGCGCCGCCGGCGATGTCTCCATTCGGATTGCCTGGTGTGGTGCCATTGGCGGCAAAAGGCAGCAAGGTGGCGCAGCAGGTGTTGCCAGAAATCACGTTAATAGCGCCGACGCTTGAGGGGCCAAAGTTCGTGCCGTAGGAGTTATCGCTCAAGGCATAGTGCTGTGCGTAGTTCCACATGCCCGTCACGATGTTGCCATCGAAGTAGCCCATCACGACGCCGGGCCCTTTGCCTGCGTCAAAGCAATAGCCAGAAGCGCCAGGCTTAAGGGGATTGCCATTGGCATCGGTGCCGTTTCCGGAGCCAGTTTGCTGCGGGAACATGTCCATCAAGCCTTTGTCAAATGCGCTCTGTTCGGCGCTGTAGCCATGGTTCTGATCGCAGGTAACTGGCTGAGTGAGCAGGAACGGTTGCGTGGTATTGGGGTTCTCATCGAGCAAGCCGCCGGCGAGAAGGTTGTTAACGCGCGGCGTGTCCGCCTTGGCGTGAAACACCGAAGTCCCGTTTGCATTCGGGGCAGCGTGGGGATAGGTCGCGAAATAGTGGTCAAAAGAGATGTTTTCGTCGAAGATCACGACCACGTGTTTGATAGGCGTGGTGGTATCTGCCTGCTGGCCGAAGGAAACGGTTGGCACGGACGCGGTTAACGCAATCGCAGTCAACGTGGCCGCGAGACAGCGCAATGCTTTGTGGATCATAGCTCTCCTTTTGTCTGGGTGAATGCTGAGGGGCAATCTTCTCAATTCCTGGCGGGACTCGCCGAACCACAGCGTCCAAGGAACACGCGAAGTCACACCCGCCGAATACACTTACACTGCGGTTGTTATTCTTGTGTGAATGCAGAGTAAAAACTCAAGCTGCGAGGTTCCCTCAGGCAGCAGAGGCCTATTTTTCGATGCTGTTTCCCGATGTTTTGGGCGGGTCAACTCTCACTGTGCCCATCATCCCGCCATCCTCGTGTTCCAATAGGTGGCAGTGGTAAACGAAAGTGCCCACGATGCTCGGGTCGCGGAAGTCCATCTTCAACTTGACAGAAGGATACAGCGGGCTTTGTCCGTCCCAGTATGCGACATTGATCGTATCTCGTAGAAAAGGCTCATCCAGCGGAATGCCATTCCATTCCATTAGCTGGAAATGGATCTGGTGAATATGAAAGGCATGGAGTTCGCGGGTGCGATTCTCGATCGTCCATTCCTCCACGTCACCCTGCTGAACCACTAGGTTGGGTTCCGTTTCCATCATGTCGAACTGTTTGGGCTTCTGGCCTTCCACCGTGATGTAGAACTTGGTGGGACTATTAGGATTGGCAGGGTCGGAAGGTTCTTCAGAAAAATAGAGTTTGCGCTCGTGAGCCGGAGGAAAGTTGCCGACCCAATGCGGATTCTTGCTGGCACCAACGGAAGTCCCGACGCCAGTACTACCGAGTGAGGCGACCAGTGTCCCCGAATTGCCTTGACCCGGGTGGTTCGTCTGCACAGGTGGAAGCATAGATTGCGTCTTCGGCGCGTCCTCCGTTGTCACGATTGTCGCTAAAGGGCGCGTTGGGTCGTTTTCACCCGCGGGTCCAGTATCCACAGTGCGAGTCACGAGGCTTGCCTTGGCTCCTGCCGCGAACCCTTTCACAATAAATTCGGCCCGTCCGCCGGGAGGTATCAACAAATGGCTTCGCCACACCACCTCGAGAGGCTCATTGCCCGCCTCGTGAAGTGGCACCCCGTCGAGGCCCACGACCCCCATTAGTTGCTGCTTATCGTTCAGCAGAAGTTGCAGGTCCAGATAGGTAATGGCTGAGGCGTTCAGCAAACGCCAAAGCTCTTTAGCCCCGGGCTTCATTTTGAGTGAGGCCGGCGGGTACCGCGGAAACGACACAGGTACAAAGTTGATCGAAAGGTCCTTCGCTGGCTTACCGGTGCCCGTTCCAGTGTTCAGAATGTCGCCCTCGGCGTCTTTTAGCACGATCGGCGGAGGCATGGAATCCGTCTTGACCGGCTCGGCGTCGGGATGCACAAGGTCTTCGTCTCTGATAATCAGCACGCGTTCCGGCAGCCCCGCCACCAATTGCGCTTCGCGTTCCACTCCCTCCACGATGAGAGCACCGGAGGCTCCCCCCAGTACTTGAAGTTTGCTAAACCCATGCAAGTGCGGGTGGTACCAATAGAGACCGGGCGGCGTGTCCAAGGGAATCTGGAAACGGTATTCAAACGGAGCATCGAAAGGCTTGATGCTGGTTCTTAGGACTTCGTCCTGATGGCATATCGGTGGGATTTCAAGTCCGTGAAAATGCAAGTTGGTCGCCTCCGGTGCCATAGACATAGACACGGCAGCGCAGGGATATGGTCTGGCGCGATCCAAAGCGGCGCTGGCGTCACCTTTTGCCCCCGCCGCACCCGTGTGTGCTGCTGCGAGGGAAGCCTGGGTTGCTTGGGTTGAACCACCCGCTTCGTTCTTCAGCAGCAGAATCAAAGTGTCGCCAGGATGCAGGCGAAGATTGGGCGATTGGCTGCCGTCCTTCGCGACATAGCAATAGCGCATCTTGCCGGAAGATTCCCGGAAACTGCGAAATGACAGCTCCACCTTCAGGAAGCCGTGCTCGCTATGCAAATCCTCCGGCTCCGCTATGTCGCTTCCCTCGGCAGGTCTGGCGCATCTTTCCATTTGCCGGTTCCGCGAGGGGTCTTCGGCAGATTGACCTAGAGCGAGTGGCGCCAGGGCAGCGGGGGCCAGTATTGCACTTAGCACAATCAAGAAACGTTTCATTGCAAAAGCCTGCATGGATTCCAGATTGTAAAACACGTGTGTGCTTTGGCCTAAAGTGGACCCGAGCTTCTTTGGGGACATCTAAGGAATACGCCGTTCCTGTTAATGGCAGATGAATGAAGCGTGACAGCGTCTCCGTCCGGCCACGAGAAAGTTGCTCGCCTCATTGCCTTTCGCTGTATTGACTTGGCAGCAACTGGAAACTAAGATGCGTCGCCGTGATAAAAGTCCTGGCTAAACCCCGCCGCATCTTTCGCTTACCCCATCCCCAGCCACTCGACGCTCTCAGCTACGCGCGATTTACAGGAGTTCCCACCTTCATGAGGCTCCCGCACATTCCGCAGCCGGAAGAATTGGAGGTGGCGCTGGTTGGAGTACCGTTTGACGGAGGAACCACTTACCGGCCAGGCCCGCGCTTCGGGCCGCGCAATGTTCGCGTGCAATCGGCGATTATCCGGCCGTGGAATCCTGCTCTGCATGTGAACCCGTTTGCAAAATATCGCATCGCGGACTTCGGGGACTTACCGGTGAACCCTCTTTCCATCGAAGACACCTTCCGGCGCATTGAGCAGGGAATTGCAACGGTGCTCAAAGCTGGTGCGCGCACCGCCTGTGTGGGCGGGGATCATTCCATTAGTCTTCCGATACTACGTGCCGTTGTAAAAAAGCACGGTCCTGTCCATCTCATCCAGTTCGACGCTCACAACGATTTGTGGGACGAGTATTTTGGCAGCAAATATTCTCATGGCACGCCTTTTCGCCGCGCGTTTGAAGAAGGGCTACTGGTGGATGGGGGAGTTTTGCAAGTTGGTTTGCGCGGGCAGGTTTATGGCGAAGATGACTTTGATTTTGCCCGAGCCCGCAAAGTTCGGATGGTTACCGCCGAAGAATTTCACAAAAAAGGTTTGCCGGCTGTACGGCGCCATCTGCGCGCTTTTCGCGGCAAGCCTGTTTACGTCACCCTGGATATCGACGTCGTTGATCCGGCCTATGCTCCCGGCACGGGAACGCCACAAGTCGGCGGCTTGACGAGCTACCAAATCATTGAACTCGTTCACGCACTGCGCGGGCTCAATATCATCGGCTGCGATCTTGTGGAGGTCTCACCGCCCTACGACGCCGGCGAAATCACATCGTTGCTCGCTGCCAATCTTCTTTACGAACTCCTCTGCGTCTTCTAAATGCCGGCCCTCGCACGCAAACTTCGCCTGCACGATTATTTTGCGCTGGCTTTCGGCACCATGATCGGTACCGGCTGGCTCGTGGTGATGGACGATTGGCTTGGCCGCGGCGGTCCTGCTGGCGCGGCGCTCGGTTTCGCCATCGGCGGACTGATTCTGTTGCCGGTCGGTTACGTTTACGGCCAATGGGTCAAGCGCCTTCCTGACGCCGCAGGCGAAGCCGCCTATACCGCACAGGTTTTTCCGCCCATCATCAGCTATTTCACCGGCTGGATGATGCTGCTTGCCTACTTCATCGTTTGCCCGTGGGAAGCCGTTGCTCTGGGAAAAATTGCCGCCTACATTTTTCCGTGGCTCGATTCCTTCGAGCTTTATCGTGTCGCTGGACAGCCCGTCTTTTTGCCGCGGCTCATCCTGGGAATCGCGCTGACTCTGCTGCTCGCCACCATCAACTACCGCGGCGTCCGCCTCAGCGCCAACTTCCAGAAGGCTATGTCCTCGATGATCTTGCTTATCTTCTTTATGCTTTTGTGCATCAGCGGTGCCCGCGGCGCCCCCGCTAATTTTCATCCTGCATTTCGCGGCGCTCCGCTCCTCTCCATTTTTCTCACACTGCAAATCGTCCCGTACTTTCTCACAGGTTTCGAGTCTGCCCCGAAATATGCAGAAGAATCCAATCCGGACTTCCGTGTGAAGAGCTACATGCATGCCATCGCCCTTGCGCTCGCAGTGGGCGCGCTCTTCTACTCCCTCTCTATCGTTGCGGTGGCCTATATCGCGCCCTGGCAATCGCTCTTGGGCAAGCACTTTTCCACGGCTGTCGCCTTCGAGCAAGGCATCGGCAAGCACTGGCCGGTTCAGCTCATCCTGGTCATGGCGCTCTTCGGTCTCTTCCAATGCTTCAACGGAAATTTCGCCGCCTCCGCGCGTTTGCTCTTTGCCTACGCTCGCCGCGGAACAGTCGCGCCGCGCTTTGCCTCGATTCACCCTAAATTTCTCACGCCATCGGTCGCCGTCATCGGCATCACTGTCGGTACTTTGATTGCGCTCCTGCTCGGCGACGCCATCCTCGTCCCCGTTACCGAAGTGGGCTCAATGGCTTCGGCGCTCGGCTGGCTTGCCGCGTGCCTTTCGTTTTGGTTCGTTGAACCGCGTGTTCGCCTGCGCGTCATTACGGCCATGGGCGTTTGCGTTTCTTTTCTTCTTATCCTGATGAAGCTCGTCCCCGCGTTTCCAGGCCACTTTACGGCCGCCGAATGGATCGCTTTGGCGGTCTGGTTAGTCCTCGGAGCAGCTCTCCACCGCCGACAAGCTGCGTAGCTGGTGCACGGCAAAGTCCGTATTAAGAGGTTGTCCAGTCTTCCCAGGCCAGTCCTTTCACCCGGCTGAACTCGCGAACATTTGCCGTCACGAGCGTCGTCTTGTGACGCAGAGCTTGCCCTGCTATGAGCAGGTCGTAGGCCCCCATGGGGCGTCCGCTGGCTTCCAGCGTGGCGCGTAAAGCCCCGGCTGCTCTCGCATCTTCTTCTTCGAAGGAAAGCAGCCGAACCGGACCGGCACGGAAAGTTTCCACGCGCGCAGCATTTGTTTCGGGGCTCGCGCTTTTCCCCAGGCCGTTCCACAATTCAAACAGGACGACGCTCGGCACCCATATCTCAGATCGAGCCTGAACGGCCCGTTGAAATCGAGCTCGGAAGGAAGCTGGTTTTCCATTGATCAGACCAATGCACGCATTGGTGTCGAGAAGATAGTTCACTAGAAAATCCGCCGGCGCGGCGTTTGGGGCTGCTTCCTGCCCTTTGTGAAGAAGGGTTCCGCATTCAGACTATCCAACTCCGCAAACCACTTGCTTATAACCGAAATGACAGGCTCGAGCAGGATGCCGTTTCCGTGCCGCCGGACTCGAACTCTATCACTTTCAAAGCGGAATTCTTTCGGCAACCGCACAGCCTGGCTGCGGCCATTGCGGAATACCTTAGCTAGTTTTTGTTTTGACAAGTCCGCCTCTCCACAAAAGTATCTATCACAACTATAGATCAGCAAAGGGGCTGTTCCTCTTTGAAGGCTGGCTTGGCGGAGTGAGCGAGGTCAATCCGCCGCCAATGAGGTAGGGCCACGCAGGTGGCGTCGGGAGAGTTCGGCCCTCATGTATACTTTCGAAGGAGTCTGAGCCGCACAATTCATGATCCCTTTCCTTCATCTTGGGCCCATCTCCATACCCACCTTTGGGTTGATGGTCGCTATCGGCATGCTTGCCGCGGCCTATCTTTTGCAGGCCGATTTCGATCGCCGCAGGTCGCAGCGCAAGAGCATTTCGGCGCGAAACGAAAAGGACGAAGGCTTCCTGATCATTGGAATCGCCGGTCTTGCGGGCTTGATTGGTGCGAGGCTTTACCACGTCCTCGAAAGTCCGCACGAATTTTTCGCCAATCCGTGGCCGCAGCTCTTCAGCCGGTATGGCTTTGCCTGGTTTGGCGGTTTTCTCGGCGGATTTATCGCGCTCGTGATTCTGGCCTACTGGGTGAAAATTCCGCTCCTCGAATTTCTGGATATTTGCTCGCCCGCTGCGTGCGTCGGATACGCCATCGGACGCATCGGCTGCTTACTTTCGGGCGACGGCGATTACGGTATTCCGACTTCGCTACCCTGGGGCATGAGTTTTCCGAGGGGGTTGGTGCCGACTACGGGCATTTGGGACCCCGAAGGCCATAGCGGAGTGTGCAATAAATATGGATTGCCGCAGAATTGCACCGTTCACCCCACTCCGCTCTACGAATTTTTCATTTGGCTCGCCATCGCAGCGTTTCTTTGGCACATGGGCACGAAATCCCTCAAGGGGCCCAAAGCCAAGGGTGAAATCTTTTGTAATTATCTCATTCTCACTGGCATCGCTCGCTTCTCGATCGAATTCATCCGCCTCAATCCGCATTCCTTTTTTGGTATGTCCAACGCGCAGACCGCCAGTCTCGTTTCGATCCTGCTTGGCGCGGTGTTACTTTGGCGTCTTAAAAGTCAATTCCACGGACAGAAAAAAGAGCATCGCATCGTAGAGCACATTGCTTCGCGCGGCGATGTGCTCCAGCCGGAATATCATCGCCCAACGCTGGAATGCCCGCATCCCGAGCGCTGGCACATGTATGATTCGATGAGTGCGGAAGTCGAGGTGCTGGATTTCCTGAAGGCGATTGTCACCACCCTCAAGCCAGAGCTGATCGTCGAGACGGGCACTTTTTCCGGGCTAAGCACGCTGCGCATCGCGGAGGGACTCAAAGCCAACGGCTTTGGCCGCGTCATCACCTGCGAGTACGACGCGAAAGTGTTCGCTGCCGCGCAACAGCGCTTCGCTTCTTCGGGCCTTGGCCAATGGATTGACGCCCGAAACGAATCCAGCCTGGATATGAAAGTGGAAGGCCGAATCGATCTTCTTTTCTGCGATAGCGATGCGCCGTTGCGCGAGCAGGAAGTGCGCAAGTTTCTGCCGCAGATGAATCCACACGGGCTCATCCTGATGCACGACGCGAGTTCCCTGATGAAAACGGTTCGCGAAGGCGCTCTAAAACTGGAAGCGGAAGGTCTGCTGTCGGTCTTGCTGTTGCCAACGCCGCGCGGATTGGTCGTCGCGCAAAAACGCGAAGGACGCAGCTAGTGGGGAGTACCGAAACCCTGCTCCCCCTTAGAAACCGCTGCGACTCGGTAAGCCTACTGTTTGTAAATCTTCCCTTCTTTCATCACAAAGCTCACGTGCTCCAGTGCCCGGACGTCCGCGATCGGATCACCAGTGACCGCAATGATATCCGCATATTTCCCGGGCTGAATCGATCCCAGCAAATCCGATTTACCCAGTAGGTCGGCCGCATTGTGAGTAGCCGTCTGAATTGCTTGCATGGAAGTCATGCCGTATTTCACCATGAACGCAAACTGGCGCGCTGCCACGCCGTAGGGACAGACACCGGCGTCCGTCCCAAACGACATCTTAAGTCCTGCGCGCACCGCCTTCGCAAAACGCTGCCGCTGCGCTTCTCCCAGGTCACGATCGTGCTCCAGAAAATCCGCGGGCGTGTTGCCATTTCTGCCGTCTTCTTCGATACATTCTTCGTCATATATATCCATGTCGAGATATGTGCCGCGCTCTTTCGCGAGGGCCATGCCTTCGTCGTCAATCAATGTGGCATGCTCAACCGAAGCGACACCGGCGCGAATTGCATTCTTGATGCCGTCGGCAGCGTGGGCATGAGCCGCCACCCGTAAACCGAAGTGGTGAGCTTCGTCCACGGCAGCCTGTAGTTCCTCGGGAGTGAATTCGATGGAGCTAGGATTGCTCCCGTGCGTAAGCACCGCGCCGGTGGAGAGTACTTTGATGTGATCCGCGCCGTTTTGAACGAGCAGACGAACCTTCTGGCGCACCTCCCACGGGCTGTTGGCTTCGCCGAAATGCAAATCCCAGGGGAGCTGAATGTCGGGAGCAAATCCTGTCATCGCTCCGGCCCCGCCCGTAATGGTGATGTAGGCTCCGGCGACGAACATACGAGGCCCATCGATGTAGCCTCGGTTGATCGCATCTCGAAGCGCAACGTCGCCGAGTGCTCGATAAACTCCAACGTCGCGCACGGTTGTAAATCCCGACTCGAGAGTAAGTCGAGCGTTGGGCACGGATTCGAGGGCGACCTGAGCGGCGGTTTTTTTCAGTTGCGAAATCGGATCGCCATCCCGCGCGCCATCCGCCAAATGCGTGTGGCAATCGATAAGTCCGGGAAGCACAGTCATTTTAGAAAGGTCGATGACCTTTGCCCCCTGCGGAATGGCCAGGGCTTCGCCAATTGCTTCAATTTTGTCGCCGCGCACCACGATGATTTGGTTGCTGAGTACCCGCCCGGCATCTACATCAACAACTTTTCCTGCGCGAATTACGGTAACGGCTGCTTTCGAGGGGTTCTGTTGCGCCGCTAAGCGGAATGGGGAAAGGAAAAACGGACAGAAAGCGAACAGCACAAAACGAGCGAAGCGGCTCACGGTTGGAGAATGGAACGGAAACACGCAGCGATTCTACAGCATCTGCCGCAAAACGTACTGCAAGATCCCGCCATGGTGATAGTACGAGACTTCTTCCGGCGTATCGACGCGCGCAATCGCGGTAAATGTTTTCGACGAACCGTCGTCGGCCTCGGCGCGCACCGTGATGGCCTTCTTCGGTGAAAGCGAGGCAACGCCTTCCATCTCAAAAACTTCCTGCCCGGTCAACCCAAGACTCTCGCGATTTTCTCCGGGCTTATATTCCAGTGGCAGCACGCCCATGCCAACGAGATTGCTGCGATGGATGCGCTCGTAGCTCTCTGCAATTACGGCGCGGACACCGAGCAATCGTGTCCCTTTGGCTGCCCAGTCGCGCGAAGAGCCGGAGCCATATTCTTTTCCTGCCAGAACCACTAGCGGCACTCCGCCCTCACGATATTTCACCGCCGCATCATAAATCGTCATCTTCTCGTTGCCGGGTAGGAAGTGTGTCCAGCAACCTTCCGTGCCAGGCGCGAGTTGATTGCGCAACCGGATATTCGCAAACGTTCCGCGCATCATCACTTCGTGATTGCCGCGCCGTGCGCCGTAGGAATTGAATTCGTGCGGCTTAACGCCATTCGCGATCAGATATTTTCCTGCGGGCGAATCGACGGGAATCGATCCTGCCGGCGAAATATGGTCCGTTGTTACGCTGTCGCCCAAAATAGCCAGCACCCGCGCGCCATGAATATCCGCAAGAGCCGGAGGCGTCTTCGGCATGTTGTCGAAATACGGTGGCAGCTTGATGTACGTGGACTTCGGATCCCATCGATACAAGTCGCCTTCAGGAACGGGCATCGACTTCCAATGCGCGTCGCCCTCGAAAACGTTGGCGTACTCCTTGCGGTACATTTCGCTCGTCACGGAATCGCGCACCGTGGATTCGATCTCCTGCGGCGTAGGCCAGATCTCGCGCAAATAAACGGGGTTGCCGCTGGAATCCGTGCCCAGCGGCTCAGTCGTTAAATCCACATCCATGCGTCCAGCCAGCGCGTACGCGACGACGAGCGGCGGTGACGCCAGATAATTCGCCCGCACCAGCGGGTGGATGCGCCCTTCAAAATTTCGATTGCCGCTTAGCACTGCGACCGCTACGAGATTGTTTTCCTTGATGGCCGCGCCAATCGCTTCCGGCAAAGGACCGCTATTTCCGATGCACGTCGTGCAGCCATAACCCACAAGCTGAAAATTCAGCTGATCCAGATATTTCGTTAATCCGGAAGCATCGAGATAGTCGGTCACCACCTTTGAGCCGGGCGCTAGACTCGTTTTAACCCACGGTTTGACGTGCAAACCACGCTCGACCGCTTTCTTGGCCAGCAGGCCCGCTCCCAGCATCAGCGAAGGATTCGAAGTGTTTGTGCAACTCGTGATGGCTGCAATCACCACCGCGCCGCTGGAAAGATCAAAAGAGTCGCCGTTGTTTCGCACGGCAACATGTTTTTCCGGCGTTCCTTCCACAACCTTCGTGAACGAACTCTTCGCATTGCGCAGCAACACGCGGTCCTGCGGACGCTTCGGCCCCGCAACCGTTGGCTCGATAGTGCTCAGATCCAGCTCCAGTTTGTCGCTGAAGACCGGGTCCGCCGTCTCGTCCGTGCGGAAAAGCATCTGCTCTTTGCAATACGCCTCGACGAGCGCGATTTGCTCTTCGCCGCGCGCCGTGAAATGCAAATAGGCAAGCGTCTCTTCGTCCACAGGGAAAAAGCCCATGGTCGCGCCATATTCGGGCGCCATGTTGGCGATGGTCGCTCGGTCCGGCACGCTGAGGCTGGAAAGCCCCGTGCCGCAGAACTCCACAAATTTACCGACCACACCCTTTTTCCGCAGCATTTCCGTTACCGTCAGCACAAGGTCCGTCGCCGTCGCGCCTTCGCGCAACTTCCCATGCAGACGGAAACCGACCACATCCGGAATCAGCATCGAAGAAGGCTGGCCGAGCATGGCTGCTTCTGCTTCGATACCCCCGACGCCCCAGCCGAAAACGCCAAGCGCATTCACCATCGTCGTGTGCGAGTCTGTCCCCACGACCGAGTCGGGATACGCTTCCATTCTGTTGCCCGAAGGAACCGCGCAAACCACGCGCGCCAGATATTCGAGATTCACTTGATGGCAGATCCCGGTATCGGGCGGCACAACTTTGAAATTCTGAAACGCCGTCTGTCCCCAGCGCAGAAAAGCGTAACGCTCGACGTTGCGCTGAAACTCCAGCTCGGCGTTCAAACCGAACGCGTTCGCGCCGCCGAAATGATCCACTTGCACGGAATGATCAATGACCAGCTCAGCTGGAAAAAGTGGATTGATGAGCCGCGGGCTGCCTCCCATACGCTTGATGGCTTCGCGCATCGTCGCCAGATCGACCACCGCAGGCACGCCGGTAAAATCCTGCAGCAGCACGCGGGCGGGCATAAACGCAACTTCTTTATCCGCCGAGCCCGGAGTCCAATTCGACAGCGCGACAATATCTGCGGGATGCACAAACCGTCCGTCTTCGCAGCGCAAAAGATTTTCCAGCAGGATGCGCAGCGAAAAAGGCAGCTTCGCCAGATTCGATGGGTTCTTCTTCTCCAGCAGTTCCAGCCGGTGAATATCGAACGATTGCGCGCCAACATTCAGTTTGTCGCGCGTTCCGAAGGAGTTCCCTGCGGCCATTGCCATTCTCTCGGTCCTTTCCATCAACTTAGCGATTCCATGATAACCGAAAACGATTCACCGCGGCGGACAGCCAGCTATACTTGTACACGCGTGAACATCGTTCTGATTTCGACCTATGAGTTGGGCCGCCAGCCATTCGGTCTGGCGTCTCCTGCGGCGTGGCTCCGCAAGCGCGCTCACGAGGTAGTTTGCGTCGATCTTTCAAGGCAAGCGTTGGAGGAAGGCACCCTGCGCGGAGCCGGGTTGATCGGCATCTACCTGCCGATGCACACCGCCACGCGTCTCGCCGCCAAACTGATTCCGTCCTTGCGCGAACTGAATCCCTCAGCTCATTTGTGCTGTTATGGGCTCTACGCGCCGATGAACGCGGACTATCTTCGCACGCTCGGCGTCTCAACCATCCTCGGTGGAGAATTCGAGCGCGGACTCGTTCAACTGGCAGAGCGAATCGCAAGCGCTGAACTCGACGAAAGCAGTGAAAGCCCTGAAAGCGGTGAAAAAAGTGTTCAGCGCGAGCCTCTCATTTCGCTCGAACGCCTCTCCTTTGAAGTCCCAGACCGCGCCGGCATGCCTTCGATCGAAAAATACGCCCATCTCGTGTTGCCCGGCGGAGAATTCCGCATCGTTGGGTCAACCGAGGCCAGCCGCGGCTGCAAACACCTTTGCCGCCACTGCCCCATCGTTCCGGTCTACAAAGGTGTGTTTCGAATCGTCAACTGCTCCGTCGTGATGGAGGACATTCGCCAGCAAGTCGCTGCAGGCGCGCAGCACATTTCGTTTGGCGACCCGGACTTTTTCAACGGCATCAAACATGCCATGGAACTTGTCCAGGAGTTTCACCGGGAGTTTCCCCGAGTCACCTACGACGTCACCATAAAAATTGAGCACCTGAAAAAATACGAAACGCATTTGCTCACGCTCAAAGAAACCGGCTGCCTCTTTGTCATAAGCGCTGTCGAATATCTCGATAATGCCGTGCTGCAAGCCCTGGACAAGGGCCACACGCGCGAGGATTTTCTGCATGTGGTCCGAGCCTTCCGCGATCTCGGAATGATTCTTCATCCGACTTTCCTGCCGTTCACTCAGTGGACGACGCTCGAAAGTTATCTGGATCTGTTGCGCGTGCTGCAGGCCGAATCCCTGATTGAAAATGTCGCCCCCATCCAGCTTGGCATTCGCCTGCTCATTCCTGAAGGTTCCTTGCTTTTGGAGTTGGACGAAGTACGGCAAAACGTCGGGCCGTTTGACCCGCAGTCGTTTTTTTACCCTTGGAAACACGCCGATTCGCGTGTGGATGCGCTCAGCGAAACCGTTCAAGCGATTGCCGCAGAAGGCAATCGAAGAAAAGAATCCCGCTCGGTCGTTTTCGAACGCATCTGGAAAGCAGCCCATGCCGCCGCGGGGCTCGATGCACCTCGCATGCAACGCGCAGAGACGCCGGAAGTCACCGTGCCGTTTCTAAGCGAGCCATGGTATTGCTGCGCCGAGCCCACACGCGAGCAGTTCGTCTCCATCGGACCGCCCGCAAAAATAGAAGAACCCTTAGCCGCTACAGGGGATTACATTTAGAGGTCAGGCTGCCGCGCTTTTTACGGAATAAACAAATGCCCCGACTTCTTCTCTTCACCGCCAAACTCGGTTACCAAACGCGCAGCTTCGACGAAGCCGCACGCAAACTTGGCGTCGAACTTGTCTTCGTCACCGATCGCTGTCACCAACTCGACGATCCCTGGGGCGACCGCGCCATCCCCGTCCACTTCGAATCACCCGAGGCGGCAGCCGGCGCAGTTTTGGAAGCGGTCCGCGCGCAAAAGGCGGACGTGGACGGAATTCTCGCTCTCGGCGATCGCCCGGCAGTAGCCGCCGCCTACGCCGCTCGCGGTCTTGGCCTCTCCTACAACCATCCCGCATCCGTCGAAACCTGCCGCAGCAAACTTCGCATGCGCGAAGTCTTTCGCGAGGCAGGCATGCGCGTGCCATGGTTTCGCGCCCTTAACATCCATCCCGCTCCAGAGCCCGCCCTCCTCGGCATTTCCTACCCCTGCGTTCTAAAGCCGCTCTCACTCTCCGCAAGTCAGGGAGTAGTCCGCGCAAACACCCGCGAAGAATTTCAAACTGCTGCCGCGCGAATCCGCCGCTTGCTCGAATCCCCGGAAATTCAAGCCACACGCGAGCCGCATCTCGATCAAATCTTGGTGGAAGGTTATATCCCCGGAAAAGAAGTTGCCGTCGAAGGAGTCTTGACCGATGGCGCGCTCCGCATCCTGGCAATTTTTGACAAGCCAGATCCGCTCGAAGGCCCGTACTTCGAGGAAACAATTTACGTTACTCCCGCGCGCCTCACCGATTCGCTGCAGCGCGAAATCGAAAGCGCGGCCGCGGAAGCAACCCGCGCTCTCGGCCTCTTGCACGGCCCCGTCCATGCGGAATTTCGCATCAACGAAGAAGGCGTTTGGGCACTTGAGGTCGCCCCGCGCCCCATCGGCGGACTCTGCGCCCGCGCCCTGCGCTTTTCGACCAGCCTAAGCAAAGAACCAATCGGTCTCGAAGACCTGCTGCTCCGCCACGCGCTCGGCCTGTCCGGCGACGATTGGCCGCGCGAAGAATGCGCTTCCGGCGTCATGATGATTCCCGTACCCCGAAGCGGCATCCTCGAAAAAATCGAAGGCGAGGACGCCGCGCGCGATGTCCCCAACATCACCGCCCTCGAAATCACCGCCCGCTTGCACGATTACATCGCCGCCTGGCCCGAGGGCTCAAGCTACTTGGGTTTCTTATTTGCCAGAGGAAATTCTGCCGAAGAAGTAGAAGCCGCCATGCGAACAGCCCATGCAAAACTAAACTTCAAAATCACTCCCCGCCTCCCGGTCGAGCACCCCTCCACAGGTCGCATCCCCGCCGCAGGGAACCAGCTGAACTAGCCCTTCGCTTTGGGCGCCACGTACCCGTCAGGCAGCTTCGCTCCCGCGCCAAAGAAAAACTCTTCCATCTGCTCCCCCATAATCTTCTGCGAATTCGGGTCAATGGGATTCAGCCGGTATTCATTCATGATCATCTTGGAGTGTTCGATCCACAGCTTCCAAGCGTCCTTCGAAACGTTCTCATAAACTCGCTTCCCCAACTCGCCTGCCCACGGTACGCGGTCCAGTCCAGGCAATTCTTTACCAAATTTCACGCACATCACCATTCGCGTACCCGGCTTAACCGGTTCGCTCGGCGCCGCCGACGGGGCGGGATCGCAGGACTCATTCGTCATTCGCATCACCTCGTTAAGATTGCCAACTCTCAACATACTGCAACTCCGCCCAATTGCCTACTCTCAGTGGCAGTAAGGCGGCAGTCTCCACTCCGGCTCTTCCCTCATCACGCCCGCTTCGTAGCATTGAAACTGCTGATCGATCATTCGCTGGTTTTCTCTGTTTCGTTGCAGCAGCGCACGAAGCACCGCCGGATCGCTGCTCCCGCTTCCCGCAGGAGGCGGGGGTTGAGTGTAAGGCATAAGCATCTGCCTTAGCGCAGCGGGGTCCACTCGATAGCTAGCGAGCACGGCTTCTGCGGTCGCGCGCTCCTGCTTCGCCAGACTCGAGGGAACTTCCGCATCAATCAAAACCAGTTTAAAGATGCCTGCACTATCCACCGGCAACGTGCAAAACACCGTTTCGAATGTCACAGGGCCATTCAACCCATCCAGTGTCCCAATAAACCTGCCGCAATCAGCGATCGTTTTCGCGATCGGAACAGCCGTCGCTGAAAGAATCTGGACGTTCGGCGGATGAGGGCCTCCTGTGGTCAGCGCCTGCCACATCATCAGGAATTTCTGCTGCAGCGGGGCCGAGCTGGGCATCGCCATCGTGACTGGCGGATTGCCCTGCACCTTGGCTTGAAACGGACCGTCCTTTACGTAGGTTCCGATTCCCAGGTTAATGGCCTCGCCGTTCGGTCCCTTGATTTGAATCACGGTCTTCGCGCCTTGGATCACCTTCCAGCCGCCGGGCACTCCGGCCGATGCTGTTTTGTCTGGTGTCGAGTACGGAGTCAACGCGGCAGCGCCTCCGCTTGCCGGCCCGCCTCCCTGTGATGCGGCTTGCCCCAGAAACGCCGTCCCCGCCAATCCGAGCACAGCCGCGGCGGACCCAATCCGTGTCGCATTCCAGCAATGATCTTTGATCACAACCAATCTCCTGATGCGGATCTCTTAAGAGGAATCCGTTGGCAAATTAGAATACACATCGGAATGGATGGTGGGTACAGGAATTCCCGTCTTTGGCTTGTCCCCCGCGCACAGTTTCGATACCTGACCGAAGAAGTGCCGAGCCCGGGACATTGTTAGAAGCCAAAATCCCGCTATTTATTTATACTCAGAGACCAGCCTCACTTAACAGCCATTTGCCTGCCATTCATTTAGCATTCATTCATTTCAGGGATAAAGTAGGTTTGCGGAGACCAACCCAGAGTGTGACAATAGGACAATGCGAAAACTACCCACGATCACCGTGTCAGCAGTCGCAGTTGGAATGCTCGTTTTTGGCTATGCCCGCGCGCAACAATCTTCAACGCCAGCCCAAACCACTCCTCCGGCCAGCTCTTCCCAGGCTCCGGCCGCAAAGTCTCCCACGACCCCGGCAAAGACGGGCACGGCAACCACGGCCAAAAAGCCCGCTCCCGCCCCCTTGACACTCAAGACCAACAAAGACAAGGCCAGTTACGCCCTTGGGCTCAATTGGGGCAAAAGCATGCATCGCGACAATGTTGATCTCGACCCCAACATCATCCTTCGCGGCTTGAAGGACGGTTTAGCCGGAGGCAAAACGCTCCTGACCGATGAGGAAGCCAAAGCCGCCATGGACGCTTTCCAAGTCGAGATGCAGGCCAAAATACAACTATCCAACAAAAAAGAGGGCGAAACCTTCCTGGCAGCGAACAAGACCAGGGATGGCGTCGTTGCCCTGCCCAGCGGTTTGCAATATAAAATCCTCAAAGAGGGAACCGGACCGAAACCCACCGCAACCGACACGGTCGTTTGCGATTACAGAGGTACTCTGCTCAACAACACGGAATTCGACAGCTCCTACAAGCGCGGCCAGCACGCCACATTTCCCGTCACTGGCGTCATCAAAGGATGGACCGAAGCTCTTCAACTCATGCCCGTTGGTTCCAAGTGGCAGTTGTTTATCCCCTCTGATCTTGCTTATGGCGAACGCGGCGCGCCGCGCGTCGGTATCGGCCCCAACGCTACCTTGGTGTTTGAAGTGGAACTGATCACCATTCAGGCTAAGGCGGAAGCCCCGTCCGCCGCGCCAGCCGCGACCCCAAATCCCACGGCCGCTCCGACCCCGAATCCTTCCTCGGCATCTGCCCCGGCGGCTTCATCAAAGCCGGCTGACAGCCCTGCGCCGGCTCCGAAACCTAACCCCAACAACAACCTTTAATACTTCCGCACGAATTTTAGGTTTCTCCGGCCGCGCTTTCCCGTGCATCGAACGGCTTGGCTCGGGGCGCAATTTCTTGCGTCCCTGCTGCCTGTTTCGTCATTGAACCGTTTGAATTCAGCCGTTCGGGTGTTTTCTTTCGTCGAAACGTTTATGATGTATGCCCGTACGGCAAGGTCGGAGGGTGCCGCTTCCTTGGCTGAAATCACCACGCTTTTCTGGGACATCGGCGGAGTTGTCCTTACCAATGGCTGGGACCGCTATTCCCGCCGCGATGCCGCCGCGGTTTTTCATTTCGATTACGAAGAATTCCAGGATCGCCACGATCTTACTTTCCCCGCTTTTGATTCTGGCCACATCACGCTGAACGAATACCTCGACCGCACCCTTTTTTATCGCGCGCGTGCCTTCACTCGCCAGGAGTTCACCAATTTCATGTTCGCGCAGTCCAGGGAATATACCGAGACCCGGGCGGTCCTCTCCGCCGTCGCCCGCTCTGGCAAATATTTCGTCGGTGCCATCAACAACGAGCCTTTCGAGCTCAATGAGTACCGCATCCGCGCCTTCAACTTGCGCCGCGAATTCCTGGTTTTCTTCAGTTCCTGCTATGTCCATTCGCGCAAGCCCGAAGAGACCATTTTTCGCATCGCCTTGGAAGTTACGCAACGCCCCCCGGAGCAGTGCCTCTTCATTGATGATCGGCCGCTCAACTTGGAAAGTCCGCGCCGCCTCGGCATAAACGTGATTCACCATGAAAAACCCGAGCAATTGCGCGCTGAGCTGCGAAATCACGGTGTTGAGGTATAGTTTCCTGCGCCCGCATTTTGGCGTGAACCCGCATTTTGGAACGTGAAAGAGACCGAACCGAACGGAGAGGACCATGGCACAGGAAACCAATCGTTCCGGAAATCTTTATGGCGGCACGGCCGATCCTTGTGCCGTCGTATTGTTCGGCGCTTCGGGGGATTTGGCAAAGCGCAAAGTCATCCCCGCGATGTATGATCTCGCCACTCACAATTCTTTGGGCTCCCGCTACGTAATCGTAGGCTTTGCCCGGACTGCCATGAACGACGAGCAGTTTCGTGCCACCACTGGCGAAGCCGCAAAGACCATGTCCGAACTCGGCCCCGTGGATCCCAAACAATGGGGCGAATTCGCTTCCTGTCTTTACTACAGCTCCGGAGATTACGCCGACCCGCAGGCCTATGAGCATCTTGCCAGGCGTCTTGCCGAACTCGAAGCCGATAAAAAGCTCAGCGGCAATCGCCTCTTCTACCTTTCCACGCCGCCGGAAGTCTATCCGCACATCGTCGAGCAACTGGGCCGTGCTGGGTTGTCTCGCCCCTCCTCGCCCAATTCCTGGGTTCGCATCATTATTGAAAAGCCTTTTGGCCGCGACCTCGCTACCGCCAAAGAATTAAACAAGACCGTTCTGAATGTATTCGAAGAACAGCAGGTCTACCGAATCGATCACTATCTTGGTAAAGACACGGTTCAGAACTTGCTCGTACTGCGTTTTGGAAATGGCATTTTCGAGCCTCTCTGGAACCGCAACTATGTGGACAATGTTCAAATCACTGCCGCGGAAACACTCGGCGTCGAACGCCGCGGCGGCTTTTACGAAACAGCGGGCGCTCTCCGGGACATGATCCAGAGCCACGTTCTTCAGCTGACTTCCCTCGTCGCCGTCGAGCCGCCTGCTTCCTTTGACGCCAACTCCGTCCGCAATGAAAAGTTGAAAGTCTTACAATCCATCCGCCCTTTCGATCTCGAAGCCGTCGCTCAATCCGTTGTTCGCGGGCAATACGCTCCCGGCGTGCTGGATGGCAAGGCGCTCCCAGGATATCGCGAGGAGCAAAACGTCAGCCCGACTTCCCGGACCGAAACCTTCGTCGCCGCGCGTCTTTTGATTGACAACTGGCGCTGGGCCGGCGTTCCCTTTTACCTCCGTACTGGCAAGCGCCTCGCCAAGCGCAGCACCGAAATCATGATTCAATTTCGCTGCGCGCCTCACATTGTATTTCGTGACCGGGAAGTCGAACCCAACCGCCTGGTCCTCAACATCCAGCCGGAAGAAGGCATCTCTGTCTCTTTCGGCGCCAAGCGCCCCGGAACCGAAATGCGCATCGGAAATGTCACCATGAACTTCAGCTACAAGGAAGGCTTCGGTGAGGCTTCGCGCAGCGCATACGCCACGCTCGTCAACGATTGCCTGCGTGGCGACGCCACGCTGTTTGACCGTGGCGACAACGTAGAGGCAGCCTGGGCTCTTGTGGATCCTATTCTCGATGTTTGGAGCGCTGCGAGAACCGGCAAGGTTCCGGAATATCAGGCCGGAAGCTGGGGCCCACGCGAATCCGATCACTTGCTCGAGCGCGATGGCAAGCAGTGGTTCAATCCATAAGGTTTTCTTGTAATTTTTCTCGTAGATTCTTTGGCCCGGAAAACAGCAGGAAACGGAAGCTTAACAGGGGGAATAGGTGATTCTTGCGGGCGACGTCGGCGGTACAAAGTGCAACCTCGCGCTTTTTTCGGAAAAAAATGGGAAGCTGACTCCCGTTTTCAAGCAAAGATTTCTCAGCAAGGATTTCGCGCAGTTTGATCTCATCGTTCGTGAGTTCTCGCGCCAGGCTGTGCCGCATCTCGGAGCCGAACGCGTGCGCGCCGCTGGCTTTGGCGTCGCTGGCCCTGTCATCAACAATAAAGTGCGGGCCACGAACCTTCCGTGGACCGTCGAAGCCTCCGTACTGGCGAGCGAGTTGAAACTCCACGAGGTTGTCTTGATGAACGATCTCGGCGCCACCGGCCACAGCATTGAGCACCTCGCACCCGAAGAATATTGCGTGCTGAATCCCGGGAAGCCCGAGCATGGCGGAACGCGAGCTTTGCTCGCCGCGGGTACCGGCCTCGGGCAATCCATTCTTGTTTGGGATGGACACCGCTACCGCGTTGTGCCCTCCGAAGGCGGCCACTCTGATTTCGCTCCGCACTCCGAGCAGCAGATCGAACTTCTCCGCTTCATGCGTCGCCGCTACCCGCAAGTCAGCTGGGAACTCATACTCTCCGGCCGCGGATTCCGTACCATTCACGAATTCCTCGCGCCTGATCTGAAGCACCATTCCTTCGAAGATCCCGGCACGGACCCTGCTCCGGAAATCACCAAGCTCGGCCTCTCGAAGGAGTGCCCAGTCTGCGCGGAAGTGTTGGATTTGTGGGTCGCCATCTACGGTTCTGAAGCCGGCAACCTCGCGCTCAAAGTTCTCGCGCTCGGCGGCGTCTATGTCGCGGGCGGTATCGCAGTAAAAATCATAGAAAAAATCAAAGACGGCACCTTCTTCGCCGCCTTCCGCGACAAATGGAAATTTGAAAGCATGCTAAGCAACATCCCCGTTTCGGTTGTGTTGAACGAATCCGCGCCACTAATGGGCGCCGCCTACGAAGCCTTGGCCTCCCTGCCGCGCTAAGACAACGAAAAACCTCAATTCGCTTACGACTCCCTCAACGCTGCGTTTCATGCTGTCTTTCTTGCTAAACTAGTCTCCGCCAAATCCGCCGCAAGGAGCTCGTCATGAGCAGTGCCGTAACCACTCCAGTCACTGAAGTGCAAAACTACATCAATGGCGCGTGGCGTCGATCCACCTCCCGCGACTTCTACGACGTCACAAATCCGGCCACCGCCGAAATTCTCGGCCGCACTCCAATGTCTTCTCCCGCCGACGTTGACGCCGCCGTCCAGGCCGCCTCCGCGGCCTTCCCCGCATGGCGCCGCACTCCTCCCGGCGAACGCGTCCAATATCTCTTCAAACTAAAAAATATCCTCGAAGAACATCTCGACGAGCTCTCTCGCCTCATCACTCTCGAAAACGGCAAAACCTTCGCCGAAGCCAAAGCCGAACTTCGCCGTGGCATTGAAAACGTGGAAGTTGCCTGCGGCATCCCCATGATGATGCAGGGCTACAACCTCGAAGACGTCACGCCCGGCGTCGACGAAATGCAAATTCGTCAGCCACTCGGGGTAGTCGCCGCGATCGTTCCCTTCAATTTCCCCGCGATGATTGTTTACTGGTTTCTCCCGTACGCGATAGCTTGTGGCAATACCTTCATCTTAAAACCCTCCGAACGCGTCCCCCTGAGCATGATGCGCGCCTTCGAGCTTCTGGAAAAAACCGGGCTCCCCAAAGGAGTCGTCAATCTCGTCAACGGCGGCAAAGACGTCGTGAACGCACTCTGCGATCACCCGCAAGTTCGCGCCATCAGCTTCGTCGGGTCCACTCCCGTTGCTAAGCACGTCTACACGCGCTCAGCCGCCGCAGGCAAACGCGCCCAGTGCCAGGGCGGAGCAAAAAATCACGTCATCGTTCTTCCCGACGCGGACATGGAACTTGCCACGCAAATTATCAGTGACAGCGCCTTCGGCTGCGCCGGCCAGCGATGCCTCGCGGTCAGCGTCGCTGTCACGATCGGTGAAGCGCAAAAAACTTTTCGCGATTCCATCGCCCATGCGGCCGCCCAAATCAAAGTCGGCAATGGCCTGGACCCCGGGGTCCAGATGGGCCCGGTCATTTCCGGGGACAGCAAGCGACGCATTGAATCTCTCATCTCTGCGGGCGAAGCCGAAGGCGCGCAAGCCATCCTTGACGGCCGCAACACCAAGATCCAGAATTACGAGTCGGGTAGCTTCCTCACTCCCACCCTTCTCGACGGCCTGCCCACTACCAGCCAGCTCGCCAACACGGAAATCTTTGGCCCCGTCCTCAGCCTCATCCATGCCAACTCCATGGACGAAGCCCTGGACTTCCTCCGGCGCAGCCCTTACGGCAACCAAGCCTCTCTCTTCACCACCAACGGCGCAGCCGCACGACGCTTCCGCTACGAAGCTCCCGCCGGCAACGTCGGCATCAACATTGGCGTCGCCGCTCCCATGGCCTATTTCCCGTTTAGCGGCTGGAAAGAAAGTTTCTTCGGCATCCTTCACGGCCAGGGTCGCGACGCGGTCGAGTTCTTTACCGAATCCAAAATCGTCGTGGAACGGTGGTCTCGGCAGGAAACGCGGAAGTTCTGACCCGCTGTAGGGCCTGCTGCGCGCCGGCCTCCTGGCATCTCTTGCAGGAGGTGAGAAGAAAAGCAGATCCCTAGCTTCGCTCGGGGTGACACCCTGGCTGTAACCTTACGAGCGGAGATTATTTGAAGACGGATTCGGAAGTGCTACCGACGCAGGGTTGCGGGAATTTGTGGGCAATGTGGTTTGCCGATGGGTGGTTGACTTTGGAGGGACGGCCTTCGATTTCGAGGCGGGCACGGGCTTCGGGCCAGGATGGCAGAGCATGAGATTCCTGCGTCCAATGCACCAGCGCCGCCTCATCGCACCAGTGCAGCAGTCTCCGCATGGCCCGCCCATGCACCCCGCCGATCATGAATCGCTTCATCGCCGCCTCGGAATCCCAAAGGGTAGCGGTCCAAAAGGTGTTCCGCCGATCGCGCAGCAATTTAATACTCAGATTCCCTTCAGCCCGCGCAGCCTGCCGTACTGAACGAACCGCGTAGACGGAAAACCCAAGCATGAACCTCCAGGAGCGCACGCGGAGCCGAGTAATGGAAACGAAGGGCATGGCTTAGCTTAGCAGGTGGAGAAACAGTGGGCATTGAATAGCGAGAAGTGCCATCGGCTTTGGTCGCACACATTGAGTACCGCAAAAACCTGAGTGGTGGATTAAGCACAAGCAAACTGCAGTCCTATTCCGCGGCCCACAGGCGCTTCCGCATACTGAGAGGGATATTGATACGACAGATTTTGCAGGTGTACGGCTCAGCCCTCTTTCGCTCGCCTAACCCTATGAGTGTTTTACAAACCTTCGTGCCGCGTATTCTAATTGCTGAAGACTCGCCCGTGTCTCGAAAGCTGCTGGAGACGATCCTGGCCGAGAAGCCGTACGACCTGTGCTTTGCCAAGAACGGGCGAGAAGCGCTGGACGTCTTCGCACAGTTTCGGCCTGACATTATCGTTACGGACTGGGTGATGCCGGACGTTTCGGGTGTGGAGCTATGCCGTCAAGTCCGTAAATCGCAGGGCCCGGGCACGTACATCATCCTGGTCACGCAGAAGTCGGAGAAGGAAGACCTTATCGAAGGCTTGGACGCCGGAGCCGATGACTATCTAACGAAGCCGTTTGATGCGGGCGAGCTGTTGGCGCGGATACGCGTAGGTTGCAGAACCGTGCAAATGAGCCGGGAAATTGAGGCCAAGAACGTGCTGCTTGAGAAAGCAGCCAGGACGGACCACCTGACTGGTTTGCCAAACCGGCTGGCGGTGGAAGAATTCGCGGCGAAGCAGTTGAGCGCGGCGATGCGGCACAGGTTCAGCCTGTGGGTCATCGTCGCGGACCTGGACAAGTTCAAGCTGGTGAACGATAGCTACGGCCACTTTGGCGGTGATGAAACCATTAAGCGGTTTGCAACGATCCTGACGGCCAACACGCGTGCCGCGGACATGTGTGGCCGACTAGGCGGGGATGAGTTCCTCATCGTGATGTCGCACGGGAACAAGAAGTCCATCGTTCAAACGATTGAGCGGCTGAGAGCGGACTTCGCCATAGATAGCTGCACGGTGAATGGCCAGGCGATTTCGGCTACGGCAAGTTTCGGGATCGCCGGGTTTGATGGAACTGAGGCAACGACGCTGCGCGAACTGATCACCAACGCGGACCACGCTTTGTACGACGCGAAAGCTTCCGGGCGAAACCTGGTCAGAGCGCATGTCCGAATACCGGCTTTAAGCGAGTTGGTTCCCACAGCCAAACGATAATGAGTGAGGAGTGCCGGACCCGGCGATCACGAGCCTCGGTTGGGCGCTACCTCGAAGAACTGAAGGCTTTTGCCAAGGCGACGGGTGCCGTGGATTCGCGAACGACGAGTTCCGGCTCAATCGCAATCTCCGGAACATAGCCGCTACGCTCTTCCAGCAGGCTGACGAGAGTTTGCGCCGCTATTTCGCCCATGCGCACAAGCGGCTGGCGGACGGTGGTGAGGCCTGGCTCCGCAAAAGCGGCACCGGGAATATCGTCGAACCCCACGACCGAAACATCGTTCGGTACGCGCAACCCCGCTTCGCGCAGAGCCCACATCGCACCAATCGCGGAAATGTCGTTGTACGCAAAAATCGCCGTGAACGGTTCATTCCGGGCCAGCAGTTCCTGTGTGACGGGGAAGCCGACCTCGGGAGTCGAAATTCTGTCTACGATCTGCACGGTCAGCTCGGGGCGAATGCGAATATTCAGCTCCTGGGAGAGCTCGACGATGCAATTCCAGCGCTCTTCTGAGTCAGAGCTGAAGGGCTGGCCGCGGAGGAAAGCAATCCGCTCATGCCCTTGGCTTTTCAGGTGCTCCAGTGCGAGGCGGACGGCGCGTTTGTGGTCCAGCACAATGTTGGTCACGCCCTTGACCTTGTGGTGCCCGGCGACGGCAACCGTTGGCAGAGATGGCTCGTCGAGGATCGAGGTGTCAACGGTGATAAAACCCTCGACGCCGCGCTCGGCGAGAATCTGCGAGTACGTTTGCAGGAGTTTCGGGTCGTGATGATGAACAACGGTGAGGAAGAAATAGTTTTGGCGCGTGAGGTAATTTTCGATGCCGCTGATGACCTGGGATCCGTAGGCATCACCAATTTCTTCCGCGATAACACCAACGGTGAAGGTGCGGCGCACGCGTAACGTGCGCGCGAAAAAATTGGGACGGTATTTCAACTCCCTCGCAGTCTCAAAAATTCGCGCTTTGGTGTGCGCGGGAATCGATCGCGCCGCGGGAGAATTGTTCAAGGTCGCGGAAACTGTTCCCGGCGTCAGGCCAAGGCGGTCCGCCACGGATTTGAGTGTGACCCTTTTTTGTTCGTTGGCAGGACTGGGTTTCTTCTTCAGTGGCGGTGTCATTCGGACGGCCTCGACGATTCGGTGAACAAAAGGATGAAATTCTGGACCATTGGACGAAAAGATGGCGCCGCGGTAAGCGGCCAATTTTCGAGCACCTCAATTGGTCCATCTGAGGCGGGTCGGGACGCCCTGCCTCTTTGCACCTTGCCAACATCATAGCGCGAATCGGCAGGTTGCAAGCATCAGGTTCGCCATTTCCCGCGCCCGCCGGAACCGGGGGCCCTTGCGGCTGGAACGGGCCCAAAACCGCTCGGAGCACGCGTTTGGGCTAGAATAGATTGAATGCACGTCCGACTCCTTCGGTTTTGGTCACTGCTTTTTCTTCCCGTTCTAGCGGTTTTGAGTTCCACTGTCCCGCGTGCCGCGCGGGCGCAGAGCGTCCCCGTGCCCCTTCCTCCAGCCGCGAAGACGCCCGCGCAAAAAGCTAACCGCGCGGGATTTCCGCCGATCCCAAAATTCAAAGATGTCGCGAAGGAGCTGGGGCTGACGGTCCCGCATATTTCGAGTGGGGATAAACAGTACATCGTCGAATCCATCAGCGGTGGCGTGGGTCTGTTTGATTGCGATGACGATGGCCGGCTCGACATCGTTACGGTGAGCGGCTCAACCGTGGAGCGCTACAAAACCGGCGGAGACTTGATGGTCACGCTTTATCAGCAGCAGGCTGACGGAACGTTTAGGGACATTACCAAAGAGGCCGGGCTCACACGGCTTGGCTGGGGGATGGGTGTGGCTGTCGCGGACTATGACAACGACGGGAAACTCGATTTGTTTGTCACCGGTTACGGCGGGAATGTCTTGTACCGCAATTTGGGCGGATGCAAATTTGAAGATGTAACGGAGAAGGCTGGATTGCGCGGGGGCGGCTTCAGTACGGGCGCGGCGTGGGGCGATTACGATCGCGATGGAAATGTGGACTTATTTGTTTCGCGGTATGTGCACGTGGACCTTGATCACTTGCCGGAGATTGGGAGCAACAAATTTTGCAAGTACAAAGGGTTGCTGGTGCAGTGCGGGCCGTGGGGCTTGCAGGGCGAGAGTGATTTGCTTTACCACAATCGGGGCGACGGAACGTTTGAAGAAGTTTCCGCGAAGGCAGGCGTGCACAACGACATTGGCTACTACGGTCTTGGGGTGATGTGGTCGGATTACGATGGGGACGGTTGGCCGGATTTGGTGGTCGCGAACGATTCCGTGCCGAACTATCTTTATCATAACAATCGGAATGGGACTTTTTCCGAGGTAGGGATGCTTTCTGGGGTTTCGCTGAGCGGCGAGGGTATGCAGCTTGGAAATATGGGCGTTGATTTTGGCGACTACGACCACTCGGGGCGATTCAGTTTGTTTACGACGACCTTTCAGGAGCAGCCCAAGGCGCTTTGGCGAAACATGGGGACGAATGGATTCGAGGATGTGAGTTGGGTTTCAGGAGTTGGGCGGCCGAGTTATCCGGATGTTTGCTGGGGGACAAGTTTTTTTGACATGGACAATGACGGCTGGCTCGATTTGCTGATTGCTTGCGGGCACGTTTATCCGCAGATGGACAGTTTGGAAACGGGGCCGCGTTACCGACAGCCGGTTTTTTTGGAGCGCAACAATCGCGATAGAACGTTTGACGAGGTTTCCAAAGAAGCCGGGTTGGCGGATTTGCCGCTGCAATGCAGGCGCGGGGCGGCGTTTGGCGATATCTTTAGTACGGGGAACATGGACGTGGTGCTGTTGAATGTTGGAGAGCCGCCGTCTCTTCTGCGGAACATGAATAACGATGGGAATCATCGCGTTTTGTTCAAGCTGATCGGAACGAAAAGCAATCGCGCGGCGATTGGAGCACGCGTGACGATTCGGGGTGGGGGCGTGCGGCAGGTGGGGGAAGTGCGGGGAGGCGGGAGTTATCTTTCGCAGAACGATTTGCGGCTGCATTTCGGTCTCGGTAAAGCTGCGAAGATCGAATCGGTCGAGATTCATTGGCCGAGCGGGAAGGTCGAAACGCTAGAGAATGTTGCGGGTGATTCTATCTACACCATTGTGGAAGGCGCTGGGATTCGCGACACACAACCTCTTGCGCCGCTCAAAGTCCTAAATAAATAAGTCAAAACCTACATGCGGGAACCACAGCATCTCGCACTTCCTTGAGTCTTTTCCGTAGGCTCGAAGCCCCTGCCCACACGAAATACGTGGCTGTCCGGATGCCGCACATGCATCTCGCGAACACTCCAGTGCATATTCGCCGGAGCAAAAGTAACGTACAAAAGTTGCGCGGATGGGGGTACTTCACGGGGGAAACCTTGGGCGGGAACTGACCGACAGTCCATGCTGAAGAGACGGCTGGAGAACTATTGCGTCAAAAAGGTTAGTGGTGCGCTCGTTGGCAAGATACGGAACATTTCCGAGGGATTGGGAGTATTTATACGGGTAGGGGGTGATGGCATGGGCGAGCTTTGGCGGGATGTGCGGTATGGGCTGAGGTTGCTGTGGAAGAGTGCGGGATTTACCTCGGTGTCGTTGCTGGCCCTGGCTTTGGGGATTGGGGCTACTACTGCCATTTTTAGCCTGTTGTACTCCGTGCTCCTGGCGCCCCTGCCTTATGCGGATGGCGACCGGATTGTCATGGTGTGGACGCACCTTAAGGGCGAGCGGAATGCGACTTCGCCGAGCGACCTGCAGGATTGGCAGAAGCAGGCGAAGTCGTTTGAGTCGGTGGACGGGTGGTCGGGTGCGGGCTTCACGATTTCGACGCCGGATTGGACGGAACAGGTCCAGGCTACGCGGGTGTCACCGACCTTCTTCGACCTGTTGATGGGCGAAAAAGTGGCTTACGGACGGCATTTTATTGCGGAAGACATGGTGCCCGGAAACGACCATGTGGTGATCCTGAATAACCAATACTGGAAGGACAGATTTGGGAGTGATCCCGGGATTGTCGGGAAAAAGCTGCGGATGAGCGGGGAGTTGTATACGGTGCTGGGAGTGGCGGCGCCGAGTCCCTCTGACCGGGGCGATTCGCAAATCAATGTGCCGTTGGCGTACAAGCCGGATGAACTCAAGCGGGAGAACCACTATTTGCTGGTGTTGGGGCGGCTGAAGCGCGGGGTAACGCTGGAAGCGGCCAACGCCGAGATGGGGGTCATTGCGAAGCAGCTTGCACAGACCTATCCGAAGACGAATGCCGATCTGACGGTGACAGTGGAGCCCCTGAAGAATGATTTTCTGCCACCAAGTACGCGGACTGGGCTGTGGCTAATGATGGGGGCGGTGGGGTTTGTGCTGCTGATTGCGTGCGTGAATATTGCGAATTTGCTGTTGGCGTGGGGTACCGCGCGGCAGAAGGAGATAGCCGTGCGGGCTTCGCAGGGGGCCACACGCGCGCGGATTTTCAGGCAATTTCTGATTGAGAGCCTGGCGTTGGCCATGATTGGGGGAGCGCTGGGCGTGCTGCTATCGGTGGGCGTATTGCGGGGAGTGATGGCCTTAATGCCGCGGAATCAGCTGGGGATTCCGTATGAGGCGGACCCGCATTTGAATATTCCGGTGCTGCTGTTCACATTGGCGGCGACCGTGGTTTGCGGAGTGTTGTTTGGGAGCGTGCCGGCGTGGCATGCGGCGCGGCAGAATATCAGCGATTTGTTGAAGGAAGGGGGAAGGTCTTCGGCGGGGGCGGGACACAATCGTTTGCGGCGCGTGCTGGTTGTGGCGGAGTTTGCGCTGGCGCTGATTCTGGTGGGCGGAGCGGGGTTGATTCTGCGGAGTTTCTGGAATGTGACGCAGGTGGATTTGGGGATTCGGCGGGAACATGTGCTGACGTTTACCGTGCCGATGGGGGGCGAACGGATGCGCATACGGGAACAAATTCGTGCGGTGTACAAGGAGTTGGCGGAGCGGATTGCCGCAGTGCCGGGAGTGTTGAGTGTGAGTGTGTCGCCCGGCTTGCCGATGGCAGGTGCAGGGCACTTGCCGTTCAGCATCGTCGGACAGCCGGCCGAGGAAGATACAACGAAACTGCCGCAGGCGGAAGCCAACACCGTGACGCCGGGGTACTTTGCGACGTATGGCATACGGCTAATGAAGGGACGGTTCCTGGATGGACGGGACATCGCAGGCGCGCCCCGGGTGGTGGTGGTGAGTGAGAGCTTTGTGCGGCGGTATCTGCCGGGAGTGGATCCCCTAACGCAACGCGTGAGGGCTATGGAACTCGATCCGAGCAAGACGCCCCCGTTTGGAGCGCAGCAAGAATGGCAGATCGTGGGCGTGTTTCACGACGTGCAGTATGACAGCCATCCGACGGTGAACTCGGAGGAGATGGATTTTCCGTTTGACCAGCTACCTTGGCCGCAGACCACGATGGGAGTACGGACGAGCGGTGATCCAGAAGCGGAGACGAAGAGTATTGCGGCGGCGGTGCGATCGGTGAATGCGGATTATCCGATGACTCGAGTGAGGACGATGGACCAAGTGGTGAGCGAATCGCTGGTGAACGACCGGTTTATCGTGATTGTGTTTGGAAGTTTTGCCGGCTTGGCGCTGCTGTTGGCGGCTATTGGGATTTATGGCGTGATGACGTTTTCTGTGGCCCAGCGGAATCATGAGATGGGGATTCGCATGGCGCTGGGGGCCGGGAGTAGGCAGGTCGTCAAGCTGGTGGTCAGCGAAGGGATGAAAGCGGCGCTGATTGGGATGGCGGTGGGGCTGCCGGGAGTTTATTTCGTTGGAAAAGCGCTTAAGAGCCTTCTGTATAACGTGGGGGCGACGGATGCGTGGGCGTTGACTGGAGTGACGATTGTGCTGCTGGCGGCAGCGTTGGTTGCGTGCTATGTGCCGGCGCGGCGAGCAACGAAGATTGATCCGATGAAGGCGTTGCGGCAGGAGTAGCGGGAAGAGCAGCGGCGATTACCCGTCGCTTGAGGATCGCGGCGCAGAAGCGGGCGGGATCAATCTCGCGGATCTAATTCCCACATTTCCGGATCAATTTCTTCGAAGGCTTCTTCAATGAAACGGTCGATTTCTATACTCCCTTTATGGAGGTGCGTGAGTTTGCCTAGGTGTTTCATCCAAGGTTTCTCTTCGACCGCTGAAGAATTCTTTAGTTTTTCCTCAACCGCCTCGATGATGAATTGACGCAAAGAAATCCCTTGCTGCGCGGCTTTGATTTTCGCGCGGCGATAGCGTCAGGAAGATCGAACGTCGTCTTCATTAATTCCACGTTCGCATAAAACGGTCATCTTCAGGAGGACAATCCCGCTGATTCAGGGCATGATCACGATCTTCTTGCCGGAATATTGGACGGTTTTATCCCCCTTCAGTCTCAGACCGCCTACGCCGTGATTTTCCTTCACGAAAACGACGTGGAATGTGCGCTTATCCAACATGCCTGGGAAAGAGCCGGCGCGATCGCCGATCGTGAGAGTTTGCGCGGCGTCGTCCCAAGAAAAGGGAATTGTGGAGTAGGCGCCTTTTTCGTAATTGTAGGTGTCGTTTTCGTCTTCGTAGAGGGTGAAGGAGCCGTCGGCGCCGCGGTAGATACGGAGCTCGATAGGGTCCTCGGATTTTTGGGCCGCGTATTCAACGTTGGGGCCGAGAGGAACGATGGAGCCCGCGCGGACGTAGAGAGGCAAACGACCGATGGGCGATGGAGAGTCGATCTCGCGGCCGCCTTGCGTTGCTGCGCCGGTCCAGAAGTCATACCACTTGGCGCTGGGCAGATAGAGCCGGCGAGTGGTGGCGCCGGGTTGGGTGACGGGATTTACGAGAATGGCGGGGCCGAAAAGGAATTGGTCGCCAATATTTTGGGCGCGAACGTCTTCACGGAAGTCCATGACGAGGGGGCGCATGATGGTGTAGCCCTCGCTGGTGGTTTTCCAGGCTAACGAATAGATGTAGGGCATGAGGCGATAGCGGAGCTTGTCGTAGGCGGTGAGAATTTTCTGCGCCTCGGGTCCGTACGACCAGATTTCGTTTTGGTTTGTCGTGCGCGTCCCGTGAGCACGGAAAATAGGGCAGAACGCGCCAAACTGAAACCAGCGAATGTAAAGTTCGCGATAGGCGGGATCGTCGGGATTGGCGCCAACGAAGCCGCCGATATCGGTGGTCCAGTAGGGAAGACCGGAGACGGAATAGTTAAGGCCAGCGGGAATCTGCCGGCGAAAGGTTTCCCAGTTGGGATCAACGTCGCCTGACCAGGTGGCGGCGGCGTTGCGCTGCGTGCCTGCGTAAGCCGAGCGCGAAAGAATGAAGACGCGTTTTTGATCGGAGGCTTCGCGCTGGCCTTGATAGACCGCGGTTGTGGTCATCAGCGGAAATTCGTTGGCATAACGCGCGCCATTTTTGCCGCCATCCACTTTGTTGGTGACCAGGATATTGGTTTCGCGGCCCTCCGTTTCAGGCTCGGTGGTGTCCAGCCACCAGGCGTCAGCGCCAATTTTGAAGAGGGCTTGATTCATGAGGTTCCAATAGTATTTGCGGGCTTCGGGATTGAAGGCGTCGTAGAGTGCCATGCCCGTTGGATGAAAACCTGGAACTCTGGTGCGATCAATAAAGAAGCCGCTCTTGTCCATATCATCGTAAACGGGTGAGCCGGGGCGAAAATACGGCCAGACGGAAATCATCAGGTGCACATTGTTTTTGTGCAGCCCGTCGATCATGCCTCTAGGATCAGGATAATTTTTGTTGAAGACCGGCTCGCCCATGGTGTTCCACCAGAACCAGTCCTGCACGATATTATCGAGCGGAATATGCAGGTCTCGATATTTCTGCGCGATGGCCAGCAACTCCTGCTGCGAATCGTAGCGATTCCTGCATTGCCAGTAACCATAAGCCCATTTGCCGAAGAGGGGCGCGGCGCCTGTCAGTTCGCGATAGTTGGCGATCAGGCGGTCGAACTCGGGTCCATAGAAAAAGTAGTAGTCTATTGAATCGGAAACTTCCGAGCTCAAATAGAATGCGTGCACAAAACGGTTGTCGAATTTGCTCCGCGAACCGTTGTTCCAGAAAATGGCGTAACCGCGGCTGGAAAGTAGAAAAGGGATGGAAATATTTGTATTGTCTTGCGAGATGTCCACCGACTCGCCGCGATAGTTCCAGACGCCAGCCTGATGTTGGCCCAGGCCGTAAAAAGACTCCTGCGTGTCCCACATGTTGACGAAGCGCTCGGAGTGGTAAGTCTTCTCGCCGTTGACTTCGGTCGGCGTGAGGGTGCGAGTGTTTTCCTGCGCGAGCTTTTTACCGGATACATCGTAGAAGATGACGGAGCTGTCCGCCCTCATGACTTCGATTTTCAGTCGCGCGGTGGTCAAGGTGATGACTTTAGGGTTGTCTGTGTGAATCGTGAAGTCCGCCTTCGGCCAGGAGGTCCTAGTAACGAGGAAATCTGTGCGAGCCGGGACTTCGCGCTCGATGGAATAGACAACGTGGACGATGGAGTCCGAGCAGACCTGGAATCGCAGGAAACCTGTCTTGAGAACCAACTCGATTCCATCAGGCAACTCGCCGACCGACTCCACTGGATTGAGAGGAAGCCACTGTGCCAGCACCGATGGCGACGCAGTGAATAGGCTTAGCAGGAGAAGCGGCGCAACGAACCTTGCAGAAAAAAATCTCATAGATAGTATTGAACTCCATGTACGATAACGCTACTCAGGGATTAGGATTCGAGGGCACATTGGCATCAGGGGCGTGTGCTTGTCAACGAGCATTCTCCAGGTGGCTTGCCGCACTGAGCAAAGCAAATGCGCCGCAAGTGTAAGAAAACTAAGGGGAAGATTCGCTCTTGCGTCGCTTTTGTGATACAAGGCGGGGGACGGGGCAGGGGATTCCCGGAGATCTTTGACGCGGTGGAGGATCAAGATGGTGCTCGGGGGCAGAATCAGCGTTCTAGCGTTCTTGATCGCATTGAGCCCAAACCTGGTGTCCCCGCTGCCGGCTAAGGAAGCCCAAGCCAGCACTAAGTCGAGCGCTCACGTAGATAAGGCGGTGTTTGGGACTATGCCAGACGGAACGAAAATCGAGTCTTTTACCATCACCAACACGCTAGGCAGCTCTGCCAAAGTCATTACTTACGGAGCGTCCCTCGCGGAACTTCACGTTCCGGACCGAAACGGAAAGATTGGTGACGTAGTCTTAGGATTCGATACTCTGGATGGGTACTTGGGGAAACATCCGCATTTTGGCGGGACGATTGGGCGCTACGGAAACCGCATCGCCAAGGGCAAATTCACGCTGGATGGAAAAGAGTATCAACTGGCGCTCAACAACGGTCCGAATAGCCTGCACGGTGGACCCACTGGTTTTGACAAGCGCGTTTGGAAAGGCGAGGCGCTGGAAAAGAAGGACGGCGCGGCGGTTCGGTTTACGTACTTAAGTAAGGATGGCGAGGAAAACTTCCCCGGTAATCTTACCGTCAGCGTGACATACACCCTAACGAACACGAACGAACTGAAACTCGACTATTCGGCTGAGACGGACAAAGATACCGTCGTCAACCTAACGAACCACAGCTACTTCAACCTGGCTGGTTCAGACGACATTCTGAAGTACGTCCTTTATTTGAACGCGGACAAGTACACCCCGGTGGACGCAACGCTGATTCCTACCGGTGAAATTGCGAGCGTTGCGGGCACGCCCCTGGATTTCCGGAAGCCGATCGAAATCGGCGCGCACATCGGGGAGATTAAAGATATCGGCGGTTACGACCACAATTTTGTTGTGAACGGGCAAGCGGGAACGCTGCGCCTCGCGGCGCGGGTGAGCGATCCCTCCTCGGGAAGAGAGATGGAAGTCTGGACGACGGAGCCGGCGGTGCAGTTGTATTCATCGATCGGGCTGAATGGCAGCATCGTCGGAAAGGGAGGAGCGGCTTACCCGAAATATGGCGCCATTTGTCTTGAGACGCAGCACTTTCCGGACTCGCCGAATCGCCCCAACTTTCCGTCCACGGTGCTGAAACCGGGGACAAAGTTTCACTCGGAAACGATTTACAAGTTCTCGGCAAAATAGTCCACGGCGGCGTTTTTGTGCTTGGGGCGCCACGGGTTTGCATTTGTATGTTGACGGAAGAAGATTTGAGCTGTTCGCAGAGGAGAAGCATTTCGACACTCTATGACCCTTCCCTACGCTGCGGTTGAGACCTCGCACCTCGTTCATCTTGCTCCGGTTGACCTGGCCATCGTCATTTTCTATTTCGCTCTAGTGCTGGCGATTGGCTTTTATCTGAAGGGCCGCGCAAACACGGGCGAAGATTTCTTCATGGCTGGCCGCGAGATGACGGCGTGGGTAGCCGGGCTCAGCTTTCTTTCGGCAAATCTAGGGGCTTTGGAGTTGATGGGCTGGGCCGGTTCCGCGTATCAATACGGGATTCTGGCCACGCACTGGTACTGGATTGGGGCCATTCCGGCGATGCTTTTCCTTGCGCTGGTGATGATGCCGTTCTACTACATTTCGAAGACGCACTCCGTTCCTGGGTATTTGAAATTGCGTTTTGGAGAGCCAGCGCGCGCGGTTTCGTCGGTATCGTTTGCGTTTATGACCGTGCTGATGAGCGGCGTCAACATGTTTGCCATGGCGAAAGTCATGCAAATCGTGCTGGGCTGGGACATCAACGTCAGCATTTGGCTGTCGGCGGGCACGGTAGCCATCTATGTCGCGTTCGGCGGGCTCAGGTCGGCCATTTTCAATGAAGTACTGCAATTCTTTTTGATTTGGGCTGGCGCGCTTCTGATTCCCATTCTTGGGCTTTATGAAGCCGGCGGCTGGGCCAACCTGAAGGTGCTGATCGCGCAGCGGGCGTCGGATCAATACGTTCACCTGTGGTCGACTCTTGGGTCCTTCAGCAACAATCCGATGGGAATCAACTGGGTTGGCATTGTGTTTGGTCTAGGCGCGGTTATTTCCATGGGTTACTGGACGACGGATTTTCTCGTAGTGCAACGCATTCTCGCTGCCAAAGATCTACGCAGCGCAGAAATGGCTCCCATTATCGGTGCGGGATTCAAGATGCTGGTGCCGCTGATCGTCATCATGCCCGGACTGCTAGGTTTGGCAGTCCTCGACCAGAAGCTTGTGCCGGAATCGGTGGCGGCTGTGACCGGAGCGCATAGTTATAACGATGTTCTTCCCTTGATGCTCGCCCGCTATTGTGGACCTGGATTGCTCGGTCTCGGAATTACGGCACTGATTGCGGGCTTTATGTCAGGCATGGCCGGGAACGTGACCGCGTTCACGACAGTCTGGACCTACGACATCTACAGGCCGCTGATCAACAGCAAGGGCAGCGATCATCACTATGTGAATATGGGGCGCTGGACGACTGTGATTGGCGTTTTGATCAGCGTCGGTACCGCCTACCTCGTGATGCAGTTTGCCAGCATCATGGACTACGTGCAGGCGCTCTTCAGTTTCTTTATCGCGCCGCTTTTCGGAACGGTTGTGCTGGGCATGTTGTGGAAGCGCGCGACAGGCGCCGGCGGTTTTCTGGGATTGCTGTGCGGCACGCTTTCTTCCGTCGGCATGTGGGCCTGGGTGAAAGTGGACCCGTTGGCGTTGCGGTACGTCGCGCTTTCGCCGAACGCCAAGACTTTGGCGCAGGATATGTTTCAGGCGCTATGGTCGTTCCTCATTTGCGTGATTGTAACCGTGGTTGTGAGCCTCGCGACGAAACCCAAGACGGACGCTGAGTTGAACGGGCTGGTGTACGGGCTGACGCCCGTTCCGTCGGTCGGAAATATTCCCGTTTATCAGAAGCCTGTTTTCTGGGCGGGTATCGTTGGAGTGGTGTTTGTGATTCTCAATGTCATTTTCTGGTAGCCAGAGGTCGCACAGATGATTTCCATTTGGTTTTTTATTGGAGTATCCCTGCTGGTGAACGGGCTGCTGATTCTGGGCGCCGGACTTTTCGAGTGGCGCAATCCGCCGGCGCATCCCACGGTGCACCTGTTCCATTTGCACGCGAACGTGTGGTGGGGTGCGCTGCTGACCTTGATTGGAGCGGCGTACTGCTATTTCTTCAAGCCGGGACAGAAGAAAGCTTGAGGCCCACGGTCTGGGCGGATCAACCAAGAATTCTGGCGCCGGGATTTGGCTCGCCGAATCAGTGAGCCGAACTGGATGGATTTTCCTCGAAGATGGAATGCAATGCCGGATAAATCCGGCGATACGTTTGATAACCACGCTGCATCGTTGCCGCGCCAACTTTGCCGGGTCCAACTTTTTTCGCGACGCGCACTGTGGCGTCGCACGCTTCGTCCACACTCTTCCAGGAGCCTGAACCGACCCCCGCGAGAATCGCTGCGCCGTAGGCTGCGCCTTCCTCTGCCTTCAGAATTTCGACTTCGTGTGCGTATGCGTCTGCCTGAATTTGCTGCCAGAGCGGCGAACGAGCGCCTCCGCCACCGAGGCGGATGCGTTCAACGGGAACGTGAATTTCGTCGAAGATCGTGAACGTGTCTCTCAGGCTGTACGTTACGCCTTCGAGAATCGCGCGAATCATGTGCGCGCGCGTGTGGGAAGCCGAAAGGCCGACGAATGCTGCGCGAGCAAAGGGATCGAGGTGTGGTGTGCGCTCGCCCATCAGATACGGGGCCCAGAACGCGCCCTCGCTGCCGGGTGGAACGGTTGCGGCTTCGGCGGCGAGGCGTTCGTATGGGTCGCGGCCGTCGTCGGAACCGGCGCCAAAGCGGTCGCGGAACCAACGTAGGGAGAGGCCTGCTGCTTGTGTTACTCCCATCACGTGCCAGCGGCCGGGAATCGCGTGACAGAAAGTATGCAAACGGCCTTTGGGGTCGAGCGACGGGCGATCGGTGGCTGCGAAAACCACGCCCGAAGTTCCAATGGTCGCGCTGACTACACCTGCTCGCGTGATGCCCATCCCGACTGCACCGGCCGCCTGGTCGCCAGCACCGGCGACAACGGGGATTCCAGCGCGGAGCCCGGTTGCCTTTGCTCCAGACTCGGAGAGTTTGCCGCAAATATCCTGCGACTCGAACAGTTTTGGCAGGAGTTTTATGTCAATGCCAGTTTTGTTGAGAACCTCGCCCGACCAGGTTCGGTGCGTTACGTCGAGCATCAATGTTCCCGAAGCGTCCGCCACATCAATGGCTGACTCACCGGTGAGGCGCAAGCGCACGTAATCTTTCGGCAGCATTACTTTGCGGACGCGCTGCCAGTTTTTCGGCTCATGCTCTCGGACCCACAGAAGCTTAGTGAGCGTAAAATTTGTCAGGGGAGGATTGCACGTGAGCTGGATCAAACGGTCCAGCCCAATGGAGCGCTCCAATTCTTTCGATTGCGCTTCGGTGCGCTGGTCGCACCAAATCAGGGCGGGGCGGATGACTTCATCATGTTCATCGAGCAAAACGGCGCCATGCATCTGGCCGGAAAAGCCCACCGCAGCGATGGAATCGCCTGAAAGCCCTGAAATTTGAAGCGCTTTGCGAACCGCAAGCGACGCTGCACGCCACCAATCGCGCGGATCCTGCTCGGCCCAGCCCGGCATCGGGCTGGCGAAATTGGCGTGCTCTTCGGTGCCCGAAGCGAGGACCGCGCCCTGCTCGTCAAGAATGACGGCGCGCGTTCCGCTTGTTCCAACATCAATGCCGAGGATTGGAATTGGACCTCCTAGCTGCTTAGGCGATGAGCAAAAGCGTCGGCCGCGGAAAGACCGTTAACGTTCACGGCGCTCATTTAAGACCACCGGAACGACGTTGTCAACGCAAGCACACGGCGCGGGTGGAGGATGTAAGGAGCTGAGATGCGAGTCCGTTGCTTTCTTGACGCTTACCAATCCGCATTCTAGTATTTCGTGCGGTGCTCGACCATTTTCCACCGCAGCGGTTCAGGAGCTTGTCACCTCAATCAAACCGTTCGTCGGGACATGGCGATTACTTCCCTGGAGACGAGAATCGCCGGCGGAAAGATTGGCTATCCTCTCGGAGAGGATGCAGAGGGTTGCCTGATATACAGTCACGATAGCTTTATGGCGGCTTCCATAATGCGGGCGAGCCGCACCAACTATGCTTCGGGAGATCTCTCAGGAGGAAGCCCGGAAGAGAGGTTGGCGGCCATGGACAGCTACAGCTCTTATTGCGGCACTTATGGAGTGAAGGGAACAAAGTCATTCACCACATTGAATTGAGCCTGTTTCCAAATTGGAGCAACCGATATCAGAAACGCTTTTTTGAATTTTCCTCAGAGGATCGGCTCACGCTCAGCACTCGGCCGATGGCGGCAGGCGGTGAGGAACTAACGCTGCGCGCGAATGGGCAGAGGGTTCGCATGGCGGGAGAAGCAGCGCCAAAATTTCGATGATCGAAAATAGTTTGCAGACCGAGTTTTCCGCGGGAGCAGAACATGAGTAATACAACTGAGAATATAGATCGCAGAGAATTTTTGGCCAAGTCTGCCGCGTTGGTTGCTGGCGGTGTGGCCCTGCCGGATACGGCGCTCTCGTACAGCCGAATTGTGGGGGCAAATGACCGGCTTTCGCTCGCTCATATCGGGACAGGCAGCCGTGGCAGTGATTTGGATTGGATCGCGGCACAATTAAAAAGCAGCCACAATGCGGAGATGACCGTCGTCTGCGATTTGTGGAAAGTGAACCGCGAGAAAGCAGCCGCGACCAATGCGGATTACTATGGCCGTGCGCCGCGCACCCATCAGCATCTGGAGGATGTGCTTGCGCTGAAAGACGTAGACGCCGTGATTATTTCCACGCCGGAACATTCGCACTCGCCGATTTTGAAGATGGCTGTCGAAGCGGGCAAAGATGCCTACGTGGAAAAGCCGATGGGCAATGTGCTGGCGGAAGTGAAGGCCGCGCGCGATACCGTTTTGAAGAGTGACCGGATCGTTCAGGTGGGGACGCAGCACCGCAGCGAGCCTTATCAGAAGGCCGCATATGATCTCGTGCAGACCGGGGCGCTCGGGGAAATCAGCAAAATCGAAATTGTCTGGAATTATCACGGGCCGCGCTGGCGCGGGCGTGAGGAAACGAAATTGATTCGCGAAGCGGACACGGATTGGCGCAAGTGGCTGCTGACCAAGCCTTACCGGCCATTCGATCCGAGGGTGTATTGCGAGTTTCGTTTGTACAAGGAATTTTCCGGCGGGATTCCCGATCAGTGGATGAGCCACGCGATTGATCTGGTGCACTGGATCATGAAAGACAGCTTTCCGCGTTCGGCCATGGCGCACGGCGGAATTTTTGCGTGGCATGACGGCCGCGAAAACGCCGATACGTTTCAGGCGCTGTTTGAATATCCGAAAGGCTTTCTCGTCAGTTATGCGACAAGTTTTGGAAATGACGCGCCGAGTTCTACCCGCTACATGGGAAAGAAAGCGACGTTGACAAACATCGGCGGCGAAGGCAGCCCGCGCTATCAATTGGTGGAAGAAAAGGGAACTCACGAAGACGACGTGGACATAGATAAGAAGCGCGCGTCCAGATACATTTTGCCTGCCGGCGAAACAGGCTTGCCTCCAGAGGGGATCGACGATCGCACGCTCGAACATATGGCCAACTGGTTCGAGTGCTTGCGGTCGCGCCAGGAGCCGCACGCTACCGTGCAGGATGGATTCGCGCACTCCGTGGCGAACATGATGTCGACCGCGTCTTACTGGAGCGGTAAGAAGCAATATTGGGATGCGGCTACTGAAACGTTTAGCGATCGTGCGCCCGCAAGCTGAGCGACATGGCCAGCGAGCCGCGAAGGATCCGCGAATGAAAACTCAGGAAAGATATTGGACGGTCTGCTCGATCAGTTTCGTTGTCGGACCATACGGATCGCCAGGAGCGTCGTACTCCATCGAACAGTAGCCGCGATAGCCGCTGGCTTTCAGAATCTCGAACGATTTCTTCAGATCCACATTGAATTCCTTACCGCTGTCGCCGGCTTCGCTGTCTTTGACGTGGCAGATGCAATAGGCATGCTGAAACATCGCTTGGAGCGCGCGGTAATTGAAGCCGGCGTCGCCTTTCATCATGGAATTCGCAAAATCCGGCAACGCGCGCAGATAGGGGTTGTTGACTGCCTCGATTACTTTTACCAGAAAGAATGCGTCTTCGCTGACTAAGTCGTCGTTCTCAAGGCTTACGACAATGTTGCTTGACGCGGAATATTCGGTGAGTTTGCGCAGGCTATCCGAAGTCACCTGCATATTTGGCTGCGCATTGCTTGCGCCGCGAATGTGCGTGCGCATGCTGGGCGAGCCGATGGCCGTGGCGACGTCCACCCATTTTTTCGCGAAAGCCACAGCTCTCTCCCGAGCGGTGGAATCGGCGTCGTAAAAACTGTCTTCTGCGCTCACCGCGATATTCACGACTTTCACACCTACGTTCCCCAAGGCAGTCCTGAAACGCTCCAGATAACTTGGTTCAAGCGATGCGAAATGACGACTGTGAGGCTCGATATTGTGAACATTGAATTTCGCAGCGACGTGCGCCGGGAAATCGAGGAGGGTCATCCCTGGGAGATTTTTATCGCGATCCCGGTTGGCGGGGCTATCGATGTAGGCCCGGAATGGATACGAGGCGACACTGATGCGCTTGCGCGGCTGCGTCGGAAACGATACGTGTGGTTCCGAATAAGCACCCGCAAATGCATTGGAGATGCCACCGGCGAAAAGCGCGCCAGTCGTAAGTGCTGACAACCCTTCCAGGAAGGTGCGTCGTGTTGGTGAGTTCATCGAAGTGTAGCCTACAATATTTTCGGGTGGCTCGCTGCATTAGAGCGGCGTGGAAAGCCCGGGCTCCGCCAAATTTTCAAAAGCGGGAGCAGGGCTTCCGCACTCCATATAAGGCGATACCTTTTTCTCGTTCGCTTGACGCGGCGCTGGAACGTGAATAGCCTGTGATACGACGACGCTTGCCGCGATAGGAAGAGAACAGGCGCATAACATGAAGGCTCTGCTGCTTTCGGAATACAAACATCTCGCCGTTGCTGAGATTCCCGAACCAGCGCCCGGGCCTGGCGAAGTTTTGGTGCGCGTGGCCGCTTGCGGCATTTGCGGGAGCGATGTGCATGGCTACGACGGTTCTTCGGGGCGCCGCATTCCGCCGATTGTGATGGGGCACGAAGCCGCCGGAACCATCGCCGCACTCGGCGACGGGGTGGACAGCTTCGCGGTCGGCGATCGCGTTACGTTTGATTCCACTGTTTACTGCGGCGCTTGTGGGAATTGCCGTCGTGGCGACGTGAATCTTTGCGATCATCGCCAGGTTTTGGGAGTTTCCTGTGGAGACTATCGGCGCGCTGGAGCCTTTGCGGAGTATGTCGCGGTACCGGCGCGCATTCTTTATCGCTTGCCAGATATGCTTTCTTTTGCGGAAGCGGCGATGCTGGAAGCGGTGTCTGTCGCGCTTCACGGAGTTGCGCTTGCGGAAATCTTAACGGACAGCACCGCTTTGGTTGTTGGCGCGGGCATGATCGGGCTGCTCACGCTGCAAGCCTTGCGTGCCGCGGGCTGCGCCCGAGTGTTTGTGACCGACCTGGACTACACCCGGCTAAAACTCGCTCGCGAAACCGGTGATGCCGAAGTTTTGTCTTCAGAAAAAGACATTGTGCCGGAAATTTTGCAGCTCACTGGCGGCGTCGGCGTCGACGTTGCCATCGAAGCGGTCGGCCGAAACGAAACGGTGAAGGCTTCGATAGATAGCGTGCGAAAAGGCGGAACCGTTGTTCTGGTGGGGAACATTTCGCCGGAAGTGACGCTGCCTTTGCAGCAAGTTGTGACGCGGCAAATCCGGTTGCAAGGTTCTTGCGGCTCCGCGGGGGAATATACGCAAGCGATTGCGCTTATAGCCAACGGCGCGATTCAAGTGAAGCCGTTGATCACGGCGATGGCTCCGTTGGAGGATGGCCCGCGCTGGTTTGAGAGGTTGTATGCGGGGGAACCGAATTTGATGAAAGTTATTCTTACGCCGGGGACCGTTTCGTGACCGATGGTTTGTTCGATCTCGGCGGGCGCGTTGCCATTGTGACCGGCACGAGCCGCGGACTCGGGCAATATATGGCGCGTGCGCTCGCAAAGGCGGGCGCGGACCTTGTGCTTACCAGCCGCGACGCCAGCCGATTGGCCTCCTTTGAAGCAGAAATCCGAGCGTTGGGCCGCCGCAGCGTTTCGCTGGAGCTGGACGTCCGCAATCAGGAAAGCATTTCAAAAATGGTTGCGGATGCGGAAGAAGCGTTCGGCCGTCTCGATATTCTCGTCAACAATGCAGGCTGCAACGTCCGCAAACGCGCGCTCGACGTCACCTGGGAAGACTGGAATCTGATTCTCGATACAAATCTTCGCGGGAGCTTCTTTGTTGCGCAGGCCGTCGCGCGCGGGATGATTGCGCGGGGCTATGGGCGGATCATCAACATCGGTTCGGTTACAAGTGTTGCCGGATACTCCGGACTTGGACCCTACGGAGCGAGTCGGGGCGGAATGAAACAACTGACGATGAGTCTGGCCGACGATTGGGGCAAGCACGGCGTGACGGTAAATTGCTTGGCGCCGGGATGGTTTCGCACCGACCAAAATAAAATAATGTACGAGGACAAAGACTGGGTCGAGTATCTTTGCGACCGCATCCCGGTAAAGCGTCCCGGACAGCCGCAAGACCTCGATGCCGCGGTCGTATTTCTTGCGGCGGAGTCCAGCCGTTACGTTACCGGACAAACGCTCCTCGTCGATGGTGGAGTTTCCACCGGTGCGTTGCGTGCCTTGCCCGACGGGGCAAAACCCCACGTCGAAAGACAAGCGGATTTCGATTAGGAGGCCTGGCAGTGCACAACTTCATCTGTACAAGAGCTGCGATGTTGCGTTTTGCCAAGACAAGTCTTTTAAGCATCGCGCTTTGCGCATGGCTCCTCGCGTCTCAGCCGGGAGTCTCACGCGCTTCACGTCCGCCGGCAAACGCAAAGCCCCTACAAATCTATTTTGTCGATGTGGAAGGCGGCCAATCCACGCTTTTCGTCACGCCGGAAGGGAACTCACTGCTGATTGATACCGGCTGGGACGACAATAGTGGCCGTGATGCGGACCGTATCGTCGCTGCCGCGAAGTTAGCGGGCATCTCGAAGATTGATTTCGTGCTGCTCACGCACTACCACCAGGATCATGCAGGAGGAGTGACGCAGCTCGCCGAGAAAATCCCGGTGGGAACTTTCATCGATCACGGAAACAACAGCGAACCTGACGATTCAGGCACCGGGCAAATGTTCCGGGACTATCAAGCCGTGCTCGCTAAAGGGAACTACAAGCGAATCATCGCGAAACCGGGCGACTCACTTCCACTCAAAGGGATCAGTGCAACGGTGGTAAGTTCAGACGGCGCGGTGATCGACAAACCTCTTTCCGGCGCGGGCGCGGAAAATCCGACCTGCAAAACCACCACGCCCGAGCAAGTGGATCCCACGGAAAATAATCGCTCTCTCGGAGTACTTTTTGTTCTGGGTAAACTGCGCATTCTGGATTTGGGCGACTTAACTGCGGATAAAGAGTGGTTGCTGATGTGCCCAGCGAACAAACTGGGTCTCATTGATATTCTCGTCGTTTCTCACCATGGATCGATTACAAGCAATAGTCCCGCGCTTCTCAACGGAATCGCTCCACGCGTGGCAATTATGGATAACGGCGCGACGAAGGGTGCCTGGCCTGTGGCGTGGGAGCACGTGAAGCAATCACCGCGCCTCGAAGACCTCTGGCAGCTTCATTTCGCAAATCAAGGTGGCGCCGACCACAATGTCGCAGAAACGTTCATCGCCAATCCAGCGGGTCCCACGGATGCCGGCTATTATCTGAAGCTGGCCGCCTGGCCCGACGGGAACTTCGAGGTCTACAATCCGCGGACGCAAGCGACGAAGAAGTACGCCGCCGCCAAGTGAACTGCTGGAGGCGGAAGTTCAGGCAGGCTCGGGCACTGGTTCCATATTTCCCAACAAAAATATGTAGGCACCGATGCTCATCAAAAGAACCGCCGTTGCTGTCACGAAGGCCCACGCAAAGGAATGCGTGATTTGCACGACGTAGCCCGTGACGATTGGCGCGGCGATCGCCGCCAGCTGATTGCTGAAATTCAGGATGCCCCCGACGGTGCCTACGCTTTCCTTTGGCGCGATGAGCGAAGGGATGGACCAGCCGATCGGTGAGGCGGCGGATAATCCACCAATCGAAATGCTGATCCAGACGAGCGCACCGGCCGCGGTTTGTGCGGTCGCCGCGCCGAGGATGCCGAGGCCGAGGAACGTTCCACCGATGATAACCACCTGGCGAACGCGCACCGCGTTCCAGCCACGTTGAATCAGCCAATCCACAAGCCAGCCGCCAATTACGAGATCCGTTAGCGTGGCGAAAAGCCAGGGCACACTGGTGTAGAAAGTCGATTGCAGCAAATCCACATGATGGGCCGCCAGAAAATAAGAGGGCAGCCAGGTTAAGAGTAGATAGAACGTGTAGTTGTATCCGGCGAAACCGAGCGCCAATCCATATACGCGCTTTTGCCCCAGCAGGTAAAAGAGCGGCGCTCCCTTGGCGGCGCGGACTATATCCTCGGGCTGCGCGCCGCCTTTTTTTATATATTGGCGTTCTGTTTCGGAAAGCCCTTTGGCTGCGCTGGGGTTTCGGTAGAACGCAAAGAACAGAATAAAAAAGAGAATGCTGATGAACCCGGTCGATGCAAAACTCCATCGCCATCCAAAGTGCACGACCAGAAAGCCAAGCATGGGCACGCCAACGGCGGAAGAAAATTTGGCCATGGCGTCAAAGATTGCTGTCGCGAGACTTCGTTCGAATGAGGGGAACCAATAGCCGACGGCTTTGGCGTTGGCGGGGAACGTAGGCGCTTCGCCGATGCCAAGCAGGAGGCGCGCTGAGAAAAAACCGCGAACTCCCGTCGCAGCTGCCGCCGCGAAAGAAGCCACGCTCCAGAGAACGGTGCTGACGTAGCCGACGCGGCGAACGCCAAATCTATCCAGCAAAAGGCCGGAAGGGAGTTGCAGCGCGGCGTAAGTCCAGTTGTATGCGCTGGAAAGATACCCGAACATTACCGCGGAAATTCCAAACGAAGTCTCTAATGCTTCGCGCGAGACGGAAAGGTTGACGCGATCGAAATAATTGACGAGCACGCCGAAGCCGAGCAGACAGGCGATGGCCCAGCGGCGGCGTGGGACGCGAAGGCTTTCCGAAGATGTCGCCTGGTTGTAAGTTTCCGGCATGGGAAGGATTGGTCTTGCAGCCTCCGGTTGAAAACTCGGGCAAGCAACCTGTTCAAATGCCGGGCAGAGTATCCCACAAGAGTGCGGAAGTTGCTTATTCCTTTGGTGGCGAAGGCGTAGTTCCTTTGGATCTGCGGCTGGCGTAAACTTCTCTTGCCCGCGGGGCGCGCGCCTGCAATTATCGGCGTGAATTTTGCGGTTGCGAGGATCTCTACTATGCCTAAGCGTCTGATTTTTATTGCGCTGATTGCAGCCGGTCTGGCTGCGACGATGCCGCTTGAGTTGTTGGCGCAAGCGACTGTGTGGCCGCCGGACGGCAGCCACGCCACCCTGCTCGTGTGGCCGCATGGAGCGCCCGGCACTGCGCCAAGCGCAAACCCGGAGGCAGATACCACGACCGCGAAAGACTATCTCGTTGCTGGGAGGTCCATCATTCGCCTGGGGAATGTTTCGACGCCGACTCTGACGCTTTATTCGCCAAAGGGTACAAACACCGGCGCTGCTGTTGTGGTTTTCCCTGGAGGCGCGTATCGAATTTTGGCGATTGACCTCGAAGGAACGGAAGTTTGCGATTGGCTCAACTTAGCTGGGATTACTTGCGTGCTGCTGAAGTATCGCGTGCCAGATACCGGACCTTATCCGAAGTCGGCGGCTGCGCTGCAGGATGCGCAGCGAGCGCTTGGGATTGTGCGCGCGCATGCGGCAGAGTGGAAGATTGATCCGAAGCGAATCGGCGTGCTGGGCTTTTCGGCGGGGGCGCACCTAGCGGCTGCTTTGAGCACGCACTTCGATCAACGGCTCTACGATCCGATCGATGAAAGCGACAAGGTGAGTTGTCGGCCGGACTTTGCGGTAATTGTGTATCCAGGTTACCTGGCGCTCGCCGATCAGAATTTTGCACCCAACCCGGACATTCATCCCACGGAAAAAACGCCGCCTTCGTTTATTGTGCAAGCTGAGGACGATCCCGTGCATGTCGAGAACTCGACGGTCTACTTTTTGGAGCTGAAGAACGCAAAAGTTCCCGCGGAATTGCATCTTTACGCGCAGGGCGGGCACGGATATGGGCTGCGCCCTACCGCGCTTCCAGTAACGAGCTGGCCGAAGAGCGTCGAGACCTGGCTCCATGCCATGGAGGTATTAAATTAATCAAAGTAAATGGCCGCGAGGATCTCGGCATAAAACATCGCGACTTACACTAAGCCAATTCCTGCTTCCTGCTTTGGAAGCTGCGGGTTGCAGAGCGCATCGATTGTTTCGAAGAGGTCTTTGGATTGGAGCGGCTTGGGGATGTAGCCGTCCATGCCGCCGTTGAAGCAGAGTTCGCGGTCGCCCTGCATGGCATGGGCGGTCATGGCGATGATGGGGACGTGGGCGCCCGTGGCTTTCTCCTTTTCGCGGATGATCGCGGTTGCCTCGAGGCCGCCCATCTCGGGCATTTGAAGATCCATCAAAATAATGTCGAAGCGATTTTCTTCGAACGCGGCGACGGCTTGCTTGCCGTTTCCGGCGACGGTCACGGAATGGCCGCGCTTTTCGAGCAAGCGGGTGGCCAGTAGCTGATTCACCGAGTTGTCTTCCGCCAGCAGGATACGCAGACGGGGTTTCTTTTCGCGGAAGCGATTCGCCGGATTTTCGTCCGCGACAAGGACGGGCAGCCCTTGCGGGAGGTTGCTCGCGGCTGCTAAAGGTGAGCTGTCTGCCTCGAGTTTTTGGAATTGCATTCGCACGGTAAAATGGAACTTGCTCCCTTGTCCTTGCGCGCTTTCCACCCAGATTTGTCCACCCATCAAATGTACCAGGCGGGTCGAGATGCTGAGGCCCAGCCCCGTGCCGCCATATTTGCGCGTCACGGAGGAATCGGCTTGCGAGAAAGCGTCGAAAATTGTGGACTGTTTTTCAGGGGAGATACCAATACCCGTATCAGAGACGGTGAAGTGGAGGCAGCTCTCTTTCTCCGCCGCCAATTCTTTCTTCAACACCGATTCGTTTCGGACGGATACACTGACTTCTCCCGAGTGCGTGAACTTGATCGCGTTTCCCACGAGATTGACCACAATTTGACGAAGACGGCCGCTGTCGCCGAGAAGCGCATCGGGAACGTCCGGAAGCACATGATAGGTCAGCACGAGGCCTTTTTCCCGCGCGCGAAAACTGAGCGTTTTGATGGTATTACCCAGGGTTTCGCGCAGACAGAACGCGATGGGAGAGATCTCCAGTTTGCCGGCTTCGATTTTGGAAAAGTCGAGAATGTCATTGATCAAAGTGAGCAGCGAGTCCGCGGAAAGCTTCACCATATTCAAATATTCGCGCTGCTCGGTGCTCAACGGAGTTTCAAGAGCTAGCTCGGTCATGCCGATGATTCCATTCATAGGCGTACGAATCTCGTGGCTCATGTTGGCGAGAAATTCGCTTTTGGCGCGGTTCGCGGATTCGGCCAAATGCCTGGCTGTGGAGAGTTCCGCCTCCGTTTCCGTGCGTTCGGTAATCAAAGCGCCGAGACACAGGCCGGTCACGGAGACCACCAGCAGTAGAACCTGTAACATGGCGAGACTGCTTGCTGGAAGGCCCGCCAGGCGATAGGCAGTCAAGACGCCTATATTCAATGCGAGAACGCCGAGAATCGCTCCTTCCAGGCCCTGGCGAACCGCAATCCAAATGATGGGAACGAAGGAAAGATAAAAAAGTTCGTAACGCTGCGCGAGGTTGATGCCGAAGATGAGGTACAAAGCAATGACGATGCTGGCCGCCTGGCAAAACAATTCCGCGACACCGGCGAAAGTAAGTTTGGAGCGAGCCGGCGCTTCAGGGCCAGGTATCCGCAGAACGCTGCATACAGGATGGAGCACATATCCGAGCAGCAAGGGCACGATCCCCACCATCGGCACCGCATCGCCGACCCACCAATTGAACGTCACCGGTTCGAAATCGGCTGGTGCAATGTGCTTATCGCGCAACAGCAGGAAAGATCCCAGAAGCGCCACGCAGGACGAGGAGGCCAGCACCAGCAGCACTAGCCAGACGACATCCCTCAGTCTACGCAGTCGGACCGGAGTGCCCAGCAGCCTGCGGAGCAAGATTGCCGCGAGGCTGTAGCCGGCCACAAGCGTAAACACACCGCTCACGGAATAAATGGTGGTGGAAGAAAAAGTTGGGTCATCCGTGATGAAGCAGACTACCGTGCCGAGAAAAAAAAGGGGTATGAAACGCGCGCCAAGTCCCAGAATCAACGCAAAACCCAGTGCTGAAGCCGGATACCATGCACTCACGTCCGCCCAGATAACAACGGCCCCGGCGGCGCGATGGAGCGTCAGAAAAAGAATGACGAAAGCGAGGCCAAACAGGGACTGCGAAATAAGCAAGTGGAACGAGCGCCGAGACGCGGACATGCACTTCCTTCCGGTCCCAAGGCCGTGCGAAATACAACGTTTTCAGCTTAGGACGCGAGGGGCGGCCCTGTCAATTAGCGCGTTCCATGTTGGATACAGCGGTATTTCGCTGCGTTTTCACGAGGATGAGACGTACTAGAGTCCACGGGCGGCCGTGTAAATGGATTCGACCAGTGCGATGCTGCGCCGCGCCTCGTGGCCATCACAGAGTGGTGCGCGGTTTTGTTGGATCGCGGCAAGAAAATCCTCGATAAGCGTCTGGTGCCCGCGAAAATCGCTGACGGCCGCGCTGGAAGAGCTTTGATTTTCGTCGACCGGTGCGGATTCGATGGAAGCGGCGGAAGCGTTGCGCAGGTCGGCTGCAACGATGCGATCGTGCTCGAGAACAACGGTGCCTTCGGTGCCTGTGATTTCCACGCGCCGGGGATACCCGGGGTATGCAGCAGTCGTCGCATGAAAAACGCCCATCGCCCCGTTCGCGAATTCCAAAATAGCCGCCGCGGTATCTTCAGCTTCGATTTTGTGCAGCAATGTGGCCGCTTTGGCTTGCACTCGCGTGACATCGCCCAGCAGCCACAGCAGTAAGTCGATCGTGTGGACGCCTTGATTGATCAACGCGCCGCCTCCGTCCAGCGCTATCGTGCCGCGCCAGCCCGAGTTTGCATAATACTCTGGAGGCCGATACCACTTCATGCGCGCGTCCACAAATAAGAGCTTTCCAAGCATCCCTTGCTCGATCCAATTTTTCAGCCGGCGAATGTGTGGTTTAGTGCGATCTTGAAAAAGAACTCCAAGCTTTACCTTAGATTGCTCGGCGGCTTCGATCAACGCGTCAGCTCGTTTTGTGCTGATCTCGATGGGCTTTTCGGTGAGCACGTGCAATCCCAGGCGTGCGGATGCGATGCCATGTTCCGCGTGAAGCCCGGAAGGGCTGCCGATGATAACCACCTCCATGGGGCGATGCTCGAGGAAGGCGCGGAAGTCGGTATATGGCGCGGCGCCGTGTTCGTTCGAAAGGTGCCTGACTTTTTCGGAGTTGGTTCCATAGACTGCGGAGACTTTCACCCCGGGTATCGCGCGCGCGGCTCGAGCGTGCGTTTCCGAAATGTTGCCGCTGCCGATAAGGCCGATGTACGTGGGCATTTTAGAATTTCCACCGAAACCAGAAGCAGATTGTTTGCTCCGCTCGGAAAGGCAAAACATCATAAGCGAACGGTACGACGCAACCAAACCTACGCTTTTATCATATTGCGTGGCGCGTGAGGCAAAATCCGCGGCATCTGCTAAACTTTCGCACGAATTAAAGGAAGCAGTGTTTTCGTTTAATGCAAAGTCCAACTTTGAGAAGAAAATGAAAATCATCCGCTACGAAGATCCTTTTGGAAAAGTAAGCTACGCCGCTGAAAATGAAGGCAGAACCCATTCACGTATCGAAGGCGATCCGCTAAGCGAGTTCGCAGTGACACCCGAAGCCGCAAACATTAAACGAGTCCTTGCTCCGGTTGTTCCCACCATGATCTGGTGCATTGGGCAGAATTACCGCAAGCATGCGAACGAACTCGGCATGCCGATCCCCGAATATCCCGTGGTGTTTGCGAAGGGCCCCAATACAACGCAAAATCCCGGAGAACCCATTTGGCTTCCGGCCGGCGCGCAAAGCACCGAAATCGATTACGAGGCGGAACTGGTGGTGGTGATTGGGAAAACGTGCAAGGACGTTTCGTACGGCCGGGCGCTGGAGCACGTGGCCGGCTTTACCTGCGGAAACGACGTCAGTTCACGCGATTGGCAATTGAAAAAAGGCGGAAGCCAATGGTGCCGGGGGAAAAGTTTTGACACGTTTGCCCCGTTGGGGCCGTGCCTGGTTACGCCGGATTCCATGGGCGACCCGGGGACGCTGCGAATTCAAAGCATTGTAAACGGACGCGTGATGCAGGACTCCAACACGAACGACATGATTTTCAATGTACCCGCGCTGATCGAATTTCTGAGCCAGAGCACAACGCTGTTTCCTGGTACGGTGATTTTTACCGGGACGCCGAGCGGCGTCGGTATGGCGCAGAAACCGCCGCTTTGGTTGAAGGACGGCGACGAAGTGAGCATCACGATCGAAAAGATTGGAACGCTGACGAATACAGTTCGTGGTGCGAAGAACTGATAGGGAATTAGCATAAGAGCATTGCATTGGCCGCGATGGCTCGCTGGACGCTTCGCGGATAGAATTAGAAATTTAGGATGGAAAGAGACGGTGCGCGGATGACCGGCGATGGGACGACACAAGCACGCGTCTTGCGGCTCGATGCGAGAGACAACGTCCTCGTCGCGCTTGCCGATTTGCGCAAGGGAGAAATCGTAACCTGCCTGGGCGAAGATTATTCTTTGCTCTCGGATGTGCCCGCAAAGCAAAAATTCCTGACGCAAGATGTGGATGCCGGCGGAGAGATCATCATGTACGGCGTGCTGGTTGGCAGGCCGACGGAAAATCTTCGCCGGGGAGACTTGCTTTCCACCCGCAACATTCGACATGCCGCTGCGGCTTTCCATGAAACCGAGGTGACCGCGCCTCGCTGGGCGCCGCCGGACGTTTCCGCATGGCAGGATAGAACGTTTCTCGGGTTCCACCGCGACGATGGCCAGGTCGGCACGCGAAATTATTGGCTCGTGCTTCCACTCGTCTTTTGTGAAAACCGCAATCTGGCGGTACTGAAGCAGGCGTTTGAAGAAGAACTCGGTTTTGCCGCTCCGCAGATTTACCGCAGTCAGGTTGCGGAGCTGGCCCGTCTTTATCGGGAAGGAAAATCTGCCGAGCTGAAGAATTTCTCCTTTGGCTCGACGCAGCGCGCGAACGCCGTTTCCAAAGTCTTCAAAAATATCGATGGCATCAAATTTTTGATGCACGAAGGCGGATGTGGGGGCACGCGCGAGGACGCGAACAACCTGTGCGGGCTGCTGGCCGGCTATATTCACCACCCTAACGTTGCAGGCGCCACCGTTCTAAGCCTCGGCTGCCAGAATGCACAGGTTGCGATTCTCCTCGAGGAAATCAAGCGGCGCGATCCGAATCTCAAGAAGCCCGTTCTGATTTATGAGCAGCAGAAAAGCGCCTCGGAAGCAGCGATGTTAAGCAATGCGATTCGCGACACATTTCTCGGGATGGTCGAGGCCGACCAAATCGAACGCAAGCCCGCACCGCTTTCCAAGCTCACGATCGGTTTGAAATGCGGGGGCTCCGATGGTTTTTCGGGACTCTCCGCGAATCCAGCCATCGGTCATACTGCCGATTTACTTGCCGCTCTTGGCGGAAGGGGGATTCTCTCCGAATTTCCCGAGCTGTGCGGCGTGGAGCAAGGTTTGATTGAACGATGCGCGCACAAAGAGATCGCCGATCGCTTCGTGCAACTTATGCGCGATTACGCCGCGCGTGCAAAAGCAGTGCGTTCCGGATTTGAAATGAATCCGTCGCCGGGGAACATCCGCGACGGATTGCTGACCGACGCGATGAAATCCGCCGGAGCTGCGAAAAAAGGCGGCACGTCGCCAGTCACGGCGGTTTTGGACTATCCGGAATATTCGTCGGTGCCGGGATTGAACCTGCAATGCACTCCCGGCAACGACGTGGAATGCGTGACCGCGCAAGTAGGAGCGGGCGCGAATATTGTTTTGTTCACGACGGGACTCGGCACGCCGACGGGGAATCCGGTTGCCCCGGTGATGAAAATTTCGACGAACTCAAGTCTGGCGCAGCGCATGGCGGACATCATTGATCTGGATACCGGCGACATCATCACGGGCGAGACCTCCATCGAGAAAAAGGGCGAAGCCATCTTGGAGCGCGTGATCCAGGTCGCGAGCGGAGAAGCCCGGACAAAAGCGGAAGTTCTTGCGCAGGACGATTTTATTCCTTGGAAAAGAGGAGTCTCCCTCTGAAAAGCGATACGAAAGGAGAGGCTTTCCGGCTCGATGGTAAGGTGGCCGTAATTACCGGCGCCGCAAGCGGCATTGGCTACGCGATCGCACAAAGATTTGCCGAGCAAGGCGCTTCGCTGCAAATCGTGGACCTCGATGAAAACGCAGCGAAACGCGCTGCTGAGGAAATTGCGCAGGCTGGAGGCTCTGCGACTCCACGGAGCTGCGACGTCTCCAATCAAATCGGCGTAAAGAAACTTTTCCAGAGGATAGCCGAACAGGGCCCCATTCACATTCTTGTCAACAACGCAGGCATTCCTCACGTCGGCAAGCTGGAATCCACTACGGATGCCGATTTCGACCGCGTTTTCAGCGTCAACGTGAAAGGCGTTTACAACTGCATGTATGCGGCGATCGAAACGATGAAAGCCGGCGGCGGTGGCGTCATTCTGAACATGGCTTCGGTCGCGGCCTCTGCGGGGCTAGCCGATCGATTCGCCTATTCGATGAGCAAAGGCGCGGTTGTCTCGATGACGTATTCCGTGGCCAGGGATTATCTGGCGCACAAAATCCGTTGCAATTGTATTTCGCCCGCCCGCGTGCACACGGCCTTCGTGGATGGCTACTTGCGCAAAAATTATCCAGGCCGCGAGGAAGAGATGTTCCGCATTCTTTCGGCCGCCCAACCCATTGGCCGCATGGGAAAGCCAAAAGAAGTCGCCGCCTTGGCTCTTTTCCTGTGTTCAGACGAAGCAGGCTTCATCACCGGCACGGATTACCCAATCGATGGCGGCTTTTTCAACCTTCACGGTTAAGCAGGATCTTTCCGCGCGATGCTTCTTCGGAACAAAAAAAACAGGTGTTCTGCTTTTATGAGCCGCCCTGTGCGCTTATTTTATGGTCCAGGAGATTGGTCTCCACGACGATGTTGCCGTGCGTGGCTTTCGAGTATGGGCAGATTCCGTGTGCTGCATGAATCAGTTCCGTCGCGACCTCGCGGTCCACGCCTGGCATGGTTACGTCCAGTCGTGCTGTCAGAAAGAACTCAATCCCGTCAAGGTGCAGGTCGATCTGCGCGTCCACGGCTAAGCCCGGCGGAAGCGTAATTTTCTTCCTCGAAGCGGCTACCTCGATCGCGCCCATGTAACAAGCCGACCAGGCCACACCGAACAGATCCTCGGCGGCCGGATGCGGCTGCGGCAGCTTGATGTCAAGAAACCCGTCAGCACTCCGAGCGGCGCCGTCCTTGCCGGCAGTGGTGTGGGTTTTGCCCGTGAACAGAATTTTCGCACTCATAAGGAAGTCCTTTCGATGGTGTGCTCCCTCGCTG